>MAAA01025712.1_pt1 | contig 18535 bp, 17 predicted proteins | sample 1115971 | NCBI WGS metagenome assembly MAAA01 (sample SAMN04961123, study PRJNA320927) | seawater metagenome | isolation source: sample BD02T6 sea water enriched with oil for 6 days | place: USA:Gulf of Mexico | collected 2013-07-27 | reverse complement strand
GATCTGGGCACGCTTTGTAACTCTAAACTGCCGCCATGGGCAAAGCCTTTAAAACGCTCGTTTAAATAGGCTAAACCCGAACTGGTGGCATTAAGGTAAGGGGTATCAATTTGAGCCAGGTTACCCAAGCACACCACTTTTGACCCTTGGCCGGCGCGGGTAATGATGGTTTTCATTTGATGAGGAGTGAGATTTTGGCTTTCGTCGATGATGATCAGGCTTTTTTGAAAGCTGCGGCCACGAATATAGTTCAGGGATTTGAACTGCAAAGGCACCTTTTGCAATATGTAATCTATGCTGCCATGGGTGCTTTCGTCGTCTTGATGCAATGCCTCTAGGTTATCGGTAATGGCGCCCAGCCAGGGCTCCATTTTTTCAGCTTCGGTACCGGGCAAAAAGCCGATGTCTTCATCGAGTCCACGTACACTACGGGTGGCTATGATGCGTTTGTAGCGTTTTTGAGAGACTGTCATGTCAATGGCCGCGGCTAAGGCTAAAATGGTCTTGCCAGAGCCTGCTGCGCCCGTGAGATTCACAAGGTGAATATTGGGATCTAACAATAAATCCAGTGCCACCGCTTGATAAATATCCCTAGGCACTAGCCCCCATGCTTCCATTTGTAACAAGTGATCGCGCGATCGATCCCATAGCGTCACGGTGTCATCATCTATGGCACTGATGCGCGCCACAAAACCTTGTTCATCCAGTATGTACTGGTTAATGAATAGCTCTTTATTAAATAGCGAGCGATCAATTTTGTGTAGAGTACGCCCGGTTTCCTGAATAGACTCCACTTTTTCAATCACATCCCAAAAACTATTTTTATATAAGTGGAACCCTTTGGTGAGAGACTTAACATCACTGACCAATTGGTCATTGTGATAATCCTCAGCTTCTATGCCACAACCACGCGCTTTAAGGCGCATGTTAATGTCTTTGGTGACAAGAATAACTTCCACTTGGGGTTTTTGTTGCTGTAAAAAAATTAAACTATTAATGATTTTGTTGTCGTTTAAATCGTTGGGTAACATGCTGCGCTGCTGAGTGGACGTATCCATTAATATGCTTAAACGTCCTTGATTTTTTATGGCCGACGGAATGGGCACACCAACTTGTATTTCCTCAGGGGTAGACTGCCCTAAAATTTCATCGATGTGCCGAATGGCCTGACGGCATTCTTGCGCGACACCCGATTTAGTGAGTTTGAGTTTGTCCAGTTCTTCCAGAACGGTCATGGGTATGACCACTTGGTGTTCTTCAAATTTAATCAATAACATAGGCTTTGCTACGACGATTGGGCATTCAGAACTCCTTTTAAGAGAACCGCAAGGCTTACCACCAGTAACGACTGCCACACTGTTACGGGCGTTTGGCTGCCCTGTCGATCCAAAATGAACCACCATTTCATTCAACCTAGATTTCATTTTTAAGGCAAGTAAAAAAAACTTTTTTTTAAAACAAGTGTTTGATATGAGTAAAGGTACATAGTGTGGAAAAGGTGCTCTTCACTCTTTAAGTTTTTAAATGTTTATCTCAACTTTCGAGCTATAGGGTTCATCTTGTACATATGCGCTCATTGCCACCCTTGGCACCGCGCTATACCGCCCATCCCTGTGCATAAAAAAAGGGCCTCTAAAAAGAGGCCCTTGTTGAAGTTAAAACAATAACCCCCTACTGAGGTGGTGGAGGAGCGATAAATACATCGTTAGATTCACCAATGTCTTCATCTTCACCTGCGCCATAAGCTTCCACAAACCACACATAGGATTTATCGTTTGTGAGGGTAGCGTTGGTAAGAGCGGTCACTGCAGAGCCACCTTCTGCTGTTATGTCTGCATTAATATGCTCAACAGCAAAGTCGGTAATGTCCTCAAGCCCCGCACCACCGCTTAGCATTTGCTCTATAGTGATGCTGCGCAGAGCTGAGCCTGCCGCGTCTATTACTCGTACAGCTGCAGGTTCTGGACCATCGTTTCCAAAGGTGACTTCAAACAGTAAGACTCTAAAGCCTGCTATATCACTTTCGTTTATTGAAGGATCAAGGTCCCACTCTAAGGTGGTGCCTAGGAAAGTGCCTGCATCGTTACTGAAGAAGGCATTGATATTTTTGAAGCCATCATCACCTCCGTCACCGCCGCCACTTCCACCAGGACCGTTATTGGCCACGTCAAAGTCGGGGCCTTCATAGGTCTCACCTGGAATGACGATTTCTTCGGAGAAGTCACAGCCATTTTCGTTGCAATCACCATGGGTACTGATGCGAAGTACTCCGCCCCATGTATTGAAATTCACGTTGGCGCCCTGGCTCCAAAATTGAGGTTCGCCGAAATAGTTATTTTCTTCGGTGCCTTGATCGATAACGTCATCACCATCAGCATCGATAAATAAACGAATATCAATCCAGCTATTGTTGCTGTTGCCCATCATGTCCGACACGTTTGGCATCAAGCTGTAGGTATGGCCGCCTTCCGCTTCAGTAAGGGCTGATATAGCCAGAGTTTCACTGGTGCAAATCCAAGGGAAATACTCAACGGTTACGAACTGTCCTAGCTCTTCATCGAAGAAGTTCTCTACAAATGGCTCGGCAGTTGTGTCTTCTTGACAGCTCTCTTTTACAGCGGCCACTTTATAATCACTAATGACGAAGGCGGTATTAGAGTTTTCTGGGAAGAAGTTGGCATCCGGTGCACCAGATACGCTACCACTAATGGTAAACGGCTGATCTAGGTCTAGCACTGCACCAATGCGGAAGGGTGCAGAGGCATAACCACCCGAACCTAAGTGTTCACCTGTATTTTCATCAATGAAATTAATGCTTAGGTTAGCCTGGTAAGGAGTGTCGGTAAGCTCTAGAGGAGTTAATGCGCCTTGCGCTTCTGCAGGCAACACAAAAGAGGTACCAAATATTTGGCTACCAGTTTCCCAGCTGCTAAACACATGCTGCCAACGGCAATAGTCTTCAACAAAGTCTGTGGTTGCAGGATCATCCCCACAAATATCACGACCTATGTCCATGTTGTATACCGCTATTACACCTTCAGGCAGTGGCGTGGTTGCTAGTAGAGCAGGTTCGGCCCATTCAAATTCCGCTAAATCGGCGGTTGCCCAGTTGGTCATCGTAAAGGCATCTTGTGCCGCATTAAAGGCTTCCCATTCAGCAGGTGATGCGTTGCCTTCAGGGTGATTTGGTAAACCAAGAGGAGAGGTAAATCTTGGGAATAGGTTAGACAAGCCGGTAATAATACGCTTGTTAAAGGTGAACGTGTCGGTGGTATCGGCTGCAGCTTCTTTGCTGTATACCACGGTTAAGGTGTACTCACCTGAACCAAAGTCGGTTACCACGACACCAGAGTCTACTAGATCTTGCCAGATGGCGTCGTAGTTTAAACCCTGACTTTCGTCACCGTACTCAGGGTTGCCACTGCGGGCTAACACGTCACTTTCGGCCCAAGGGTTAAGGGTGTAGCAAGTGTCGTTACCGCCTCCACCGCCGCCGTTATCGTTATCGTCATTTCCGAAAATTTCAGATTCGGTTTTCAACGCTACTGGGTCACTGGCAGTACCGTCCTTTTTAGGGAACGTTAGGGAAACCGATTTCACGTCAAATAGCTCTTCTGGGTAAGCATCAACACAGGTGAACATTTGCAAAACATCTACCTGGCCACCGTTACCTGCATTTTCTGAAGACAACCAAATTTGGCTAGGGTGCAGATCCAACCAGTTTACTTCTAGGTTGGCATAGATAGCTTGCTGTTGCGCGTTATCTGGGTCAAAACCGTATAAAACCAATAGTTGAATCGGATCAAAGTCAACGCCGTCGGTTTCTTCAAGCTGGCCATCATCATTACGTTCGAAGCCTTTAAGGTCTTCTAAATAGGTATCCAGTACATAGAATATTAAGCTGATGGCTTGAGGCACCGTTAAGTCACTGGTGCCATTAAGTGCTTGCCATTCGGCTTTTTTCTCAGGTGGGAAAATACCCAGTAATAAATTAAGTTCGCTTAAACCTTCTCGTAAAGCCAGCAGCTCCACCCCTTCAGCTTCACTTAAAGTCTCTTTTTCTTCCAATGCAGCTACTGTGTCTATTGCATCGTAAATATCGAAAAGCTCGGTGGTGAATGCACTAAGCGCTCCAGCCTTAGTAAATTGCGTGATATCGACAGTGGTACTATCTTGAATATCAACCCCTGTAAATATAGCGGTAATCACCTGATCAACACTTTTTAATGTGCCCAGTTGATATTGATCACCAAAGAAGTCGATAAAGAACTGTGGAGCACCGCCCCCTTCGTCATCGTCTTTGTTAAGTAGCTCTTCTACAATATTACGAGCTTCTTCTTGGCCAGCATCGCCTGTTGCAAACTCTTCAGGTACTGCAAATGTATCGGCAACTGCGGCATCTTCCAGTTTATTTAAACCACCACTTACATCTTCATTGCTGAGTACTTTGGCGACTAAGGCATCTACTCCGGCATCACTCGTTATGGCTTCTTCAAATTGCGCGACAGTAAATTCACCGCTTTCAATAACCTCTTCAATGACCGCCGTCATGGTTTCGGCTAGGTCGTTAATATACGTTTGAGAAAACGAGTCGCCTCCGGTTTCAAAGAAACCATTCACAACTTTGTCTTGTACCGCTTCTGCGATCACCGTACTAAGAGGATCCATCAGGGCTTTTTCAGATTTGGTTTCACCCGGTGGAACAAATGCCACGGACTTTAAGTCCACAGCCGCACCATCAACGGTTAGCATAACTTCTACTATGTAGTTAATGCCGTCGCCCATGCCCTCAATAATAAACTGAGGATTACCCGTGGCTGGTTGGTGAATTAATATGCTTGAGTCGGTAACGGTGAGTTCAACTTTTTGACCCTTACCGTTAATAAAGGAGATCGAGAAGTCGCTGGGAGAAATTGCGTCTACGGCTCGCGCGGCCAGTTGGGCACGGCTACCCATACTGCGGGAGCTCATTTTAGCTAGGCTGCGGTTTAATGCATCAACCGCGATTTCGCCGCCAATTCTAGCATTACCAACGGCATCATTGGCAACCACCTCAGTGGTATCAATGTAGTCTTTTTCAAGAGCCGCGCTGGTGGATACCTCTTCAGTTTCCCCTTCCTGATAGTCATCCAGGAACCCCTTTGCAATTTCCGCGGCGGCATCTTTATCGTCGCTGGATAAATCTATACAGCCCGCGAGCAGAGCGCCCGACAATAATGCTGTTAGAAATAAATTGTTTGTTTTCATTTTTTCACGTCCTTCGAATTGAATGATTCATCGCACTATTTAGATTAGACAAAATTCATTCGTTTACCCCATGAAAACGGCGTTTTTTTACTTATTTGTACCAAATGATAAGTTGCTCTCATTTATTAGAACTCGAGCCAATAAAAAAAGCCCTGACAGCAAGCTGGCAGGGCAATAGTTGATAAAAATAGTCGGAATTAGCGTAGAGGATTTTCCATTTACTATTCTCTAACGCGAATGGTAATACGTGACTGATCGGAAAATCGAATATTACTTATCACAATATCGCCAAGGCTATGTTGTGGATCGGCTCCCTTTACACGCATGTTTTTAAAGGCAATTTTCTGAATTGTATTTAACGCCTTTTACGGTAACGTCACTGTCAAACATACTGGCAATAGGATTAAGAGCGTTGACCACATCGCTTAATGGCCCCAACTCACTTAATGCGGTTTCATGTTTGATGTTCTCACCTTGGGCGCTGGCCAATAAATTTTCAAAGGTTTGTTGAGGCGTGTTAAATCCTTGGCCAGAAATATCGGCTAGACCATCATCGTCTAATGCTTTTAATCCTGCATATTGGTCCATGTGACTGCTGCTATTGGTGTGATCTTGTTGTGACGAGGAATTGCTTTGTCCCGCAAATGCGCCAAAGGATAAGGGCCCTAAGATCATAGCCATAATAGTGGCGATAAAACGGTGGCGGCTTTGTTTCTTAAGGGCCTTTTGCAGTTGGCGTTCGCTTAACACCCCTAAGTCAATGAGTGCTTCGCCTAGACGCATGCCAGAGGTGAGCTGAACCTTTAGAGCGTCATCTAATTGCTGCTCGGTGATGAGGCCTTTTTTAATGAGTAATGAACCCAAACGACTTTTAATGGTGGCTTGCGACACGGTGATTCCTTTCATGACAATTTAGGTATGAAGTAATAGTGGTCGAGTCTGGCCAACTGGCAACCGACAGAAATTGGCACTAAAGGCTAAGTGGTAAGGTTTGCGCGTTAGATGATTGATTTAGTTGCAAAAGAGAGTGTGTAAATTAATGGTGTTTTTTTGTATGTAGTACTAAGGCACCGATTTAAATTAGTACCTTCGTTTGGACTATAGTTTTTAACTTGGACCTACATAGCGATAATTCATGACCCATTTAGACGTGACACTTATATGCTTGGGGCACGTTGTCCCGTAATTTAGCCAGTATTTATGGATTTTTAGGAGCGACAACCTTGTTTTATTGGGGCGCAATACACTCGTCCATGAGGGCTTGCTTCGGCATCCATGCCTCAAACATCCATAAAACAAGGCAGCCACACCCTTTTAAACTAGGGGACAGCAGTGATCTGGGGATACTAAATTGTGCCAGCAAACGCGTAATCACGCCGGCGTGTGACTTTTTTCATAGGCCTGCGAGCTTACTATTTGTTATAGTACGTCGCTTGATTTATAGGGTTTTGCCCTTATATAAAATGTCTAAAGAGTGTTTTGGAATATTTTTTACGCTATTGCCAAATCGCTTTTATTGTTAAGGGCACTTCTATTAACTGATTGCAGCCTCTGCGTGAACTGAAGTTTACAGTGACAAGGCGCAGTCCGAAGTAAAATGGTTATTCCATTTTCAAGGGCTGCAACGCAGTAAATGTGAACTTCAGGACACGCCCTTTGGGGCTTTACGTCAGTTGATAGAGGTGCCCAAAGGAGAATTACATGTCCGATCGCCATATTAAATTGCTTATTTTAGGCTCAGGCCCTGCGGGTTATACGGCGGCTGTTTATGCTGCGCGCGCTAACTTAAACCCAGTGGTTATCACAGGTATGGAGATGGGTGGTCAATTAACCACTACCACAGATGTGGATAACTGGCCGGGTGATGTTGAAGGCTTACAAGGGCCTGAACTGATGCAGCGTATGCAAGCCCATGCTGAGCGTTTTAATACCGAGATTTTGTTTGATCACATTAATAATGTGGATTTGAGTAAAAAGCCTTACACCCTAACCGGTGATCAAGGGGTATACACGTGTGATGCGCTGATTATTTGTACCGGTGCCAGTGCACAATACTTAGGCCTTGAAAGTGAAGAAGCCTTTAAAGGCAAAGGCGTATCGGCTTGTGCTACTTGTGATGGTTTTTTCTACAAAGGCAAAGAAGTGGCTGTTATTGGTGGCGGTAACACGGCCGTAGAAGAGGCCCTTTACTTGGCGAATATCGCCAGTAAAGTGCACGTTATTCACCGTCGTGACAGCTTCCGTAGTGAAAAAATTCTAGCGGACAAGCTTATGGCGCGTGCCGAAACGGGCAATGTTGAAATTCATTGGTTTAATGAATTAGACGAAGTATTGGGTGACGACATGGGCGTGACAGGCATGCGTGTTAAGAACAGCCAGAACGGTGAAAAGAAAGACATCGCCGTTGATGGTGTATTTGTGGCCATTGGTCATACACCTAATACCGAAATTTTTGCAGGTCAATTAGACATGCATAACGGCTATTTGAAAGTGCAAAGTGGCTCTCAAGGCAATGCAACTCTAACCAGTAAAGAAGGCGTGTTTGCAGCCGGTGATGTAATGGACCATATTTATCGTCAGGCCATTACTTCGGCTGGAACGGGCTGTATGGCGGCGTTGGATGCTGAGCGTTATTTAGATGACTTAGAAGGGTAACACTGCAATCCAGTGTATTACGCACCGCAAGGTGCGTAATACAGCTTTAACTTTCCAGCTTAACTCTCCAATTTAAGAATGTGCAATCCATGGCGGCTTTCAATGGGCCCCACCACGTCCCCAATACTGGCTTCATTTAAGGCCTGTAAAATATTCTTGGGCAATGCTTGCTGGTCTAACTTCCCCCAATCGCCCCCATTTTTGCTGCTCGGACAGGCACTGTGTTCACGGGCCAGTTGTGCAAAGTCGCCCCCTTGTTGTAAAGCTTGCATGATCGTGGGGACTAAGTATTTGGTTTTGAGCAGTATGTGTCTAGCTTGCATGTTCACTCCTTGGGCCCGTTATTTATTTTTGTGTGACTCATTACAGTCTAGACTATTAACCCAAGGCATAGAGGTGCCCATTAGTTACTGATTTATGGCGGGCACTAGGCTAAAATCCGTCGCCGTCGCAAGAAAGTTCAAAAGCTGCAAGGCAAGGGCGAGTTTCAAGCGATAACAAGCGAAGGGCCGTTTATTGAGTGGGTGGGCAAGCCTGAATATTTCCGTCATACCTTGCAAATAGATGGGCAAGATTATCGTTACGAATCAGATAGCACCGATGTTGGGGTGGAAATTGGCGAGATAGTGGTATTTCGTTTTGTAGAGCACAAAGACGGCTTAATTGTTGACCGTCGCTCGTTAGGTCGTTGGATTGATCCTGCTTCGTTTAATTAGCATACGCTTCACTAGCGGTCTTAAGGGGCGCTAGTGAAGCTGAATGGAAGTGGTGCAGTAGAACAACGCATAGCCACATGGATGTGGTGTATTAGGGCAACGCATAGCCACATGGATGTGGTGTATTAGGGCAACGCATAGCCACATGGATGTGGTGTATTAGGGCAACGCAGGAGCGGTTGCCGAGGAGCGGTTGCCGAGGTGCTGTTGTCGAAGAATCGAGGCTGCCCTCGTACGAGAGCAACCTGTGCGCAACTGTCAGTGACCCGCCTAGTTAGGCAGAGTGATATTCAGTTCTAGAACCGACAGTTGATCCTGGTTCTCAATTTGTACCTGAATATCGTCGGCTTTAATGCTGACATATTTGGCCACCACTTCCATAATTTCTCGCTGCAAAGCCGGTAAAAATTCCGGGGCATTGCGTTGATTGCGCTCGTGGGCAATTAATATCTGCAAACGCTCTTTAGCCACAGATGCAGTGGGCTTAGAGTCTTCTTTGAAATAGCTGAACAATCCCATGTTAGCCTCCAAATACGCGCGCTAAGAAACTTTTCTTTTGCGCTTCTAAAAATCGGTGGGGTACGGCTTCGCCTACTAAACGTGCCACAGCATCGCAATAGGCTGAGCCTGCGTCACTTTTGTCATCCAGTATGACAGGCGTGCCCTGGTTAGAGGCTTTTAATACATCTTGCGACTCAGGAATCACACCCAGTAAGTCCACGGCTAAAATTTCTTCTACGTCGTTAACACTGAGCATCTCGCCGTCTTCCACGCGTTGTGGGTTGTAGCGAGTTAATAATAAGTGTTCTTTAACCGCTTCACCCTTTTCGGCTTTACGACTCTTGCTTTGTAAAATACCAATAATACGGTCACTGTCACGTACCGAACTGACTTCAGGGTTGGTTACTATGATGGCTTCGTCGGCAAAATACAGGGCCATTTGTGCGCCCTTTTCAATGCCTGCTGGGCTGTCGCAAATAATAAAATCAAACTCTTCGGCCAGCTCGGCTAATACTTTACCCACCCCTTCAATGCTTAAGGCATCTTTGTCTCGAGTTTGTGAGGCCGGCAAAATGTAGATTGGCTTCGCCGTTGATGACGTTTACAAAATCGTAAACCACGCGACGTTCACAACCCATGATTAAGTCTAGGTTTCTTAGGCCCACGTCAAAATCGATGACCACTGTCTTGTGGCCCTTCATGGCCAAGCCGGTACTAATGGCGGCACTGGTGGTGGTTTTACCCACCCCCCCTTTGCCTGAGGTTACTACGATAATTTTTGACATGTTCACTCGATGGCGCAGCGTTGTTGTTTGTTAATGAGTATTTATTAAACGCTTTATAGAATCAAGTAGCTAATACAGGATTGCTTATAACATTTAAGATGGTTCTATTTATAAAATTCACACACTTTGCAAAATGAGGCGGCCATTTTGCATTTGTATGTAACAGGTTTTTTGCCAATGTTGGTTATCCATGTCGTCACTCACTTGGTACTCCCCAGCAATTGAAAACAGTTCAGCTTCCAGTTTTTGGCAGCTGATACTGGCGTTTTTATTGCCCTGAATACCGGCCAAAGCCCGCCCGTAGAGGGTACCGTGAATGTGAATGCTGCCGGCCGCCAATACTTCAGCGCCCTGACCCACGTTGCCCATGATGATTAAGTCACCATCCGGATTAACCACCTGTTGGCCACTGCGTACTGCCGTTTTTATTAATTTTGGGCTAGCAGTCTTAGACGCTTTTTTTGTTTTGGACGTTGCGTTGTCAGCGATCAACGCCAACCCCAATGTTTGCGCTAGCGACTCGTTTTCGGGTGTGCAACGTAACCCCACGGGAATGAAATGCAGCTTCCGAAGGCTCTCTAGTAAAGCCTGAGCGTCCGGCAAAGATACTTGCGTGCTCGGTAATTGAATAACAATGGGGGCAAACTTAAGCAATTGAGGTGCCTGCTGAAGGCGCTTGCTTAGGTCTGCCTCAATGGCGTGCAAATCCAAGCTTTGCAGCTCCAGCACAGTAAAGGGCTGAAGGCTGGCTTTTAAGCGCAACACGGGGGCGCAATCTTGGTTTGCTTCCATGAATATAATCTCCTGCCACGGCCTAGAGGTTAGGCTTCAACTTTCTTTAGGGTTAACGGCGCATGGCTAAATTGGATACCGGGCCAGGCGTGGATCATAAACTGGCGTATGTTCTGATGATCAATGCCATTAGGCGTGGTCTGTACGTCACGGAAATGTTCGCCAAAGCAGGCCAGTGTTTGTTCGGGGGTAAAACCGTTTAAACGTCCAAGCGCAAAGACTTTAAGGCTGCCTTCGTTTTGACCTGATTCATTGTTAACGGCTTGTGCGTCTAAGCCATTTTTAAACGCGCTGCTTGATAGATCGTACCACTTCTCTACCAAAGCCAGTGTTTCGCTAAACAGGGCGGTGTTGGCATTTAACTTTTCACGAAATGCGCTCATGTCACTTTGCAATGCTTGCTGTTGATTGAATAGCGCCATTTCCAGCGCATTGCTGGGCATTTGGTAATTTTGCTTCCACTCACCATAGGGCATATCGCTGTAGGCCCACTGACGCGCATCATCCCCTGTGATTTCTTGCCCTTCGCTTTCAGCCGCACTCTTGTACCATTTTCCCAGGCAATTACGGCAAAAGCCCGCTAGGGTCATAAGCTGAATATTTTGCACATCTTTACGGGTATTTAGGTGTTTAAGAAAGCGGCGCATTACGGCGGCTTCAATACGGGAGTTATCCATGGCGGGGCATCAATATTATTTAAGTGCCGCTATTGTACTGTGGCTGATGACGGCTAGCAAAAACAATTAGCGCTTAAGCTGAAGTCGCCCAGCGGATAATTAGTGGCAGGTGTAAGATAACAGCATTAGCGATTACGAAATGGTACCTGATGGGTGCATAAATAGCGGCCCCACTCAATGACACTGCGGGGAAAGTGACGTCGTACTATAGCATCCACAATCTGAGCGGTGCGGTAGTCGGTTTTTTTCAAGACTAAAAATACCAAGTCACTGCGACGCCATTCAAATTCGGCTAACTGACAAGGGATTTTAGCCGCGCGGACTAAATAGGCAATTTGGTAGGCGGATTCTCGTTTCATTAATAACAACCAGTAGCGGCTGCGTAATATTTCAACAGCGCGTAAATCGGCGTACTGAATTTCAATTTCAGCTTTTACCGACAGATCACGACCTTTTTCTTTGCAGTGTAGGAGTAACGCCGCAAATTTTTTAGGTTCACCTTCGTTTCTATAATAATAACGGCCATCCCATTCGCGATAGACAAAGGGGTAATGTTTACCTTGTTCTGCAAATAATTCGTGGCTTAGTTGGTCAAAATGCTCGGCATGAAAGGTGGGGATGTCTTTACATTCGGCTTCGGCGTAATCCACTATATGATCATAATGATTTTCAGAGGTGCTGGACTCTACCGCTGAGACATTGCGTATAGATAAATATCGTTTAAACGTACGAGTTTTATAAACTTTAAGTAATAACTGAGCACAGTCTTGCCATTGATTTCCTGCTTGTTCTAAGGATGCCGAGGCGGCTTGATGGGTATCATGAAGCGATAAACAGCGATGCGCCAAATAACTTTTAGGGTTGATCTCACCCAGTAATTCCATAGGCATTTCAGACACATAGCGTACGCAATACCACACTGGGAAAATGCGTTGCAATAGCAAATTACACCACGTTTCAAAGTCTACCAATTTTAAGGGCTTAGACTTTTTAGCGGGTTTAGATTGGGGTTCGCTTGTGCTCATGAAGGCCCTTTATATTGCCATGCACATATCTTGGGGCTGGAACGGCCTTAATATGCGCTTTAAATGTACATTCCCTTGTTAATTCCTCGGCTGAAAACTCGACAACTTTAATTTACTGGTCTTTATAATAAGGATAGCCATAAAAAGGGATGATGGATATTTTGGCCCAAACTGAAAAAGACATACCTAAATATATGCGCCTTAACGCTAAAACTCAGTATGAATTAGCACAAGGAATAGAAGCGGCTTTGGAAGCAGCTGAGCGAAGTGATTTTCCAGGTCTTACGCAAGCCTGTTATCAATTATGCTGGCAACAGGCGGTAGAGCAATTACAGGAAGAGTATCACCTAGACATACCTGAATCATTGAGCCTGATCGATGTAAATGATAAACAAAGCTTACAGAATGCGCTCTTAAAAATGGTGGCACTTAGCGGTGTACAATGGCAATTACAAACCGCACAAAAGCAGCCCATGAGCCAATTTCAAGTTGGTTTTAAGTTGGTATTGTCACGCAGTTTATTAGACGCATTAGATCTTATGAGTGCTAAGGGTTTGTGGCGTTTTGATATTCAACGCAATGTGCAGCAACTTCAAAAGCGGGTATTTTCGGCCGTTGATGAATATAGGCTCTAATCAGGGAGCGGAAATAGAGGCATAAATGCTTCTGTTACACGCGCAAGCATTCTGTGACCGTTTTAACATTGACACCACACAGCACTTTAATCCAGTAGACGTGACCTATCAGTGGGCGCTAAACTGCATTATATAGCTGTAATATATTCAGTTTCACCTCCACTTAGAGTAATAGAATTCTTATGGCGACAATCTTAATAGTTGATGATTCGGCCACTATGATGGAAGGTCATAAGCGTATCCTGGAACGTCAGGGCCACACCGTTTATAGTGCTGAAAATGGCGAAGAAGGCGTAGCTCGTGTATCTGAGCTTATGCCAGACTTAGTGTTAATGGATGTGGTGATGCCTAAAATGAATGGCTTTCAAGCCACTCGTAAAATCAGTAAAAATGAGCTGACTAAGCATATCCCCGTAGTAATAGTGACCTCTAAAGATCAAGAAACCGATATCATGTGGGGTAAGCGTCAAGGGGCTAAAGATTACCTAATCAAGCCGGCTGACGAAGAACACTTAAAGGCCACTGTTGACCGCTTATTGGCTGAAGTGGCTCAGTAATCGACCTGTGACCTAGGCTGCCTAGCAGCCTAGGTTCAACACCTGCATAAATAAAGTCGGCTTTAAAAATTGTAAATTAGCACGCTGTTGTAGCTGGTTTCAGTGTCGTTGGCGCCGTCTGGCGTATTGGTGTCGTGCTCCATATCCCAGTTCAAACTTAAACTAATCGTTGATGTAACGGTGATGATTAACGCGTTTTGCCACAATCCTTTTTGATCACTTAACTGACCGGCTTCAGGCTGAAAATACAAGGTGCTCGTGTATAGAATATTTTTGTGCACTTTATTCTTGTAGGCCCAGTATAGGTTTAAACGTACGTTGTTTTCATTTTCTGTACTGGTGTTGATATAGTTTTCCTCTTCATAGAACAATCCAACCCCAATGTTATTGGCTTGTTGTAAAGGCTCATCTGAACTTAATGTATAGCGTATCCCAGCTCCCAATAAGGTGCGTCTTGCTAAAAAGCTAAATTTGTCTTCTTGATACTGTGTAAATACTTCATGGCCCCAATTGGGCGAGTGTTTTGTTAAATAACGCAAATGAATGAGGCTTTCATCGGTATTTACCTCACTGTCGACTTCAGCATAATCGCGGCTGATTAAGGCGATCCACTCGTCGTGATGGTAGGCACGAATCAATTTAGCGGAGGTTCCTAATGCTATTTTGTCACTGCTACCAATGCGGCCGTCTAGGCTTAAGCTGACATTACCTGTGGTGCCTTCTTCTGTGTTGTTAAGGCGGGTGCTTTCAATATTTGTAATGCCGTGGCTTAAAGCAGCCGTAAAAGCGCAGGCAAATAAGCCTATGGTAATGAAGAGAATACGGATCATAAAAATGGCTTCTTAAAAAAAGGCGCTACTTTAGCATAGTTTGTTGAGGCGGGTTTTACCCACAAGTACTAGGAATTATGAAATTAAAAGCGTGTTTCAAGGAATTAAGCGGCTTGTGTTTGTTGTTGGCGGGCGCTGACTAAATTGCGCACCAAATTTAATACGTGTTTACCCTCGTGGAAATCAGCCAGTACCGCACTTTGATCTGTGAGGCGGTTTAAGTGTGCCTCCAATGCCACCTCAACATCCATAGGGCCGGCCTCATAGTGATGATAGGCCAATTGGGTTAATAGCCCTTGAGCACGCACTTGGTTATCACCAATGAAGCCGTTTTGCATTAATGAGGTTTGCAAGGGCTTAAGGTCGCTTACCGGTAACGCTTTTAAGTCGAATTGACGTGCCAATGAGTCTAAACGCTCAGTTAAGGGGGCCGTCTCTTGAGCCTGTATGGAGGGGGATTCTTGCACCGCTTTTGCTTTGGCGGTCTTTTGTGTCGCACTCATTTGCTCAAGGGACTGAAACATGCGTTTGGGTAGCCCAAGAATATCCATGATTGCCTCCTATCCTAATTTGTCTAATCAAGTCTTTGCACTTACTAGGAACATTCAATATTTAGGCCAGCCGGCGCGTTGGTTGATTTTTACTCAAGTTTGGAGTGAATACTCTAAAAAATTGGTGAAGTTTTCACCATTGTTGATTGGCTTTTATGTAACTATTCAGTAACCTTGCTTACACATTGTTACAAAAAAATAAAAAACAGGTTCTTGGCTACAACGAACCATAGTGGGTGGACAGAATATGACAGTGTTAGAACGAATGATCAGCAGTGAACCCAATAAAATTCAGTATCAAGGGCGTAAAACCTCTCGAGCAGGCAGTGAACAGCGCCGTCGGGCCATTTTAGAAGCCGCCTTGCGCATTGTTGTGCGTGACGGTGTACGTGCTATACGCCACCGCAGTGTCGCAAAAGAGGCACAAGTGCCCTTGGCAGCGACTACGTATTATTTTAAAGACATACAAGAGCTTATTAGCGATACCTTCATGCTGTATGCAGAAAAGGCGCAATCTATCGTGAACGTGTTTTCACGTAAGATGTATGAACCATTGGAAAATGCAGATGGTAAAAAGCTCGCGGAGCTTACGACGGGACCTAAACTAGTAGAAGTGATCGTGGATCAGCTTTTAGCCTATGTGTTGGAGAAAACCTTATTTAGTCGAGATATGGCGGTGGCGGATCAAGCCTTCCGTTATGAAGCGCTCTTAAATGACAATCTTCGTGGTTTAGCGGGCAGTCACGCACAAGCACTTGAGCAGAAACTGATAGAGTTTTTAAACTTAGTACACAGCTCGCACCCAAAAGAAGATGCACAAATTTTGATTAGCACACTACGTCGAGTGGAATATGAGGCTTTGTTGCAAGAGCCGGAAGACATAAACCAACAAGACCAGCGAACATTACTTGAACGCCAAGTGTCTTTGATCTTAAAAATTGAAGTGCCTGAAAAAGTGGCAAGCTAATAAGCTTGTGAGTTTTAATTGGTGAATATTAAGCCCGGTTGAGTTTCACTCTCCCGGGCTTTTTATGTTCAGGATGAACGGTATAGCGCGGTGGCAGGGATGCCAAGGAGCGTATTTGTTCAGGATGAACGTTCAGGATTTTGTTCCGGACAAATCCTAAGTACGTACATCCATGTACGCAATAACACGGTGCCATGGTCGTGACAGGGATGTCACTTATTAGGACAATGCATGGAGCAATTGTCGGATGGCAAGGAACGTGTAGATTCAGACACTTTCCTGCCCGCCTTAAGTCTTTAAAACTAGGCGGTCTTACTCAAGTAATAACCCATGTTATTCAGCGCCACTTCTAGCGCGGTCAATTCAAAGCGGCTGAACTGTCGTGTGTCGCTGCACTGCGAGCACACAAGTTGCGGTAATGAGCGTAAAAAACTCATGTTGTAATCCTGTTCGTGATCGCAGGCGTCACAGGCTAATGGCATAGGGGTGTTGGCGGGCAATATGTTGGCTACTCGAGCATGAGTCGACTCAGGTTGTTCACTGATCTGGCTATTTACATTAAGTAGCATGCTTGCTCCTAGTGGCTGGCTTGTGGCTAGCGCGGTAAAAATCGTAAAGGTTTGCCCTATGAGGCGGCGCCATTGTAGTCAGATAAATATGTATTTCTAGTGACAAAGCCAGCCAATCCGCAGGTTGTCGCGGTCTTTCCAAGAGCAACTACTCTAAACTTTCAAGTAAGCCATACGGTTCGGGGCTTACAAGCTTTTAGATGAATTACGCCTAATTTCAGCAACAGTGTTATCTGAAAATAGTGAAGGCGTTAAACGCGGTTGCAAAAGCGAACCCGCCCTGTTGTGATGTGTAAAAATTAAAGAAAGGGCTTTCTATAATGAGTTCAGTACTTCAGTCGATTGAACGGGTGGCTAATCGCTTGCCCCATCCAATGGCCATGTTTGTATACCTGTGTTTATTGGTAGTGGCGTTTAGTTGGCTAGGTGATGTGTTGGCATGGGGAGCTCAGCACCCAGCCACAGGCGAATGGCTGCAGGTACGCAGCTTAGTGAGTCGCGACGGCTGGGTTTACATGCTGGGCTCCATGGTTAAAAACTTTATGAATTTCGCTCCAGTAGGCCCCGTGCTGGTGATTGCTTTGGCGTTTGCGTTGGCCGAAAAAAGCGCCTTGTTACCCACGCTCATTGGCAATCTAACCCGTCACACTAAAAGTAATATGTTGCCGGTGGTGGTGGCGTTTCTGGGAGTCATGTCGAGCATCGCAGTGGATTCGGGTTACGTGGTGTTATTACCGCTGTGTGCTGCTGTTTTTATGGCCGCAGGACGGCACCCTTTGGCCGGACTTACCTTGGGTTTTGCCTGTGTATCTGGAGGGTTTAGCGCAAATTTAATGGTGGGGCCGGTGGACGCTATTTTGTCTGGAATTAGCACCGAGGCGGTGCAATTGGTTGCCGATGAAGAGGTCAGTATTTTAGCCAATTATTATTTCATGCTGGTCAGTGTGGTGCTGATTGTGGTGCTGACAGTTTTGGTTAATCGCTGGTGGGTGGAGCCGTATCTTCGTGACAGCCCTTTTGAACAAGTGGATTTAAATACCACAGCTTCTGAGCCCATTGCGGTGCATCACTTGGGCAAGGCTTTTTGGGGCACACTTGCCGCCATAGTTTCGTGCTGGTTAATATTGACGTTACCCGATCAAGCAGTATTGCGTCATCCTGACACTGGAAGTTTATTAAAAGGCCCTTTCATGGGCTCGTTGGTGGTGATGATTGCATTGAGTGTGGCTATTTTGTCCACCGTTTACGGGGTACAAAACGGCCGCTTTAAATCTTGGGGAGAATGGGTAAAGGCATTAGAGCAAGGCATATCCGATTTAGCGCCATACCTAGTCTTGATGTTTGTGGTGGCGCAGTTTATAGCGTGGTTTAAGTGGAGCATTTTAGGGACTGTCTTGGCAGTGCACTTAGCTGCGCTATTGCAGGGTTGGGCGGTGTCGCCCGCCATCGCTATGATTGGCTTGATGATATTTACTAGCATATTAAATTTATTGGTGGGTTCTGCCTCGGCCAAGTGGGCGTTATTGGCCCCCATTTTAGTCCCCGCTTTTTACTTGTTGGGCATTGAGCCAGCTGCTGTGCAGGGGGCTTACCGAGTGGCCGACAGCAGCACAAATATTATTACCCCGTTAATGCCGTATTTCCCCTTAGTACTGATTATGCGCAAAAGTATGAAAAAACCATAGGGGTGGGGCGTCTGTTAACGCTGATGCTGCCTTACGCAATGACCTTGCTGATAGGTTGGGGTGGGGTGTTTGTCCTGTGGATAGTATTAGGCATTCCGTTAGGGCCCACGGGTTAAGAAATAGCGTGTTGGTTATTTTGTGAAATCACTAAGTTCACGGGTTAAGGAATAGCGGCGTTGGTTATTTTGTGAAATCACTAAATTTATGGGTTAAGGAACAGCGGCGTTGGTTATTTTGTGAAATCACTACATTCATGGGTTAAGGAATAGTGGCGTTGGTTATTTTGTGACATCACTAAATTTATGGGTTAAGGAATAGCGGCGTTGGTTATTTTGTGAAATCA
>MAAA01014140.1_pt1 | contig 18542 bp, 11 predicted proteins | sample 1115971 | NCBI WGS metagenome assembly MAAA01 (sample SAMN04961123, study PRJNA320927) | seawater metagenome | isolation source: sample BD02T6 sea water enriched with oil for 6 days | place: USA:Gulf of Mexico | collected 2013-07-27 | reverse complement strand
TTCAAGGAAGACCTAGAATTTCTGGTGGATATTGGTTGTGACTCTATAAAGATAGCCTCAGCCGATGTGAACCATTATCCACTTTTGGAACAGGCTGCCAAAACCGGTATGTGCATCCAACTGGATACAGGTAATGCCAGTCTTGGAGAGATTGAGCAAGCGGTCGATGTATTGGTAAATCATGGCAATGAAAATATCATAATTCATCAGTGCCCATCCGGTTACCCGGCACACCTGCAAAGCATTAATCTAAACATGATCAAAACCCTCAAGACTATGTTTCCCTTTCCGGCTGCCTTTTCGGACCATTCCCCTGGTTGGGACATGGATATTGCCGCCTTGGCAGTGGGCGCTGATTTATTAGAGAAAACCATCACCTTCGACCGCTGTACCCCCAGTGTTGAACACCTGATGTCAATAGAAAATGATGAATGTTCCAAATTTATTCAATCTATTAGGGATGTGGAGGTCGCACTGGGTGGCTCCAGACGAATCATAAACCAGGAGCAACACAGTAATATTATCAAAGTGCGCCGCAGTGCTTTTATTAATAAAGATTTGGAAAAGGGTGTGATTATCTCATTGGAAGACTTAGATTTTCGTCGCCCGGGTAACGGCATTCCCCCCTCGGATTACAAGCGCTTGATTGGAAAGACCCTCACCAAGAGCTTATCCCAAGGTGAAAAACTAAATTGGCAGCACCTGGACTCATGAAAACCCTGACCATCATACCGGCCAAGGGAACCTCCATTCGCCTTGCCAGAAAAAACATACTACCAATGCAGGGAAAATCCTTGGTGCAGTATGCCTATGATGCGGCGCTGGCAAGTGACGTCTGTGGGGATATCATGGTCTCGACAGAAGACAAGGAAATAGCCGAGCATGCAGCACAGCTAGGTGCCTGGTTGCCTTTTTTGCGACCAATCAACTTATCTATGGATCCGAACGGCGTAGAGTCTGTGGCTTTGTTTTGTTTGTCGGAGTTGGAAAAACGGGGATACAAATACCAAAAGTTGATACTTCTGTTACCCACCTGTCCACTGAGGAGTGCCAACGATATTAAGGCTGCCAATAAATTATTTATCGACCATAAAGCGTCTCGTTTAATGAGTGTCTCTGAATATGATCATTCGCCCTATTCATCGTGGATTTATAAAGGCGGCAATGAAAGCGGCCAGGTTAAACCGCTATTTGAACAGCATTACCAAAAAAAGAGTCAACAACTGGATAATGCCTACCGTTGTAATGGTGCCATTCATATTCTTGATGTAGAAGAGTTCAAAGTAACCAAGAGTTATACCAAACAACCACTGTACAGTTACGTAATGCCCCGGGAACGAAGTGTCGATATAGATACCCGGAATGACTGGCAATATGCCGAATGGTTAATGTCTAAACAGTTCATGTATGAGTCTGTCTAAATGTCAGCCTGCGTTTTATTTCGAACACATTATAGTAAGAATATAGGGTATGGACATGTTAAGCGTTGTCTATCATTAGCATCTGTTTTAGAAAAGAAGGGCGTGGACGTGGTGTTTCTTCTTGATATAACTGAAGACGAGATACTCCCAGAACTAAAAGAATACCCATGTTATTTCTACAGCTCGCCTTGTGAATACGAATTTACTCAAGAAATGTCTTCCATGGAGCTAAATTTGACTTGTAAATACCTAGAAAAACATACTAATAAAATGGTGTTTTTTGATAAGTATTCTGTTGTTGAGAGCTTATTGATTTCATTGAAAGATAAAGGTGTTCATCTTGCAAGTTTTGATGATTTCGGGATTAGGAACAGTTCCTACGATATCTTAATAGATCATAATTATGAAGTAATAGGTGATGATCCTTATCTGAATATATTGGGAAGTCTAATGCATTGTGCATTAAGTTATGATTTTTATAAGTGTGTTTCGGATAAGAAATTTAGTTTTTATAAGTCTTCAAAGCTCAGTTTGTTTATAAATTTAGGAAGTGGCGATGTGCTGCTTTATGAAGATATGATATTGGCTGCATTAATGCAGCTGAATGTAAAAAAAATGTTTAATATTTATTGGTTGGTGAGTGGGAGGTCCAATATTTATGGAAAAATAGGCGTAAATTTACCTGATGTTAATAGACTAAGATACATTGATGATATGCCAGATTTCCTATCTGGCATGGATCTAGCAGTAGGAAGTTGTGGCGTTAATTCTCTGGAACGTTGTTGTATGGGCGTTCCTTCGTTACTGGCAAAAACTGTTGAAAATCAAGAAAGAAATTATAGAACTCTAATTAACGAAGGATTAGGATTCTGTTTCAATGACGAAGAAGATATTGCCTCCATACTTGAGTATTTTTACTATAATAAGAAGGCTTTGAAAAAGGCCTCTGAATTATGCAGAACTCAAGTGGATGGCCTGGGAGTCATGAGGATTTTAAATAAAATTGAGACTCTGTTAGTTTCTTGATTATGTTAGTTGTTTGATTAAGATTGATATTTATACATATTTTTATTGGCCGGTATAAGTGTTGATGTTTTTGACTTTACCGGAAGGCGTATTTAGATAGGGAAAGTATTGCTGGAAGAGGTGTGGGTAGTTATCAACGAGTCATTCTAATTACTGGTGTTTATATGCAAAATATTACAATTGATTATAAAAAAGAGTCGTTTCTTAAATCCACTGATATTTTCAGGGTTCATTCAGCCGAATACCATCAGCAGAATTTTATTAAGAAGTTAATAGAGGGTGAGGAGTTTACGCTTGTAAGGCGAGGGGCTATCAATAGCAGGGCTCGCCTAGATCAAGATTATGGCTACGAAAATTTGTTTAAGTTACTAGGTCTTGATAATTGCTCTTCTCATAAATATTTCCCCTATTTACAAAAGAATAAGGTGTTTTCAGATAGTGACTGTAACGAACTAATAAACATCATGCGTAGAGATACGTATAGCCATACAGAAGATAATATCGTATATCCCTCGTTGTCTGTCGGAATGGATAAAAACATAATTAAATATATGGTGCGAAATGTAATAAATGCCTTTGATGGTGAATTATCTGGGTACTTTAATACTAAGTATATTCCTATCCATGTATCAGCCTGGCGTACCCAAGGAATGCATGAGGATTTGGCCTCTAAAAATTACTCATATAAATGGCATGTTGATAACGCGCCCAGTAACTATTTAAAAGTACTATTATATTTAAATGACTATGAGGAAGGTGGTGGTACTACTGAATTATATGGTTATGAACAGTGCAAGGTTTCCGAAGAAATTGGTTACTCCATGTGCCCACTAATTAGTCGCAAGACAGACCTACGTGGTTTCTTTAAATGTTATGGTCTAGACCCTGATCCAGTTCGGCTGGAACCTAATAAAGGGTCGGCAATTCTCTTTGACCCAACTTTTACTCTACATAAAGGGGTTGCTCCTCGAGAAGGACGTGAGAGATTTGCGATTCAAATTAGCTTTATTCCATTTCCAGCATCCTACTTTGAGATCGAGGATACAATATTAAACTTACTTTCTACTAGCAAAGGCCTGTCATATCCAACGATAAAAATGAGCGATGAAATATCTTCACAATTAGCAGGATAAAACTGGCCAAGTATCAATACTAGTGAGAATAATTATGTTTCGACTTGATCTGGATTATAGAGGTAAAAATTACACATTGGCAGTAGATCAATCAAATCAAGAATGTTCACAATTTATCTTAGGGCGTCAGAATGAAGCTAAACAAGGAGTAAATCTACTGCCTGGGTTTGCCAAGTTTGCCAGGAATTCAATAAATACTCGATTTGGTTATAATGATTTATTTAGAGAGTTGGGCATAGTAAGGCCTAGTGGTGATTTTGTTGGATTTAGCCCCTGTTATAAGGCCAAAGTGATCCCTCCAGAAGTCTGTGATGAGTTAGTAGCTATAATCGAAAGTGACTGTAAAGCTACTGACGATCTAGGGTTAATACTGTCATCCAAAAAAACATCGACAAGTGCTGCTATATTCAGTTATGTAGCTAATTCAATCCTTGGTTCATTTAGAAGCGAATTTTCAAGTTTTTATTCTGGGAGTTTTTCACCAATTAGTTTTATGGCCTGGAAGACAAGGGGAATGGACCTTAAAAATTCCACAAAAAACTGTTCATATCGGTGGCATACTGACGGCGTGCCAAGTTATTACTTGAAAGTACTGGTTTATTTGAGTGAGTGCGCTGATTCAGGTGGAGGCACAGAAATATATGGTGCCCAGGCTAATAAAATATTTGATGATATTGGCTATGCAATGTTACCCATTAAAGACCGAAAAACCGATTTAACGCAGTTGCTTAGCCAGCATGGTAGTGATGATATTCCAGAATCCTATGTGCCTGAAAAGGGAAGTGCAGTATTACTGTTACCTTCAGAGAATTTACATAAGGGAGTGGCACCATCATTAGGTAAAAATCGGTACGCGCTGCAAATTAGCTTTATTCCCTTTCCTGTCTACTATCAACAAGATGAAAAAACTGTGAATAATTTCTGTGTTCGTAGTTTTGGCTGTTCCTATCCTGTCGTGAATGTAGTATCCCAATCCAATATAGTCGAGGCATAATATGGCAACTGTAAATTTAAAGCTGGCTGAAGTTCAAAACCCACTTTGGAAAAATTATAACGAGAGTAAAACATTAACTCTACCAATATATAAACACCTGAATCCAGATACTAAAGTATTTGCTATGGGAAGTTGTTTTGCAGTTGAAATTCGTGAAGCGTTAATTAAAGCGGGAATTGATGTCTACCCCAAGTATAAAGCTATTCCTATCGATCATGAGGAATATATTATAGGTGCCCTCCCGGATAGAGATAACATTAACTACTATCATACGTTTGCCATTCGTCAAGAGTTTGAACGTTATCATGATATTTGGAGTCAAAAAGAGAACGATTATTGGAAATTAAAAGACAGGTTTTGGACGACCCCACAAGATGATGTTTTTCAAGATCCTTACCGTAGAACAGTACTGGGTAAAACTCCTGAACTACTAAATAAGGCCAATAATCTTGTTACTCAGTGTACCCAGGATGGAATGGAGAGTGCTGATTTATTTTTGATTACTCTTGGCTTGATTGAAGTGTGGCGCAAGAAAGACAATGGATTATTCTCCTGTGAGTTTCCTGGATATAATGCAGGTGGTGGTCACACTGAAACTGAATTTCATTTGAGCAGTTTCCAAGAAAATTATGAAAATTTGAAAGAAATTGTACGCTTGATTAAACTGATTAACCCTAAGGCTACTATTGTATTTACAGTATCTCCGGTGGCGTTGGGAAGAACATTTACAAAGAATGATGTGGTTACCGCCAATACCGAAAGTAAATCCCTGCTTAGAACGGCAGCTGGCCAGGTTGTTCGTGAAGAAGAAAATGTGTTCTATTTTCCTTCTTTTGAAATTGCCAATTCCCTAGGTGAGGCCACTTTTAAAGAGTCTGGCCGACATGTCAAAGAAGATGTGGTGTTTGCAATTACCGAGGTGTTTATGCAATCCCATTCAGGGCAAGCGGTGGGATCAAAATTGGGCTAATATCCGTGGTCACTCATCTACGCAAGGCGAGCATGGAGGATGTAGATGTTACTTTTAAGTGGCAGATACACCCTCAAGTTAGGCGCTACTCAAGAAATACACATGCCCCCAGCATTCAAGATCATACTTACTGGTTTAAGGATTCATTGGATAACAAAAAACGCGAAATTTGGATATTTGAGGTAAATAACCAGCCTATTGGACAACTCAGGCTTGATCGAGGGGAAAAAAATGAAATCTCAATACTAATATCCCCTCAATATGCTGGAAGAGGTTATGGTGGGATTGCCCTTAGAGATTTATGTGAGCAATATTTAGATTTAGAATTATGGGCTTACATTAACCTGGATAATGTGGCATCAAAGGCAACTTTCGAGAGGGCCAATTTCAAATATCAATATGGAAACTGGTATCTCTTGCCGGCTAGGAAACCTGCTCCTTAGGAGAAATGAGATTGAAGCTCAAAGCGGTACCGGATTTTATATCTTCTTTTACTCGACAACCTAATACTTCTTCATAATTTTTAGGTGCCATACCAAAACTTGGACGGATTATTCTAATATTATCTCTGGTTATAGTTTGATTTTTCTTTATATCCTTAACCACATAAATAGATCGTCTAAACTGCGTGTTTTGTTTTTCAGATTTCTTCAATTCATAGTTGCGCTTGCCAAGGCTGCTATAGGCTAACTTCACTTCCTCGCATAGATGCTTAAATTCTTCAGGTTGCAAAGAAAACTCAGCATCAGGCCCGCCATCCTGCCTGTTAAGGGTGATATGCTTTTCGATTATGCTGGCCCCCATGCAGGTGGCACATACCGAACTTAGCGTGGTTAAAGTATGGTCAGATAAACCTACAGGACAGGGAAAGTTCTCTTTGAGTAATTGAATTCCTCTTAAGTTAATATCTTCAATTGGGGTGGGGTAGCCACTTACGCAATGTAATAATGCAAAGGGCGATGCACTATTTTCTTGAATGGTGCGAATAGCCAGTTGGATGTCAGCAATATTTGCCATGCCAGTTGATAATATTATAGGCCTGCCTGTTTTGGCTATTCTTTTAATTAGTGGAATATCTGTTATTTCAAATGAGGCAACCTTGTAAACGGGGATATTCAGTGCTTCTAAAAAGTCCACTGCAGTTTCATCAAAAGGCGAACTAAACGCTATGAGACCAAGATTTTTCGCATGATTGAATAACTCTTCATGCCACTCCCAAGGAGTGTGGGCCCACTCATAAAGTTCATACAGGGTTTTACCTTTCCATAAACCATCACTGATTTTGAAATCGTTTGCTGATGATCGTATGGTCATAGTGTCCGCAGTGTAGGTCTGAAACTTAACAGCATCAGCACCTGCCGCTGCTGCTGCATCGATAAGTTTAAGGGCAGTTGAAAGGGAGCCATTATGATTACCTGATAGTTCAGCAATAATAAAAGGGGGCTTATCGGCCCCAATTTCAAAGTTGTTTATAGAAAAAGTATTTTTCAAAACAGGATTAATCCTCTGGGTCGGAGGTGGATTTTGACGTCCAGGGGTCGTTTTCATAGTCATACTCTTTATAGACTACCTTGTGGTAATGTTTGTACATACCATGCAGTGCATCCAGAGTATGTGTCCTCCAGGTTTCAATCCATATGGCTAGTTTCTCCTCGTCTTCAATACAAAGAGCATGGGAATAACCAATATAAAATAGATGCCATAGAGATCCGCGCATAAAGAAGTAGAAAGCCGGTATCTTGGGCTTAATTTTCTCTTCAAAAAACGAACTGATATGATTAATGGCTGTGGTCATAGAATAGAGATTTAGTTCAATTTTGTTGAACTCCAACTCTATATAGTTGGTAACCTCTTTCATATTGTGATCAATAATATCTAACCTACTATGAATAGTATCAATATCTGTAATGTTGTGGTTCTCACTAAATTGAATTTCTAAAAACTGATGTTTTAGGCTGCCATCGAAGTCTTCAGGCTTTATGGGGAAGGTACCAGACTTAATCCAATCGATATCTTCCATGGCAGCCCCATTGGAGCAGTTATGGAATTTGGATATATTGCTGAATGCTCTAGCGGTGGTTTCAGCGGTTCTCATGGCGGTATACAAAATGGGTTTGGTTTTTATTTCACTGCCGTCCACCGCTTTAACAGTCATGGTAGCATCTTTGGATACGTCGGCATCAGCTTGTATGTCTTTGTTATCGGAGTTGTAATAGATAGAGCCTGATGCATGGTGTACTTTTATATCGCGGTAGCCGAAATCCATACCAAATAGGTAGATGTTTTTAAATGCCCACTTGCCAAATACGGCCAGGGCACCATTGGTACAGGTGGGTGTACCTCTAGCAACCGAATTTTGGTCATCCCCAAATAAAAAGCTGGTAACACTTTCAGCTTTGAAATAGATCGCTCGCTTTTCAAAGTATTGGTAAAGGCGAGGGGATAGTTGGGCCGGGCCTAATATGGGAATACTCTTTACCCAACCTGGATCATCAAGCTCATGCAATGATGTTAGTGTTACCAAGTGCGACTCTAGCTCAAAATGGATGTCGGGTTTAATACCGTGTTTATACAATGGATGAATAGCGGTACCACAAGATATGATCAATGCCTTGTCTTTAAAGCGTTTTAAGTCTTCAATTCTCTCATCTAATGAAGGGCCAGCCCCAATAATAAATACCGGGATGTCTCTAAGGTTGTTTTGGTTGGCTTTAATTTTTGGCGTTTTTAGGTGCAGATTATGAATGCAGTTGTTAATTTGATTAATCTCGTCATCGTACCAGCCCCAGACCGAAACAAAGGCAAAGGTGTCATCATTGATTTTTTGGGTAACCCTGCGATAAATGTCCAGGTTCTTATGATTTAAAAACATGGTGGTTAAAGGGTAAAGCGGACAGTGGTTATATAGGTAGCGCATGGTATAGCCATAAAGATGATATTCATCTTCTACAGGCCCTAGAATGAAATGTATATTGCGTTCAGGGTTGTCTATGAATTGGCGGCAGATACTTGTCCAATCTACTATGTATAAGGATGCCGCAAATAGATCAGGTACAGGTTCCACAATTAGGCAATTTATTATTTTTTTTCTGGCTATAAGCTTTTCAACTTGGTAGCCCGCCCCCACACCATTAAATATTACCAAAGGTAGGAAATTGGGAATGCTATACCCTCGGTAGTCGGTGGCCTTAAATGGCGACTCTTTTATTAAAGCCGCACAACATTTGTGGAAGTATCTTTCATAGCTGTAGCCACCAAAGGGGGGGTGGATAGTATTGAGTCTATTCCCTGGCGCAAAGTTTTTTTCAAAGTCGGATACTTCTTCTAGGGCTTCTGCAACGGGCCTATTATTATAAATAGACTTGCCATTTAATAGTAAATCAAATTGGTTTATATCTGTATTAAAGCTTACCTGGTAGTTCTTAAGTTTATAATCGTGAAAGCGTTCATATATATTGGGGTGATGCGATTTAAAAAAATCGATATTTTTTTGCCTTAATAGTTGCGCCTCCTCTAAATGTTCCAGAGTTTTTGGGTTGTTGAGGGTTGCTTGGCTCATGATCTGACCTATTATCGTCGCAGTAATAAGATAAAGCATAGTTTGTGCCATTGCTAATAGATGCCTACGGCGTTGAGACTGGCTTCACTATATGTGCATTAATTATTTAAATGGTTATGAATATAAGAAAAAGGTATAAAACACTCATTAAGAAAATCGCAATAGTGTCGTTATAAACTTTGAGAATATTTTGTTTCCGCAGTCAGGTTAAGTTTTATAGCCTCGGGTCGGATTAAAAGGAGAAGTGCCATGCCACAGATTATTAATACCAACATTGCGTCGCTAACGGCGCAAAGAAATCTAAACAAGTCGCAATCTGCCAACCAACAGGCGTTGCAACGCTTGTCATCTGGTTTACGTATTAATAGCGCCAAGGATGATGCTGCGGGTCTGGCTATCTCCACACGTTTTAATTCACAGATTCGAGGTCTTAATGTAGCCATTCGAAATGCCGGAGATGGTATTTCCCTGGCGCAAACCGCAGAAGGTGCGTTGGGCACCATGAACGACAACCTGCAGCGTATTCGTGAGCTGTCAGTGCAGTCAGCCAACGCCACCAACTCTGATGTCGACCGTTCGGCGATACAGGATGAAGTTGATCAGCTTATTGCAGAAATCTCTCGTACCGCAGATGAGACCGATTTTAACGGTCGTAAATTGTTAGATGGCTCTTTCTCGGCTACGTTTCAAATTGGAGCCAATGCAGGGCAGACCATAGACGTTTCCATTGCAGAACTCACTGCTGAAAAACTAGGTGCTGGTGAGGAAGCAGGGGTGTCGGCTCTAGGTACCGACTCTGCAATCGCTAATGGCGACCTAGTTATAAATGGTAGCGGTATTCGAGCCTCTTCGGCCACTGATGATACCGCTTCCACTAATGGTGCTGACCGTTCGGCTATTTCGAAAGCAGCGGCCATCAACGACAGCACAAATGACACCGGTGTAGCGGCAGTGGTAAACGCAAACGTGGCTGGTGGTACCGCCATGACTGCAACAAACACCAGTGGTTCTATTACCCTAAATGGTATTACGATAGACATTGCCACCGGTGGTGTTGATACGGTTCAGGACAGGGCCTCAGTGGTAACGGCCATCAATGCAGTATCAGGGCAAACCGGTGTAGTGGCAGAGGATACCGGCAGTGATGATTCAGGTGTTACCCTAACTGCGGCCGATGGTCGTAATATAGAAATTCGCTACGATAAATTTGCTTCAAATGGCGATGCCTATACAAATGCCTTAACGGCCGAGTCCACTGGACTTGCCACCGGGGGCTCAGGTTCTTCGGGTGCCACCGCGACCTCAGCCTCCATCGTGGGTATTGCTACCGTTAACTCATTTATAAGTCTTGGTGGCTCCTTTGATATTGCCATTGATGGCGAAGAAAGTATTACTGTCACCTTGTCCGGTACCGCGGGTACCATAGATGACTTAGTGGATGATGTGCAGACTGCCATAGATAATGCCATCACCGCCAATGGTTACAGCGTTGCAGTGACTGTGGCAGCCAGTAACGGCATTATTAGCATCACTTCAGATAGTGCCGGTACAGTTTCATCTTTGGTAGTCGATACCGTGGTCGACAGTACCGCGGCAGATTTAGCGCGAATTTTGGGCTATCGAACCGCAGCGGCATCGCCACTGACCACGGCAGATATCAATGCACTCTATTTTGATTCTCAAGGCACAGATGGTGGTGCCAATTCTAGTGGTACCTTTGTCGGCCGCGTGGGATTAAAACTCACCACCGGGGTGGATAAGGCGCAAACAGTAACCGCAGGTGATGCCACCTTCTCAATAGAAGTGGATGGTGGTGTGGCGGTAACGGTGACCGTGGGCGCGGAAGTAAATGACATAACCACAGCGGCAGGTAGTTTGGCCACGTACGCAGCCAAGGTGCAGTCTGCTATTAATGCCCAGTTAACAGGTGGCGTCTCGGTAACGGTATCGACCCTGGATGGATATCGATTGCAAATATCCTCAGATGCTGAAGGGACCGATTCGGCTATTCGTATATCGGGCTCCAATACCATAGCAGCCTCAATTGGCTTATTTACCAGTACTACAGGGCCTAATGCTACCAATGGCGAGGTGGGAACAGTTGGTGTGGAAAGCTCCTCTGAAACCTACGAAGGGTCATTAACCCTAAGGTCGGTTAACGGCGACGACATTGCGATTACCAGCGGTAGCGGTAGTTTGTCGGCTTCGGGTTTACAGGATGGTTCATTTAATGCCGGTCAAGCCTTCGCATCTTCACAATCAACCAGTGTATCCGGAGCCGTAGCCTCATCAGGTTCGGCGGTAGGGGCCAAGACCTCCACTGGGGGGCTAGATGATACTCTTGTGTCGGGTATGGCCAACGTCACCATAGGTTTCAGTATTGAAGTGGACGGTGGTGATGCGGTGGCTATCTCCTTTGCTGCCACCACCACAGATGTATCTGACCTAGCCACCTACCTTAATAAGATAGAGTCAGAGATTAACTCGGCCCTTTCCGCAGATAGTCAGAGCTCTTCTGTGACGGTATCCACCAACTCGGATAACCAATTGGTGATTACCTCAAATGCGGTGGGCACAAGCTCGGATATCAACATTTCTACCATTATCACCACGGGTGATAATATTGAAGAAATTCAAGCTCTTGGCCTTAGGGAAAACTTGGGCGATGCAGGTGCTTCGGGCGCCATTGCCACACAGGCGGTGCTCACAGCCACAGGTGAATTTGCCACCTTGACAGCGCAATTTGGTAATAAGTTTACAGCGGCCACTACCTTCCTGTTTAGTCTATCTGCTGAAACCATTCGACTCAGCATAGACGGCGGCAAGACCATAGACGTGGCCTTCACCGCACAGACACTATCGGATGTTACCGCCGCACTGTCCTATGTTGAGAGCACCATCAATGACGCTCTCTCGGCTGCCGGTCAATCCGGTACCGTGGACCTTGCACTCAATACAGATGGTTATGTAACCATCACCTCGGACAAGGTGGGGGCGGGATCCAGTATCGAAATTCTCGATGCCACCACAGTGGCCGGGTCCTTTAGTCAGCTGGCCGGCTTAAATGACTATATGAAGGCCACCGTGGGTTTGAGTACTGTTACAACACCAGACGGTTTAGATTCGGGCGACCTGATTCTTAACGGTGTCTCCATTGAAGGGGCCCTGGCCTCAGATGATGGTGCCTCTAATACTCTGGCGCTCTCCAGTAGCAAGCAAGCCAGTGGTATTGCCATGGCAGCAGCCATCAACAAAGCGTCCGAGCAGACCGGTGTGGTGGCCACTGTCAATACCACAAGCCTGGCAGGCGGCACTCAGGTGGCTACTGCCACTACCGATACTCCGCAGCAGGGCTCCATCTATATAAACGGGACAGCCACCTCCACTATTACCACCAACGGTGAAAATGGCGGAGCAGATGACAGGGCGGCGGTAATCTCAGCCATCAATGCCATCACCGGGCAAACTGGGGTAACTGCCATAGATGATGGTAAGGGTATAACGCTGGAAGCATCCGATGGCCGAAACATCAGTGTGGTTATCGATAACAATGCCAAGTCAGCGGCTGAATCCAGTGGTTCCTTCGATGCCTTAACAGGTGCTGCCATCGGCCTAAACGTGGCTGAAGCAGATATCGCAGGTGGCGCCACTTTCGCGGCTACGGCGCAAACTCAATTCAGTTCCGTGACTCTGGATGGTCCGGGTAAGATTGAGCTTGAGGCTGGCCAAAATGGTGTCGCGGCCCTGGAAGGGTTGGGGCTCAGGGCGGGTTCCTACGGCTCCAGTGAGGCCGGAACACGACTGGCGGATCTGGATGTGACCACGGTAGCAGGCGCAGAGGCCGCTATCAAGGCCATAGACAATGCCATCGGGGCAGTGGCTAGCCAGCGGGCAACGTTGGGTGCCATTCAAAACCGAATGGATTCCACGGTTAATAACCTGTCGGTAACCTCCAATAACTTATCGGCAGCGAACTCGCGAATTCAGGATGCGGACTTCGCGGCAGAAACGGCCGAACTATCAAGGTCGCAGGTACTGCAGCAGGCGGGTATATCAATTCTTGCCCAGGCCAATGCCCAGCCACAACAAGTGCTGTCATTACTCGGATAGGCTAGATAACAGGGCCTCAGGGTGAGGCTCTGGTTCTACGAAGTTTTTAGACAATAGCTTAGAAGAGGTGAATTATGAGTGATATCAAAGCAGATATGGGCAGGGTAGAACCCCAGCTACGTAATCCGCTAACCACTGCACCTCCACAAAATGAAAGGGTGCAGGTTGCAGCAAAACAAGTCAAGGCGACAGACAATAACGGCAAAAAATTGCCGGATGAAAATGTCGTTAAGGCGGTAACAGAAACGGATGCACAGGCCGTGGAAAGTGCCGTATCCAAGTTGAATGAGTATGTGCAGAGCACCGCCAGAACCCTCAACTTTCAAGTGGATGATGAAAGCGGCAAGACCGTGATTAAGGTCTACGACCGGGAGTCTGAAAAGTTAATCAGGCAAATTCCCAACGAGTTGGTGCTGGAATTGGCGCGCAGATTAAACGAGGAGGAACCATCGTTACTGTTTGAAGCGCAAGTGTAAAAAGTGATGCTCCCACACACTAGTGTGAAGAGCATCACACTAAAAAACCTGCGTTATTCGTGTTTAGTCTAATTTCAAAATTAAAGCAAACCCCATTACGGCCGTTAAAGGAAGTATTGGGGTTTTTATTTAAAGGGACGTAATGTATCCCGCGGTGCCAGGGTGGTATAGAACGATGGCCCGTTTTTGAAGGGTGACAGGAGCTCAATGTCGACTTTCAAAAAAGGTATTTTTCAAAAGCTTATATAATAGAAAGCGCAGTTAGGCTTGCAGGCATAGAGATTGCCTTATTAAATAGATTGCGCTGAAAATATTGTGGAGGTTGTCATGGCCAGTATTCAAACATTAGGGTTAGGGTCAAGTGTCCTAACCAGTGAACTGGTTGAGCAAATCATCGCTGCCGATCGTGCAGCCACTGAGAGCCTGATTAACTCTCGTAAAGAGATTACTGAGGCTAAAATATCCGCCTTTGGTGAAATCAGCAGTAAATTATCAACTTTTCAATCAGCCATAGAGGACCTGGTAGATGACGACGTAATTAGCTCTACTCTTTCTAGTTCTAGTGATGAGACAATATTAACAGCCACCACCTCCAGCTCAGCGGTACCGGGTACGTATTCGGTAGAGGTGCAGGCCATGGCGCAAGCCCACTCTCTGGCAAGTGCCAGTTTTGCCGATTCCACCACTGAGGTAACGGCCACAGGGGGGGTATTAGAATTTAAATTTGGTACCACCACGTACACAGGGGGCGGAGCCTACGATACTTTTACCGAGAATGCCGATAAAGCAGGTAAGACTGTCACCATAGGGGCTAACTCATCGCTTTCTGATATACGCGACGCCATTAATACCGCTGACTTTGGAGTAACGGCGGCCATTGTGTTTGATGGCTCTGGCTATAAATTAAGTCTGGTCAGTGATGATTCCGGTTTGGATAACAGCATGGAAGTAACCGCGCGGGATTCGTCAGGGGGGGCACTGTCCAGTGACGGCCTGGAAGGCCTGGCTTACAATGCGTCCCAATCAACCGCGTCTAATTTAACGGAATCTCAAACTGCTCAGGATGCGGTATTAACCTTTAACGGTTTATCGGTTACCCGAGAATCCAATACCATTACTGACCTGATCACCGGCACCACCCTAAGCTTACAGTCGGCCAACGTGGGGCAAACCGTCACCGTGACAGTGGGTGCCGACCTCACCACCTTTTCAGGTAAAATTGATGACATGGTGGCGGCATATAACGATCTAAAAGACAGTGTAGACTTTTATACTGACTATGACGCAACGAAACAGGAAGCCGGTATATTAACCGGCGATATTACTATTCGGACCCTTATGGTGGGGGTGAATAACCTGTTATCCAGCTCAGTATCCGGTATTACCGGTAAAGAGTTTGAGTCATTTGCCGAATTGGGATTAGAGCGAGATCAAAATAACGACTTTAATTTACAGTTTAATGTTAGCGTTTTTTTAGCGGCCATGACGGAAGACCGGGATACGGTCATTGATATATTTGGGGTCAGTGGTACCACCAGTGATTCATTGATTCAATTTAGTAACGACTCCATTAATACCAAGGCAGGTGACTACGCTATAAATATCACTACAGTGGCCTCTAAAGGTACCTTTGAGGGAGCCACCATTTCAGCCTTGGATTTTTCTTCCTCGGTACTTATCAATAATGCCAATGATGATTACACCATTGATGTGGATGGTACCTCGGGTACATTTAGTCTCACCCAGGCCAGTTACACTACCGGGGTCTCCCTGGCGGCAGAGATCCAATCACAAATTAATGCCACTTCCAGTTTGTCCAATGTGGGGGCCAAGGTGACGGTGACTTACGACTCCACAAATAAACGCTTTGATATATCCTCCAATAAATATGGCTCCACATCCGAGGTATCGTTTACCTCGGTGGATACCAACTCGGCAAACTCCCTGGGATTAAATGAATTGGCGGTAGGCACCTATGAAGGGTCTAATTTAACCGCGTTAAATTCGGCCTACCTGGTGGGATTGGGAGCGTCCAGCACCCCATCTACCACCTCGGTGGCCTCTGACGATGGCATCGATTTTAATTTGATTAATGCGACTTTTTCGCTGGACATCGACGGTGGTGGCGCCGTAGCAGTGACGGTTAATGAAGATGCCGCCAGTAGTGATTTAAATGGCGACAGTGTCTTTGGCGACCGTTTGGATATATTGCAAGCCATTCAGAATGCCATTGATGCTACTGCCTTAAATGGTGACGTGACCGCTTCTTTTGATAATAACAACAAATTGTTATTTACCACCACGGCGGTGGGCGCGGCCAAAACCATAGAGATTACGGCGGTGGGGGCAACCGCATCGGATACCTTACTGGGACTGGACGCCACCGATGGTGTGCAGACCAATGGACGTGATGCCGGGCTAACGGTGGCGGCAAGTGATCTCACCTTTGATTTGTCCTTGGACGGCATATCCACATCCACCACCATAGAAATGACCGCAGGAACCTACACCACAGGCAACGATATCGCTACCGCACTGGAGACCGATATCAATACTTACTTGGCGGCCGATGCTAATTTTACTGGCTTGGTAGTTGGGGCCTCAAGTGATGTGGGATCTCGGGACATTTCAACCAATATTGACTTTTCTACCATCAACAGTGGTTTTACATTAAATGTAAATGGCACCTCCAATGAAATCATAGTTAATACCGACTCTGGCGATAACATTGTTGATGTTCAAACGGCACTGGATGCGGCGTTTGGTGGCGGCGTGGTGACTGCTTCTTTGTCTGGCACTGGCTTGTTATTGACTACGGATACTACTGGTCATACTGAATATTTACAGGTGTCTAGTGACGGCCGTGGCGCACAAACCACAGCGGCATCGGCCATCACTACCGGCATAGACTTTAGCGGTGCCAATAATGCCACCTTCGATATGACGGTGGATGGAGTTACCATGAATGTGGATGTCAATACCGACGCCAGTGCAGGTGATGGTGACGATACCATTACCGTTATCCAGACAGCCTTGGATACCGCGCTAGATGCATCAGGGCAATTTCAAGCAGGCGATGTTGTCGCCAAACGAGACAGTAGTAATCAATTAATTTTCGAAACAGCTGCAAAAAATGGTGTTAAAACCGCCAATACATTTGGTTCCAGTGCTTCAATTCAAATATCAAATCTGGGTGGAACCACGGTGGCTAATTTGGGGTTGACGGCCGAAACTCAGACCAATGGTTATGACGCCTTCGGCATTTCCGATGACGTGGAATTCGGTTATGACATTACCGCCAATGTTGATTTTGTGAATGACTCCACTAACGGCACTGGCCAATTGGAAATCACCCTAGGCGGGCAAGCCACCACGCTGGTCTTTAGTAATGTGAGTAGCTCGGCTATCTCCTCTTTGGGGGTGCACATTCCTGATGGAACAGAAACCACAGCTCAAACTGGCAGTGATGTGGCCGGTAGTCTTAATGGTGTAACCGCCAATGGAAGTGGCCAATACCTTACCGCACAAAACGGCAATACCGATGCCTCAAATGGTTACTTTATTGCTAATCAGTCATCCATTATCAGTGCGTCTGTGGTAATTGATAGCACAAACGAAAGCTTTACCATGAATCTTAACGGCGTAGAGGCAGAGGTCACTGTGGCTCAGGGCACATATGCCACCGGTGCCGCGTTGGCAACTGCCATAGAAACGGCAGTGAATGGCACCAGCGCTTTCTCCAGTTTGAGTTATGGGATAAAGGCGGAATATACCAGTGATGCGGCATCCTCTCTATATGGAAAAATTGGTCTTATCTCTAATATCACTGGTGATGATTCCAGTGTGACCATGACCACAGTGTCTTCTGCAGCCCAGTCAGCATATGGTTTTGAAGTGGGTCAGGCAGATGGAGAAGTAGGCAGCGATGCGGTGGGCTCTGTAGACGATGCGAGTGGCGTCCGTATAAAAGTCATTGGTGGGAGCACGGGCTCCCGTGGAACAGTAAATTACATTTCAGGTCTGGCCGATCAAATTAATGACTTGCTGGATCTATATCTCAATAGCAGTACTGGTTCGTTAGGTTTACAGACGGCTGGGCTTAATGATGATTTGGATGGATTGGCCGAGGAACAAACCGATCTGGATACCCGTATGGAAGCGCAAGAAGCGTTGTTACGGGCAAAATTTTTGGCTGCCGATAGTATCATTGCCGGTATTAAAAATATGGAACTATTCCTTACCCAGCAATTTGATGCCTTCGCTGCGGCTTCTAAATAAGTGATTAGGTAATTGCTTTTCATCTCTTTAATAGCGAATACATAAAGAAAAGGGGTAGATTTATTGGGGACCGGCCACAGAGTGGCCTCGTACGAGCGCACCCGGTGCGCGATAAGTCGTTAGCTAAAAGCCTCATAGTGTACTTATACCTCCCTGCAAGTAATTATGATGGAGCCTTGTCTATTTTTTAAGGGTCAACCTGGGCTTATACTGACAATAAAACTGAAACATATTAGAAAAAGTATGGGGATATTCTTCCTCAAATACATCCCATTGTTTAAGATTAAGAAGATCGGCCTGCTTGCCATGAAAGGCCTTAAAGTCCTGTTTGGTTTTATAGCTCAAATTACTAAACCCCAGGAAAGTTAATTGAAAATCACTACACAACTTCCTAATCATGATCGGTGTATATTGTCTCTCATATTCATGAAACAACATATCCACTGTGCCACTCACGCTGTAGAAATCGTCCGACGAAGTGATGCCAATTTTCTTTTCGATGAGATCACTTTGCATGATGGCATGACGAGACACCTGAATCTTGTGGCGGTCAGCTTGAATGTCATCCTGCTTAA
>MAAA01014139.1_pt1 | contig 18575 bp, 5 predicted proteins | sample 1115971 | NCBI WGS metagenome assembly MAAA01 (sample SAMN04961123, study PRJNA320927) | seawater metagenome | isolation source: sample BD02T6 sea water enriched with oil for 6 days | place: USA:Gulf of Mexico | collected 2013-07-27 | reverse complement strand
CGGCTTCGCCTAACAAGGTATTGTGTAACTCATTGCCTTGCAGGTTGTTGTCTAACTGGTTACCCGTTGCAGTAATGGCACTGCCAGTTAAGGTTAGGTTATCAACATTCTGAGCTAGAGTGTGATCGACCGATGAAACAACTGTGTCGTTACCCTGGTTAGTGTTTTCGACAATGGCATCGTTGGCATCATCTACATAATAGGTATCGTCACCCGTGCCGCCGTAAAGAGTATCGCTACCCTGGCCACCGGTGAGCGCATCGTTACCTTCACCTGCGTACAAAGTATCGTCACCCAAGCCGCCCATTAGAGTGTCGTTGCCGCTACCCGCTTCAATTTCATCATTACCGGCTTCACCGGATAGCATGTTATCGAGCGCATTGCCTTGCAGCAGGTTATCCAGTTCGTTACCGGTAGCAGAGACTGCATTGCCAGTTAACACTAGGTTTTCAACGTTGGCCGACAACGTTAAATCAACACTGGACACTACAGTGTCAGTACCTTGGTTAATGTCTTCAATCACTTGGTCACTTTGATTGTCTACTAGGTAGATATCATCACCCAAGCCACCGGACATGACATCACTGCCAGTGCCACCATCTAAACTATCGTTACCAGCACCACCAATAAGTTCATCATTACCGGCCAATCCGGTTAACTGGTTGCCACCAGCATTACCTTTGATCGTGTTATCTAACTGGTTACCTGTGGCACTAGTCGCTGCGCCCACAAGAGTAAGGTTTTCGATATTTTCGAAGTCATTGTTTAGCTGAGTATTTAAACTCGTGATTAAGGTATCGCTACCTTCGTTGGCTTCTTCTATCACCTTATCATTAATGTTATCAACGAAGTAGGTGTCGTCGCCGACGCTGCCCACTAACAAGTCTTCACCCTGGCCACCCTCTAGAATGTCGTTGCCTTCATCACCAAATAAGTAATCGTTACCGGCGCCACCAGATAATTCATCATTACCACTTTCGCCAATTAACATATCTACGCCGTCGCCACCGAACAGCTGATCGTTACCTGTGCCGCCACTTAGGATGTCGGAACCTTGGTCGCCGGAGATAACATCATCACCTTCATCGCCAGATAATTGGTCATCACCTATGCCGCCGGATAAGGAATCGTTATCGGCACCGCCACGTAATTCATCATTACCGTCACCACCGCTGAGGTCATCGATACCTGCACCACCGGCCAGTATGTCGTCTCCGTCGTTACCTTGTAGAGCGTCATTACCGTCTTGACCCAGTAGAGTGTCGTTGCCAGTACCACCGGTTAATGTATCTGTATCATCACCGCCGTACAGAATGTCATCGCCAGCGCCGCCGTCTAAGGTATCGCTGCCACCTTGACCGTAAAGCTGATCGTTATCGGTATCACCATAAAGAACATCGTTGTCGCTACCACCATCCAGAATGTCATTCCCTGTACCACCGTGCAGAGTATCGTCACCTTTATAACCATAGACTTCGTCATTACCGTCACCAGCGTTGACTACATCATCGCCGGAATAGGCCTCAATTAATTCGGAGCCATCGGTACCCAGCAGGTTATCGTCACCCTGGGTGCCAATGATGGCAGGGTTGATATCCAAGTAAATTGAATCTAATAATTGCTGTCGGTCCCACACTGTACCGTCTTCAAAGGTAATGGAATTTAAGGTTAAAATCCCTGACTCTTGCGCAGCAAATAATCCTTCTTGCTCAAAGCCAGAAAATACAATTTGATCTTCACCGTTAATGCCTTCACCCAAATTAACCATTAGGTTAGAACCATCAGTACTAAAGCGTACTTGCTGCACCTCTATACCCGTTATAAACAAATCGTAACTGCCATCAATGTAGGCCACGGTATCTATGCCATCACCGCGATTGAAGACAATATTGTTCAGTCCACTGGTACCGTCGATGACGTCATTTCCAACACCGCCCACTAAGGTATCGTTGCCCGTGCCGCCCACCAGGAAATCATCCCCTGAATCACCAAAAATAAAGTCAGAACCAGCATTGCCTATTAGAGTGTCGTTACCTAAACCACCGTCAAGGTAGTCGCTGCCGTCGCCACCATTAATAGTGTCACCACCTGCATCGCCAAACAGGGCATCACTGCCTTCGTTGCCATCTATGATGTCGTCGCCGTCACCACCACTGACTTGGTCATCCCCTTCATTAGCTGAAATTTGGTCGGCACCCTCGCCTCCGCTAATAATATCGTTACCCATGCCACCACGAATGTCATCGTCACCGGCATCGCCGTACAATTGGTCGTCGCCCTTGCCGCCGGATAATAAATCGTTACCCGCATTGCCATGCACTAGGTCATTACCTTCACTTGCGAAAACAATATCGTCGCCTTCTAGTGCAGCAATATTATCTGTGCCAAATGTGCCTACCATGGTTTCACTATTATTCGTGCCTTCAACCAACTCGGCGTATTGCGGATCATTGGCATTAATTTCATCGAACATAAAACGTACGTCGCCTAATACGGCGCTGGTGCCATCGCTAAAGGTAAAGCTGGAGGTGTTTACTAAGTTAACGCCTGCCACGCCCACACTTTCGCCATTAGGAGTTGGGGTTAAATTAATAGATTGAATGCCAACCTGAGTGAGGGTTTTTAATTCATTGGCTTCGCTGATGCCATTTTGATTGGCATCTTGCCACACCAAAAATTCATTAAAGCGGGCATCGTTGGCATCTAGCACACCATCTTGATTTGAATCAAAACCGGCCAGACCTTCTAGGTCTGTATTAGCACCTTCAAGGTCAGCCACAAAGGAAATTTCTGAGCCGTTGTCTATGATGCCGTTTTGATTTCTGTCTAGGGCTAACATGCCATCGTTGGCACCTACCCAAGCGGTGGCTTCTAGGTCGCCGTCCGAATCTACGTCAAATAACACTGAGCCTTGGGGGGAGAAGTCTAGGCCGTCGTTGCCTAAATCAAAAGTGATGGGATCTAGGTTATTTTCGTTGTAATAAAAATAATTGTGATCTTTTCTCAAATACATGTCGAGCGAGCTATAGTTCATGATAGCTCCTACTTGTATTAATTCAATTTCTTCTATAGAAGACCCTGAATCATATTGAAGAGTACTAAATACGCTGTAACCGGTGCTCGCAATATAATCTGTTAATAAACCACCAACATGGTCTCTTAAAACAACAGTGTTATTAATGGAATCATAAACATCCCAGACATGTTCCCATATAGTCCGCGGTTGAATAACACTAAACTCAATACCTTCCCTGTATTCGTACATCAACTCGAAATCTGGTTGTAATATCGTAAATTTAACGTCGCCACTATTCTTTTCAGCTATTATCTGATGCTCATCAACATCATCAACATTGATTGTAACCGCTACAGAATCTGATCGACCCCCTTTTTGATTTACAGCTACAATATCAATTTCGTAAGCTGCCAAGCCATTATTTCCCAACGCTTCATAGTTAATCGTTTCAGTATTATTAGAAAACACCAATCGATTAGAGTCCGGATCAATTTTAAATAAGTTGGAATTACCCCCTGCCACTACTTCATAGCTAATAACATCTGTAACATCAAATAAAAATAGATCATCCAAGAAGTTTCCATCATAATTTTCCGAATGAAAAATTTCTTCCCCGGACTCTGCACTCTGTCGCCAGTCATTATTGTCTTCTACAAAATTAAATTCCGGACGCCACGCTGAAAACTCTAAAATACTAATCTGTGTAGAATCACCAATATCGGGGTTTACAATCGGTCCAGAGTTTTCATTTAAAACGGTAACCGCTAACGGCTGGGTATAAGCTAAGAATTGATTACCCGGGTCCCGATTGTCTTTTAGGCCTATGGTAATTTCTAAATTAGTATCTTGATTAATTTCAAAATCAGGCGAGCTTACCCAAACATAACCATCATCGTCTATGGTAACGGTTAACCCGGTTAGGTTTTCTGACACTTCAAAGCTTAACGCTTCGTAGCCATCTACATCTTCAACCTCCACCTGGCCTATGCGCAAGGCCACTGTAGAGATATCCCCCTCTGAGATTGTTGGGGCCCCGTCTATCCAATTGATGCCTGTGGGTTCGTCATCTATTTTATTTACGTTTACATTCACTATGGTTTCAGCGAAAGATATGGCTACACCTGAACTATCGGTTACACGAACTTTGTATTTATCGCCTCCAAAAAACTCCGGGTTAGAATCATAATCAATGCTAAATTCACCCTGAGAATTGGGAGTAAAGGTTAACACGCCATTTTCGTATTCGTCGGCTAGTTCACCAAAATACGAGATCAACTCATAGGTTAAGGTGTCAGCTATGTCAGCATCAAAGGCATCAATTTTACCATTGATTTCACCGCCTTCATCTAGGGTTAATTCAAGCGTTGAGGTATCAAGAATTTCAGGTTTATCGTTCACCGCCGTCACATCTATGCGAACGTTAGTAACCGTTTCAAGTCCGCTAGGGTCGGTTAACAAAATTGTAAACAGGTCTGATCCATTTACGTCTGCATTAGGCTTATACGTAAACGTGCCATCATTATGATTTTCTAGTGTGCCTTTTTCTAAGCCTGCCCCATAACTTACCGTGTAATCACTGAAGGTATTATCTGAATCACTGAATTCCAGATTCAAAAGAATGGATTCATCCTCAGCTGTACTTTTATGAATATCATAAACCACATCGGCAGGATCATTATCTGGCTCTACAATAAAAGTAACCGTGGCGGTATCTGATAAACCACTGCTGTCGGTAACTTTTATCTTGGCCAGTACTTGGCCGTAAAAGTTATCATCCGGTTTGAAACTAAAGTGTCCGTTCACAGGATCAATAGTGAATATGCCATTGCTGGGTTCACGCACTATTTCGTAGGTCAATAATTCATTAGGGTTGGTATCGGTGGCTATTAACGGGTCAGCATTATCAGCTGAATCGGTAGCGAATAGAGTGGTATCTTCGGTAAGGGTAAATTCACGATCACTTAATACCGGTGCGTGATCTACACGAGATTCTAGTGCGGATATTTCACTGGCCTGCCATGCGCTTTCTTGTATCTGGGCCACCTGTGTTGGCAAGTCTGCTTGCACATTGGGTTTTTCAGACTGTGCCATTACCTCAACCATGTCGCTCACCGCATCCAATGACAAGGTAGCGCCATCTACTTGCAACGATTTTATGGCCGACATCCCCAATAAGGCCTGCTGTATTTGGTCGGATACCTGGCCACTTTCATCGGCATTAATACGAAAACGTGAAAAGTTTTTAACCGTCACCTGATTGTTGGTGCCAATCACCGAGATTATTAAATCCTGGCCGTCTTTTTCGAACCAAAGCTGTTGTGCACTAATACCCGTGAAAATTAATTCATCTTGCGTGTATATATCGGTGACACTGTCATTCGCCGCACCTGCAAGATCGTCACTTTCTATGGAAGCAAGTCTGTCTTCTACGCTGCTATAAGCAATTCGCTCGCTGACAGTGTCTTGGCCAAAGTCACCAGAAAACACATAATAATCGGTACCCGTGCCGCCATCTAAAAGATCATTACCGGCGCCGCCGATTAAGAAATCGTCCCCTTCGTTACCAATGATAGTATCGTCACCGTCATCACCTAGTAGTGTGTCGTTACCACTACCACCCGTGATGCTGTCGTTACCTTCCCCCCCGCGGATAACATTGTTACCCGAAGCACTGGATAAAATATCATTACCCTCACCACCAGTGATGAAGTCATCACCGCCCCCACCTTTGATGGTGTCTATTCCGCTTTCACCAAATAAGGCATCGTTACCCGCTCCACCGTCTATTATATCGTTGCCCTGTCCACCGCGAATATCATCGTCGCCGCCCTGGCCATTAATGGTGTCACCATCTAAACCGCCGTACACTAGGTCATTATCGGCTCCGGCATCAATTATATCCTCGCCGGTACCACCCCAGATGGTGTCTTCACCACCATTACCTTCAATGGTATCAACACCTTCACCACCACCAATTAGGTCATAGCCCTGACCACCGTATAAGAAATCGTCACCGGCATGGCCACTGATGGTATCGGTACCGCTTTCGCCATAAATGGTGTCAACGCCTTCGCCCCCTTGCAGGGTATCTGAACCGGCACCACCGTTTATATCGTCATCGCCACGGCCACCATTAATAATATTATTAAAGCGGTCGCCACTTAGGCTATCGTCGTAGGCCGAACCAATGACATTTTCAATACTGGTAAAAGTGTCACCGTCAGCAGTGCCACCACTGGGATCGACACTATTGTCTAACGCGAGAGTGACCGCCGCATCAGACTCGTAATAGGCGGCGGTGTCTGAGCCGTCGCCGCCATTTAATATATCGCTGCCTGTACCACCCAATAGGATGTCGTCGTGATCACCGCCATTGAGTATGTCGTCGCCAGCACCACCAATTAAAATATCGTTACCAGCTTGCCCTAATATGGTGTCGGCTTCGCTTGTGCCCTGCAACCAGTCAGCCGATGCCGTTACCTCATTGTTAAAACTGTGATGACTAATATCTATGGTGCCGCCACTGGCAAATAAAATGTATTCCACTTTATTACTGGCCGAGAGATACCAGTCTTGCAAAATAATAAGGTCGTCTGTGCCCTGGATACGAATTTCTAAATCTGCCAGATTGTCACTTTGTGTGAACATTACATCCGCTGGATTAATTCCGTCGCCAAATTCCAGTGTGTCCAAACCGGCCAGCTCATGATTAAACTGAATGCCCGCTTCTTTCACTAATAGGGTGCCGTCACCACGAGTATAGAAATAAGTGTCATCACCCAAACCACCGGACACTACATCATTGCCCTTGCCTGCATTGATGACGTTGTCTTGATCATCCCCGGTGAGGGTGTCGTTAAATACCGAGCCCGTTAGGTTTTCAAATCCATCATGTAAGTCCCCTTGCGCATCACCACCCATGGCTCTATTTTCGGCCAACGTAGCGCTAAGATTAATGTGCACCGCATCGTTTGATGTTGCATAGGAGAGAGTATCAAAACCATGACCGCCAAATAACACATCAGCGCCGGCACCCCCTTCAATTATATCGTTAGAACCGCCACCGCTAACAATGTCATCACCACTGCCGGCGTGCACATTATCTTGACCACCACCTGAAGTAATCCAGTCAATTCCGTCACCACCAAGGTAGGATTTCCCTTCGTTGTCACCGCCCTGGAACGTAGAAATACTGGTTAAGTCTATGTCGTTAATACCAAACACTCGCAGTGTTTCTATAGAAGCAGCAGCGGCACCTACCCAGCCTTTAATACGAATGGTGTCATTGAGTTCGGCAAAATTTTGCTCTGTATTAAACGGATTTTCAACGCCAATAATCAAGTCGCCGTTATCCATTAATACACGAATGCTCTCGAGGCTCACACCTACTTTAAGCTCTAGGGTGTCTTGGCCTAAATCAATGATTGTATCACCTGTATCAGCACTGCTTAGATGTACAAGCTGTGAATTACCGGTGCTTTCGTCAGCTTGCCAGACAAATCCATCTGAAAACCGACTATTTACAGAATCCCATATAGCTAAGGTATTACCAGCGCCGTCCCAACTGTAGTTTTGGTTCATTTGAAAAGTTGAGACGCCATCTACAATCACAAAAGAAAAAGCAACGACCTCTTCACCTGCGTAAGCATCTACCAGTGTGTCATGCCCATCACCACGACCAAAAATTACGGTATCATCACCTGCTCCTGTATTAATAACGTCGTCACCCATACCACCGGACAAAATGTCATCACCTATACCACCAGCCAGGGTATCATTACCCGAATCACCCGACACAATGTCGTTGCCGGCGCCGCCATACAGGTTGTCGTTACCGTCTCCGCCTACTACCAGGTCGTTATCGTCATCACCGGATACGTTATCGTTGCCTAGGCCACCAATGGCCACATCATCACCGCCCAGGGCGCTAATTTCATCATTGCCTGCGCCGCCATGAATAAAGTCGGCGCCATCGGTTCCAGTTATCACATTATTGGCTGAGTCACCTGTGATAAAACTTTCAATGTTTGATAAATTAATAGCCTGACCGTCGGCAAATTGAAGTCGCTCGATACGGTGGTAGGCATTGCTCCAGTTTTGAATGGTTAGGGTATCTGCTGTTTTTTCACCTTCATTATCTAATAGGGTTATAACTAACTGGTCATGTGTCTCATCTAAGTAAATATTAATGTGGTTAAGTGAAATATTTTCACCAAATTCAATGGTGTCACTGCCACCACCTATCTCACCATTAGTGCCAATGGAAGCAGCACCGGTAAAGTCGCTTTGAGCGACATAACCCATATCAAAGATTGCATCAACATCGCTAATGGTATCTTCGCCGTCACCACGCTTAAACAAATAGGTATCGTTACCGGCACCACCATGAAGATTATCGTTTCCGGTGCCACCATCTAATATGTCATCTCCACCATTACCATGTAAGGTATCAGTGCCGGCACCACCATCCAACCAATCGGAGCCTTCGGCGCCGTTCAGGGTGTCGCCACCTTCTTCACCAAACAGCGCGTTGTTATTGCCGCCACCGGCATTTAGAGTATCGTTGCCGTCGCCACCAATTAACCAGTCGGCCAATTTACCGCCAGTTAAAATATCGTTGCCGCTGCCACCCAGTACATCATTACCCTGGTCGCCCGAATTTATAATGTCGACGCCGTCGTCAATAACATTACCATCGGCATCGATTACTTTATCGTTTCCGGTAATAACGGCTGCTACTCTGATTTTTTCTAACACTTGTACAGCGTCATCGTCTTCGGTGATTTCTTGCGGCTCATTAGACAAGGCTTCGTCTAACTGGGCTTGGGCCTCTTCTTGGGTTAATTCAGCGGTAACATTTGCAAATTGAAATTCAGTTTTGGCGCCCCCCCCAACATAATCGTGAATAGGAGTGTCGGGGCCTACTTGATTATTAATGGTAATACCGCGTTCATTATCGCTATACGAAAACGAAACTGCATTGTATAAACCCAGCTTTTTATTACCGGTCTCACTGACAACATCTTGTGCGTATTCTTTCTCAATAAGGTGCTGCCAGCCACCAAAGTGATCGGATTCTTGTCGTTTAGTCCAGCCTAAACTACTGGCCATTTTGAGCACTGCTACCCAGGTTTGTGTAAATACAGAGTTGGGCTCGGCACCCATGATTGCATTAATTTCGCCTGAATTTTCCACGTACATGGCATAATCTAAGGCAAAGGAAGTACTGCCAACAATTTCGTCCAGGGTGCTTGAACCTATATTGCCTTCACTGATAGCCTGATCAACTGCATTGTAGATAGCCCGCTTAACAAAAACGTTACCACCGGCAATTTCTAGCTCATCCAGGGCGTACATAACACCATAGGTAATCATATCACCGGCATCACTAAAGCGATGGCTGCCACCCGTTCCTTTATAGGTGGTTTTATTTTTACGCAAGCCATAGGTGCCCGCATTAATATGCGATTGATTATCAACGTCGCCGCCAATCATCTCTACTACAAAATTTAGTTTGTTAGCTGCAAAAGTGGCTAAGCCTTCGGCTGCTGACTTACTACCGCCATGACGTTGCCAAACATTGGTTGCGTAAAACTCACCGGTTTCAAAATTGTATAAAACATCCGCACCTGATTTTGGTGGGCTACCAAATAGATCACCAATAAAGCCCCCCACAATATGGCCAATGGCGGCACCGATTGCAGAACCCAACGGCGGTAAAAATGGGCTACCAATGATAGCGCCTATTGATGACCCTACCGAGGCACCAATGGCACCACCCGAGGTTTGTGTTTGATAAACCTCTTCACCAATACGCTTGCCCACATAAGCTGCAACAATATTGCTAACATTAACTTTTGAATAATCAACCGTGGTCACATCAAAGCCGTTGGCAACAATGGCGGTTACATAAGCCCCCCCGACTGAACTGGCAAATTTGGCATTTTCGCCATCCCCTAATCCCAGTTCACTCACCAATTCAGCTACGATAAGCGAAGAAATAGCACTTTGTACGGCACTGATTGAAGCGCCTTTTAGGTCCATTCCAAAATCAGAGAAGGCTTGGTCGGTGGCATCACCGATGGTGGCTTCCGTTGTTGCAATAGCCAAGGAGTCGGCCAAATTGGCGCCGATAACAGAGAACAATGTACTGGTGCCAATTTGTGCAAGCTGATTGTCACTGGCAATCATAGAACCGATGGTATTACCAAACACTGAGCCGATAGATCCTACATCTACGGGGTGTTCGGCCCCGTCAAAATTGAGGGTGACATCCACTATTCCATTTGCATCTTTGGTGATTTTTATGCTGTCACGTTTTATGTCGTAAGTATTATCTGCCCACGCGGTTACAGAGTTTCCTTTTTCATCAATTGTTATATAACCAGGTACTTTTTGAATGATGACAACTTGATTGCCCTGCTCATCAAGAATGTTATTCCCTTCGGAATCAATCGCCGGCACAAAAATTTCTTTTGTGATACTGACAAATTCAGCGTCTGTTGTGGTATTAACAAAAGGTTCAAGATCAGGAGATGTAGTTAAAATAGTATCTGATATTGAGTATTCATAAACAGCGGAAAAATGGGGCTTCAACATGCTTAACAAAAATGGTGCTTGTAAATCTAGGTGAATATTTAACTCTATATCTTCTGAATTAGGATTTGAAGTCGCACCTTCTTCAAGTACTAACTCGCCGTCTTTCACCGTGGCTTTTAGTGTCGTCTCACCACTAGCATCAGTTTTCGACACTTCAATTTCTGTTTCACCATCTACCGTGTAGCTTAGAGTTGCCTCAGTAACAGTTAAAACAGTTTCGCCTTGTTGATTTGTGCTGCTTTCTTTTATTTCTGATGTTGTAGTGCTATCGACACCTGTTTCAACAGTAGTTTGAGTAAACGTGCTTTGGTCATTTTCATCCTGCCCAACAGTGGTAACTGTTTCCTTTATTGTACCACCGACTTCCGTTGACTCTGTTAATTCAACACTACCATCTTCTTTCACTTCCGTAGATACGTCTACATTGTCTGAAAAAAAGTTCGTAAAAAAATCTGCAATGGCAATGTACTCTTCCGAAGAGGTAACCTGCGATAGGATATCACTAAAACCGGAAAAGTAAGCTGAAAGGCTACTGTTTTTTTCACTTAAAATTACTGAACTAGTAAAACCGTCTAATACGGTTTTAACATCATCCGTAACCTGCGTATTCCAATAGGTCCACCCAACTGAGTCAGACATTCCTCCCTCAAATTCTTTTGACGATCTTCCATCATGGTGCTTTACGTATGCATATTCATCAAATTTCATATCTGTTGGAATATTAGCACCAGGGTTCTCAACATCTGGTATTATGCGGTCTTCATCATACCACTGGATAACATCAGCATAATCATTAAAAAAGGCCACTAACTGGTTTTCGAATTTAGTTCTATCCCCATCTCCTATATCACTGTGTCGTTCAGACCATGGCTTTTCTTGATATTGAAATGTACCAATTGCATCACCATCACCATTAGCTCTTCCTGCATTTTGATCTAGTGAAGATTCCTTGTACACAATTTGCACTGCAATTTTTATTTGCTCATCTGTTAGGTATTTCGTTTCACCAATTAAATTGCCATTCGAATCTTCATATTGATATGAGAAACTTGATGCATATGTCGTAATTTTTTGAATAGTTTCTTGCTGTGCACTACTTAATACGATAATAGCCATTTCTATTTTTCACATCCATATTCATGTAAATTCATATTTTGAAGCTTCTTTAACTCTTCCATCAATACACTTAATTTTTCATCATTTCCGACAAAATTAGACACTGCAATTAAAGACTTACAGAGCAACAAGGAGTCCCCAGAGTTATAGGCCGAAACCAATAAAGAAAATGCACTGGAATAATTTGGAGTCTTATCAAATTCATTTTTATTTTTTATTGCTAATAGAGCATAAATAGGATCTTTCATTAATGGTCGAGATGTAAATCCCGAAAAATCCCTACCAACGTTTAATCTATAGACAATCGGATAGAAAACTTTTTCAATCCCAGCATACTGTAAAAATCGAGACAGATAATTCTCTAATGGCATATGTTCTTTATAAACCACAGCATAAAACACACCCGCATCACTCTTCTTTAAAGATACTTTATTCCTATAGAAGTCTAGATAGGTAACAAATCCAATTTTGGGGTTATAAAATTTCATTACTCCTAACCCACAAAACACCACCAACTTAGTGCTTTCTATTTTTCCAGGGTCATAATTTAACTTGTACTCTACATCTATTATTGACAATGCTGGAAATTCACCACATCCAGGGGCATCCAAGCCAACCTCTTTATATTTTACCTTTTCTTTATTTCGAAAAGATATTTCTATCTCTCCCTCATTAAACCTCCTACCTGGAACCGTGTTGTATTCGTATTTCACACCTCCATGTATTAGTTCATGCTTCAATAGCTCTGACTGAGCAAAAGCAGAAATACCAGTAAGAAATATTAGTAAGAAAAATACCTTCATAATTATCATCCTTAAATAAATTAATAAACCACAAAGCCATCGGTACTATAAACCACCGAATACGACGTCACACTTCCGGTTAGCGCTTCAATACCCAACAAACTTTCTCTCCGTTGCGGTTCTGGGTACTCTTCGGACACCGGGTCGGGCCACTCACTTAAGGTGCCAATGTAGTTATTTTCATCAAAGCTGTAACTGTTAGCTGCAATAGAATTTGGCAAGCCTGTTACTGTGCCCTGCTGATAACCCAGAACGTATACATTGGTTACACTGCCTAGACCCGCCCCCGTTAAAGTCCAAGTAGTGGCATTGTAAGCACTTAACACTAACGTCACGTTGTGACTCTCTTGTGCTGTAATATCTACGCTAATCTGAGCGCTGGCATCCCCTTCGTACACTCCCATAAAATAAACCGGGTCAGTACTTTGATCATCCAATACGGCAGCCTCGGCTTGGTAGCTACTACTCGTAATGCCAATGCTGCCTTTGGTCTCACCTTCTATGGTACATAATGATTGGCAACTACCCGCAAGACGCAAATTTCGCCCCCAGCTGTCTGCTTGCCATTCACCTTGTGGATCAGCCTTACTGGCACCACCTGCTAAGCCAGTGCTTAGGTTATTGCTGTTTTCTCTGGCCCATTGAAATTCAAACCCCTCAGACCCTAAATCCATAATAGAAATAAAGTAACTACCTGTATCCAAGGTAAATAAATTGGCTTGATTGATGTTAAAGCTATAAAGGGTTTGATCACTTGCAATATCAGCGATTGATTTTGCTTGTGCCTGTAATATAAGCTCTGTTGCTTTTGTGCTATCGGGTATGGCTGGGTTAATATCGCTGGGCTCGTATACCGTAACAACGAAGGTAGCCACTACCAAGTCTTCTTCCAGTTCACCTAGGGCCACCCCTGAAAAGCTAATTTGGTTAATACTGGTGCCCTGGCTTAAGGTAAATGCACTTGTGTATTCTGATAGACCATCTGAACTGGTATGAGCTATTACACTATCGCCTTCGGGGATTTCATAGTTAGAGCTTAGTGATGTTTCGCCCTCTGCCAATTCATAAGCTAAATCTTGAATATTTTGTTGATCGCCGTCCTTAGGGGTAGCGCTGCCACCACCAGAGCCTCCACCACTGCAGGCTAGCAAGCACTGGGAAACCAGTATGATTAATGTCATTCTTATTTTATTCATTTTCTAATTCCCTCTAGCCAAAACCTGATACCTACATGTTTATTAACCTAGTGTAATTTCTTCTCTTACACCGGTTTCAGGATGAATGCGCATGGTTTTAAACTTTTTACCTTTAAAGGCGCTTTGCATTAAATCGGCAATCATTTGCTCACGATGCTTGTTGGCTTCGTTATGGAAAGGGGTAATTAACTCTACTAACCATAAGGTACCGCCTTCTTGCGGAATCAGGCCTTTTTCTGGGTCGACTAAGGCATTGTTGCCCCAATCCTGGGGGGCTAATCGCCCAGCAGCTTTTAAACGTGTGGCGGCTTCATCACTTAGGTATCCCCATAGGGCTGCGCCTACTGGTTTATCATCTTCGCGAAATAGCTTGTATTGCCCAAGAATCACAGGGGGCATTAACATCCATTCTAAATCACCCAATGAAAGATGCTTGTGAGCGGGAGACTGGCTCATTAACCACACTACTTCGCCTATCATGCTGCCCATGGTTTTATTGGCTGGTTGATCGTTTTCTGGCATATCTGGTGTAACTATGCCTGGTAGTTCAATTTTGTTTTTGCCGGCCGCTAGACGATCCATTTTTTGTTCGTTGATTTCCATTTTTAATTTCCTATATTTTGTTTAATTTTTAGTTAGGTACTCACGGGGTGAGTTCGCATTGTTAGTGTTCGCGTAGGCTTTCTGCTTTGTATCTAAATATGGGTGCCATCACAAATTCAATGATGCGGCGCTTGCCAATTTTAACTTCTGCGGTTAATGACATGCCAGGGTTAATAGCTACCGATTGGCCGTTGACGGTCATGGTTTGTGTATCCATGCTTACCCTAGCCGGATATACCAGGCCCAGGTTTTCGTCTTGCACCGCGTCGTTGTCTATGGAAAGTACCTTGCCCGGTACTACTCCGTACTTGGTAAAGGCAAAGGATTCCAGTTTTACCTCTACGGCTTGCCCCACGGTTACAAAGCCAATGTCTTTATTTAATAGGTTCACTTCTACTTGCAGGTCACGTTCATCTGGTACCACTATCATCAATGCATCACCACTTTGCACTACACCGCCAATGGTGTGTACGGCAAGCTGCTGAATAACGCCATCCACCGGGGAGGTGATACTTTGGCGGCGGTTTGTTTGGTTGGCCTTGTTAAGTTCTTGCTGTACTGCTGCCAGTGTATTGCTAGCGTCGGCCAGTTCACTGACGATATTCTTTCTAAACTCTTGTTTCGATTGCTCTTGCTGTTTGTTCAGGGCTTCTATACTGGCATCAATTTGTTTTAAGGTTTCTTGTTGAATAATAATATCCTTGCGGCGCTCGATCACTCTTTCTTGATATTTTAAATATTCAAACCGGGGTATTAAGTTGTCTACCAATAGCTCTTTAATGCCCTCCACCTGGTCTTCCAGTAGTGGCAGAGTCTCGTTTAATTTAGCCAGCTGGCTTTGGGTTACTTGCCGCTGCTGTTTGCGCTCTAGGCTTTGATATAAATAAGTATCTTGTGACGCTTGATATTCCGACAGTTGTGACATCACCAATAGTTTTTGGGTAACGGCTACACTGGCGGTTAAAGTAGCGGTTAAGATGAATGGTTTGTTATTCCCTTCCAGTTTGGCCAGTAACCAATTGTTTCGAGCCATGGTAAGCGTGGCCACTTGTTGTTGCTGTTGTAACCTCATCACGTCTGCCAGGCTACGGGTGGCATCTAACTCAATTAATACCTGGCCTTTTTTCACGCTTTGGCCGTTATCTACATTTATGGCCCGAATCATGCCCGCCTCAAACGTTTGAATAATCTTGCTTTGCCCGTGGGTCACTACCTTGCCCTGCGCCACAGCCACCACGTCTAATTTCCCAAAAATGGACCAAATAACGGCAATGGTGAAAAAACTTAATATTAAGTAAATGGTCATGCGGCCGGCCGGAGATGCGGGTTTTTCCAGTATCTCCAGGGCGGCGGGTAAAAAATCTTTTTGGTGAATGGGCATGGCGGCCACCGTATTCTTTTTCTCTTGCTGGTAGGCGGCGCGAGCTATGTCCCAATGCCTTTTAGTATTTTCAAACATGCTGATTACTCTATGGTTACCGCTGACATTTGCTTGCTATACAACTGCGCATAGCGGCCTTTTTGTTTCATCAGTGTTGAATGTGTACCTTGCTCGGTGATCTCGCCATTTTCCACCGTAAGAATGCGCGTGGCCTGTTTTATGGCAGACAGGCGATGGGCAATAATAATGACCGTACGTCCCGCCGATATGGTTCTTAAATTATTTTGAATAATCTCTTCCGATTCAGCATCCAGGGCACTGGTGGCTTCATCCAGTATTAATATTCTTGGATTGTTGATAAGTGCACGGGCAATGGCAATACGCTGACGCTGGCCACCCGACAGGTTATTGCCCCGTTCATCTATGCGGGTGTCGTAGCCCTCGGCCAGCTCTAAAATAAATTCGTGGGCGCCGGCCATCTTGGCGGCACTTACCACCTTTTCCATGTCCATAGTGGGGTCAACCAATGCAATGTTTTCGCGAACACTGCGGTTAAATAGCAGGTTTTCTTGCAGCACTACCCCTACCTGGCGGCGCAACCAATTGGTATTGATCATGGCCAAATCTACCCCGTCTACCAACACCCGACCATTTTGCGGCACGTAGAGGCGTTGTATCAATTTGGTAACGGTGCTTTTACCCGAACCCGACGGCCCCACGATGCCAATGACTTCACCCGGCTCTATGGTAAGTGACATGTTGCGTAAAACTTCACGACCTTCCGGGCTGTATTTAAACGTTACTTTGTCGAATTCTATTTTACCTTGCAGGTTGGGCAGGTTTGTACGGTTGGAGGTTTGGCCGTTCTCGGTGGGGCTATTTAATATATCTCCTAGGCGCTCTATGGATATTCTGGCCTGCTGAAAATCTTGCCAAAGTTGTGCTAAACGCAATACCGGGCCAGTTACACGGCTGGCCAGCATATTGAAGGCCACCAGTTGGCCAACGGTTAGTGCCCCGGCCATTACCAAGGTCGCGCCCATGTAAAGCGTGATGGCGGTGGTGATCTTGCTGATAAATTGCACGGTTTGACTGCCAATATTGCCCAGCATGTTGGCTTTAAAACCGGCTTGTACATAGCCGGCCAGCTTGTCTTCCCAGTGACGCTGCATTCTGGGCTCCACTGCCATGGATTTTAAGGTTTGTACGCCAGTGACACTCTCTACCAGAAAGGACTGATTTTCGGCACCGCGGGCAAACTTTTCTTCCAGGCGAGCTCTTAATGGCTTCGTTACCAATACCGATACCAGTACATAAAATGGCAAGGATATTACAACGATCAAGGTTAGGGTTGGGCTGTATACATACATCACCAATAAAAAGATGACGGTGAAGAATAAATCTATGATTAGGGTAATGGAGGACGAGGTTAAAAATTCGCGTATGGTATCTAATTCCCGCACACGGGCCACGGTATCGCCTACTCGGCGTGCCTCAAAGAAGCTAAGGGGCAGCGATAGCATGTGCCTAAATAATTTAGCGCCTAGTTCAACGTCTACCCGATTAGTCGTATGGCTAAAGATATAGGTACGCAGACCACCGGTTACCACTTCAAAGATAGACACCACTATTAGTGCAAATACCATTACATCCAGTGTGGTTAGGCCCTTATGTACCAGCACTTTGTCTATTACTACCTGGAAGAACATGGGGGTCATCAAGGCGAACAGTTGCAAGAAGAACGATACTGCTACTACTTCTAAGAGTATTTTACGGTATTTAATAATCGCGGGGATAAACCAGGTTACGTCGAATTTTCTTTGATTGCCCGCCAGGTTTTCACGGCTGGTCATGAAGATAAGGTCACCCGACCAACGCTCACTGAATGTTTTTTGATCTATGACTTGCGGCGCTTGCTGGGTGGGAGACTGAATAAGCACCTTGGCATTTTCGGTCTCGGTATCTGGCTGCTCTATCTTGGCGATGATGAAAAAATCGCCACTATTATCGATGGCAATGGCGGGTAAGGGGGATCCTTGCAGTTTTTTCCAACTGGATTTAACTGCGCGCGCCTTAAGATCAAGGGATTTTGACGCCACTAAGATATCTTGGGTGGTTAGGTTTTCACCTTGCCCCAGCTGATGTTTGATATCTTGTGGGTTTACGGCTTTCCCAAGGTACTTGGTTAAAATAACTAAGCAGGCAAGGCCGGTATCGATACTACTCTGCACGTTCAACTTCCTTTTGCTGCAGTACTACTTAATCGATATTTTTAGCTATAAAGCATTTCAATCTTAAAATATGACTTTTTATAACTAATAAAATAGACTGATCATTATATGCACGTTACGCACTGGGCACTAACGCAAAAACGTGAACTGCATCACACTTAGTGGTCTCTTTTATCGTTATTGGGGGAGCATTGGACATATTCTGAATTGAACAAATGGGAAATAAGACAAACTACGCCACGCAGGTTTCACTACTTATAAAATGTTTAATTAATGCAATAGCAATGGGGAGCCGTGCATATGTTGTATAGGATTTAGTACCAGCTAGAGGCAACTTCCCGAGCATGTTACTAGGTGATCTAAAGCGGTACTATGAAACGAGGTGAGGAGGTTGCCTCCAATGGTGGTGTCGGGCTGGAGCGGAAGTTATGGCGATGAATGAGCAGGCTTTATAACCCATGCCGTAAAAGTACAAACTAACGAATAAAACGCAATTTACTCAATTTACTCAATTCATGTATACCCACATAAAAAAGCCGAGTCATCACTGACTCGGCAAACGGCATATTTTAAAACTCAGGCTTAACGTTTACCCGAACGACGCAGCGCGGCAGCTGTGAAGTTTTTACG
>MAAA01014542.1_pt1 | contig 18628 bp, 15 predicted proteins | sample 1115971 | NCBI WGS metagenome assembly MAAA01 (sample SAMN04961123, study PRJNA320927) | seawater metagenome | isolation source: sample BD02T6 sea water enriched with oil for 6 days | place: USA:Gulf of Mexico | collected 2013-07-27 | reverse complement strand
ACATTTTCAATAACTTATCTTATTTTCAAGTAAATATCACCCTACAAACCCTTATGCACAAGTGCAGAAATCTTGACCGAAAACAAAATACTGTCTATAACTACAGTTGGTTGTACATACATATAAATGCACGTGGAGGGTGTCATGCCGAAGCCAAGGAATCAGCAGATTTGCTTAGAGGCTACACCTTACTACCATTGCGTCTCACGCTGTGTTCGTAAGGCCTATTTATGTGGTTTTGATCTAATCACAAAAACCAGTTATGAACATCGTCGTGCCTGGCTTGAAGAGGAACTACTTAAACAAGCTGGCGTGTTTGCCATTGATATTGCTGCTTATGCCATTATGTCCAATCACTATCATGTGGTTTTACACATAAATAAAGCCAAAGCAGATGCATGGGATCTAAACGAAGTAATCGAACGCTGGCACACCATTTATAAAGGCAATGCCTTAAGCCAGCGATATCGCGCTGGGCAAATACTGCTAGAAGTTGAACTTGAAGTGCTCAAAGAAAGGGCGGAGAAGTGGCGTAAACGATTAATGAAAATAAGCTGGTTTATGGGCCGCTTAAACGAGAAAATATCTCGCCAAGCGAATTACGAAGAAGGCTGCACTGGACACTTCTGGGAAGGCCGCTTTAAAGGGCGAAAATGGCAAAAATACCAGAGAAATCTGCGCATACCTCCATTAAAATGCGCGCTGAAAAAGCAAAAAATTCAAATGCGATTAACCATCCAAACCAGCAAGTAAAATCCCTCATGCCATTTGCAGGCAATCCACGAAATCACATGCCCGCAGGCTTGCCGTTTAAACTCACTGAATATTTAGAACTGGTTGAATTAACCGGTAGAGTTATTCGTGACGATAAGCGGGGCCACATTGACGGCAAGATACCACCCATTCTGCAACGCCTTGGCATAGAAGCCAAAAACTGGATAGAAGATGCCATCGCGCTACTTGATCGAAAACGGCGGCCAAACTTACAAAACTGTAAGTCCCTTTTGAGTTGATTTTTCATTATAGTAACGATAAAGCCTGCACACTTCACCGTGAAACATGCCCTGTCTTCGATTCCTGTTTATTAGCGAATAAACTGTAATACATTCACGCATTAAGCACTTCACATAAAAACCGGTTTGTATTGAAAGCCAAATTTAATTTTTATGAATCTTTTAATTTTTCTTTTAACTTAGACTGTCTTAGTTAGTTAACTTCTAGTAGCCCTTGGTGAAGGTCTATTTTTAGTTTCGTTTCTTGCATTTATGATTATCCTTATCTGAAAACTTAACGCCCAAAGCAGCGGACGCGCGTTAGCGCGTCCGACTGCCTTTGTTTGTTAGTAGTTTACCTCAAAACTCTCTCGTAACATGAAGTAAAGCTTTCTTCCGTACATCCTTAGTTCTTTCTGGTACGAGCCTCGGTCTTGTATCATTGGGTTCTCAAAAGAAAACTCTAGCAATTGCTCAAACTGCCTAGTTACATCCACTTTTTCTTTCTTAGACTTACTTGTTCTCAGGACTCTAACTGCATCAACGCCAGCTTCATATACCCAGGGGTAATCGTCTCTAAAGTAACTAAGAACCATTAAGAAACCTGAATACCCATGGTGAAATTTTGGAGACCCTGAGAGCATTTCGTCAATCATCATTGGATCAAGTCTTCGGCGCCTAGGTGGACCTCCCCCCATTGGCCTGCGCATACGTTCTTTTAACTCATCCAATCCCGTCTGAATTAGCTCCAAATCGGACTTCGATACAGAATCTGGGTTTCTAAGTAACTTCTGATTATTTCTACTTATATCCAGTATCTCTTCGAGAAGTTCATTTCCACCAGCAGCCAAGACCGCCGAATCATCCTTTTCGCCATTTGTAGTTGGAACCTTTAGCTTATTTAGTTCCTCCTCCAATGTCGGATACCAAACATCAAATGCCTTCGTTAATCGTTCATCAGATAATGTCTCCTGCTCAGAAGCCTTATTCAGGCCTTCTACAAGTTTTTTGATATCACCTTTTTCAAAAATTGTGGACTGGAACTGTAAAATAGGCCCCTGAACTTCAGATCTTTTAATATCAAACAAAAAGGGACTGACAAAACTTTTATCCATTGTTTTAGATAGCGCCCCAGCTTCAAAGGTTAACCACGGAGCACTCATATTTTCCTTTGTTACACAGAGAATCCCATAACTAGAATCTTCAAGCTCCTGTGCTATATCAGTACTCCATCGCGCCCCTTTATCAATATCTTCAGATGAAACGTAAGGCTCAATGGACTGAATTACTGATGGCAGCCAATCCCGAAATACTAAAGCGACCTTATGACTCTGCTCACTTGACCAGCTCAAAAAAACTTTCATACAACTCCTTTTATGATTGTAACTACTAACAGCTTATTATACGTCGCTATGACGTCTTTTCCGGTGACGCCTTTTCACGACGTGTTTGCCGGTCCATGTTTTTAAAGCCAACTATCATGAGGCCTATAGCTTGCGCGGTCAATAAACAGGGTCTTTTTTTACGTCTCACTCTAAATTAATTTTCACCGTAACGCCGTGAAAACTAAGTACTTTTTATCACGAGTACCCTTTATCAGTTATGGACGTCTTTTGCCTTTTTCTCGACCTTTACGCCCTGCCGACACTACCTAGGCAGGAGGGCACTAGATATACGGTATACATGACGCTTTATCAGGCCGTTATCATTGAAAGGCGTCTATTACAGCGTGAAAGGCTATGTATTGTTTGTACTTTTAATTAATACATATCGAGGATCAGGTCTTTTTATGCGCTTAAGCCAAAACCTGTCCCCTGCTCTTAAATCCATTGCAAAGCATTATCCTGTTAGCCCCTGCAAAAAACCAATGGGGCGCCCTCCCCTGTGTCCTTTTGTTTGACCTTTGTCGCAGGGATGCAGCGGGGGAAAATGAAAGGATACGGGGGAGGGCCTGACAAAGCTGTGCAATCAGCAAGCCTGTTCACGCCAAGGAAAATTCAAGAACTGAATCTATAACTCTGATTTAAGCAACAGATTTCCGTTATGCTCAATTCTTAGCAAGTGATACAAAAATATATTTTCCTGATACCCCCAGCGCAAAAACTTCGCGGTACCACGGTATTTAAGCCAACTGTATTTATCGCTAACATTTTTACTGTTATTTAATTCAGCAATGTATTGTTCAAGCCACAGACCAAACGGTAAAAACACCTGCTCACTAATATCCTGATGTTTTGAAATCACCAACCCTTCTGTGGATAACTGTGCTTGGTATTCATCAATGGTTTTAAAGTTTTGAAACGGAATATGTGAAAAGTAGCAGATGGCTTTTAATACCCACTGCTGCCAGAACCTTTTTTTGCCTGTGCTTAAAAGCAAATCCGATACCACCAAAGCACCACCCTTAGCCAAGTGTTGTTTGCACAGTGCAAAGTACTGTTGTTTATGGGGAAAGTGGTAGATGCAATCTAGAGCAATAATACGGTCAAATTTTTTATCCAACCCCTGCCAGGCCGATGACTCGCAACAGTCTGCAACCCGTAAATCCCACGCAATACTAGAATCAATGTTCAGTGCTGTAACTTTTTGTTGAGCATGCTGAGTCTGTGAAACCGACAAATTAATGCCAGTAACATTATTTACTTTATATTCTTCAAGCCACACCACCAGTTGATCACCACAACCAAACCCAGTATCCAACAATCGGTGGTCACTATTAAGGTTGGCCATGTCAGCCACGTTACATGCCAATTGATGACAGGCCTGTGGATAGTTTAACGCGTGCTTGGAATTGTCACGGGGTGCCCAAAATCCCAAGTTTCCCCAGCTGCTTTCTATTTTCCCATTTACTGAATTTATATTAAGTTGCAGCTCACTAAGATCATGAAATTCTTTTACCGCCATACTTTAATAAGCCAAGGCCGGTGCATCGTAGCTTTCATCCACAGCTTGTGTTTCATCCCATGGGATATCACAACCCAACTGACGCGCCAGCTTAACCGAGGACTCCACCGCCGCATCCAGCAAAGGAATTTTATTGGCCATGTACGAGCCACATATTTTAATGCCAGACGATTTGTTAATTTCTAACAACTTAGCCACCGACTCACGGCTATTAAGTGTCACCAACGGCCGAGTAAAATCAGAGCTGTTGATAACCGTGTGGGGTTTAGGAGCTTTTATAATGTTCCAAGTTTGAAAAACCGGCGCCTGCTGTGCATATGTTGAAAATGCCTTGGAAAGATCCACCGACGTGGATGGACGAGGTAATTTTTTATCCACAATGTAACTTACCGGCGATGCCTGCTGTTGATTGTATACCAGCTCGGTATCGGTATGCAGCACCATAGTAGAAGACTGCATGGGGATATTGTTTAATAACTTCGACTGCTGGGTGTCCACCTTGGCAGATAATATTTGCTGAGCAACGTTTGCTTGAGTAGCCAGAATCACAATATCAAATTCATGCTCGCTAAGGCTATTATCTTTTAAGTTTTTAGCGGTGAGTGTAATGGGCCCACCATCTTGATGGTCCACCACACTCTCAATTTTATGTTGGCAACGCACCGAATAACCCTGAGTGAGCTTGGGCACGATAGCATCTACCCCAAGTTTGGCGCGTACAATTCCTTGGTCCATGACGCCACAGGTAAGGTACTCCAAAATTAAATCAGCCGGGTAATTCAATATGCCAGCGTAATCACAGGTGCAGGTCACTGCCAGAGCCGGCAATAAAATGCGGGCGATGTATTTTTTATTGAAACGGTTTTGTTTTACGTATTCACCAAAATTAATCTTGGCCAGAGCATCTCTATTATTCTTGAAGTCTTTTTTGGCTCGTTTGAAAAACTGATAATGCCCCCATAACAAAAATAATCCACCCGCATTGAGGCTATTACGATGCAAGAAACTAATCTTGTTATTAAACAGCATTTTATTCTTGTATTGAAAAAAAGGAGTTAACGCTTTGGCCTTTTCAGTGTCTAAATATTGATACACGGCGCTGTGATCGCTGCGCTCCATCTCCACGCCAAGATGTTTATACAAAGCAAACAGTGCGGGATAATAACCCTGAGTAAAGATTCTTAACGGGACATCGATGCGAGTGTGCAAACCTGCACTGTGATAATCACTGGTATGCACCCCCATGCCTGGGGTGGGGTGGCATTCAAACAAGGTAACCTGATATTTTTGCTTCAATAACCAAGCTGCGCTTAATCCCGCCAGACCAGCACCAATCACGGCAACACGGCGATGACCGGTATTGGTTTGATTGACTAGGGAAGAGGCGGTAACTGCTGACATAAAGCACTCAGGTAAACATGACAAATTTACCCCGATCATAGGCAGGTAAATAGGCAAAAACAAGCAAAACACTGATCCATAAGGGTTTTGGCATAATAAGATAAATCATGGCCAAAATAGCCAACACTTTGGCCGCTTTCTCTTGACCAAAATGGTAAATCCTTTGAAAATAGCCGCCTAATATTTCCGCTGTAGAGTCACCATGCGCAAACAATTTGTTGTCAGCTCAATACTCGCTCTGATCACCGTGTCTCTCGTCTATCTGGTTTGGCCCCAGATTATCTGGGCGCTGGTGCTTATTGTGCCGCTAATATTGTTGGGCAGCTACGATATGGTTCAGCACAAACACGCCCTGTGGCGCACGTTTCCGGTGATTGGCCGCGGCCGTTGGTTCATGGAATTTGCACGGCCCTTTTTACGCCAGTACTTTTTTGAATCCGAAACCGACGGTGTGCCCATTAACCGCATGTTCCGCTCGGTGATCTATCAGCGCGCCAAGGGCGCCCGCGACACCATCCCCTACGGCACTAAGGTAGATACTCAACGGGTGGGGTACGAATGGATTGGCCACTCCATGGCGGCCATCAATAACCTGCATGATCGCCCCGAGCCCCGCATTACTATAGGTGGGCCCCAGTGCAGTAAACCCTATGATGCCAGCATCTTAAATATCTCGGCCATGAGCTTTGGTGCCTTAAGCTCCAATGCCATTCGCGCCTTAAATAAGGGCGCCCAAAAAGGTAACTTTAGCCACAATACCGGTGAAGGCAGTGTCAGCCCCCACCATCTAGAACACGAAGGTGATCTGGTGTGGCAAATTGGCACCGGTTATTTTGGTTGCCGTGATAAGGCGGGCAACTTCAATCCGAATATGTTTGCCTATATGGCTAAAAAAGATAATGTAAAAATGATTGAAATTAAATTATCTCAAGGCGCCAAGCCTGGCCATGGGGGCATTTTACCTGCGGGAAAAAACACCGTAGAAATAGCGAAAATACGCAACGTAGAAGCCGGCACTCAGGTGGACTCCCCCCCTTCCCACAGTGCATTTAACACCCCCATGGAGATGATGGACTTTATTCATGAGTTGCGTACTTTATCCGGTGGCAAACCCATCGGTTTTAAATTATCGGTGGGCCGAAAGAGTGAATTTTTTGCGGTGTGTAAGGCCATGATTGCCAGTAACATTCAGCCGGACTTTATTACGGTAGATGGTGGCGAAGGCGGTACGGGCGCGGCACCCTTAGAGTTTTCAAATTCGGTGGGTATGCCCTTACGAGAAGCTTTAAGTTTTGTGTGTGATACTTTAATTGGCTTTGATCTTAAAAAGGATATTAAAGTCATTGCCAGTGCAAAGGTATTTACCGGTTTTCATCTGGTTAAAAACTTTGCTCTGGGGGCCGACGCCTGCAACAGCGCACGGGGCATGATGGTGGCATTAGGCTGTGTACAATCATTAGTCTGTAATACTAACGAGTGTCCTGTGGGTGTTGCCACACAAAACCCTACTCTGGCAAAAGGTTTAGTGGTGGGTAACAAAGCTGAACGCATAGCACGTTTTCATCAAGCCACCGTAAAGGCTACTAGCGAAATTATTGCCAGCGCCGGTCTTGAGCATTCAAGCCAGCTGAATCGTACGCATATTTATCGCCGCGTGAGTCAAACCCATATTAAACGTTACGATGAAATATACCCTTACCCAAAAGCCGGCTGTTTATTAACTAAAAACTATCCGGATAAGTTTGCTTTAGAGATGCAAGAGTCCACGGCGGATAGCTTTACCCCCCAGCTAGATGCAGTAATTGCTATGGGCTAACAGGGGTAGGCAACGCCAATAACACATTCACCTCGCGAGACACGGTCCAATTGGCATCACATACCGTGCGGGCCACTTCTTCATCATTAATATAAAACGCCAGCTTTAAAGTCTCTTGGGGCTGGAACAGCCATAAATTGTCTTCTTTGTAGGGACAGGGACGGTAGGCAAAGACATTTTTCTGGGCGTATTCTTGGGGAATTTCTAGATTCACTACCGTGTGCCCGCCTTGTAATTCAACCGCCTTAACCACAAACAAGCCTTGCGAAAAATGCCATTGGGCTGCCAACAATTGCGGCTTGGCATACCAGCCTAAAAAACTTACTGCCATTACCACTACGGCAAAGCCTGTCATTACTTTTTTATTAAACATATTGGCCTCTTTATTGAGTTTATGCACTTATCAACCTCCATAGCCTACCACTAACCCTAATAAAAATGGCATACAGCCACCCATTTCGACCCTATAATGCAGATAATGATTTGGAGCAATGATGGCCAACCTTCCCCAAAATGAAATACACCAGCAATTTAAAGTTGGCTTAGAGACACTTATTAACCAACCCATTACCAGTTGGGACTCAATCGTACATAAATTTCAGCAACGTAACCTTGCCCCTTTAGATCACTGGATTAAGGCCGGAGATTATTGCCCAGAGCTGTGTTATATCCTTAGCGGCTTAATTCGCATTTATTACATAGACATTGATGGTAACGAAGTAAATCAGCACTTTTATCAAGCGGGCGAGCTTATATCCCCGCTAAGCTCCATCATCAATGACGAACCGTGTCAGTATTATATTCAGGCCCTAGAGCCTACCCAAATAATGCTGGCCAACACCGACGATTTATACGCCAGCCAAGAAAATAACCCTGAGTGGCTAAGACTTGAAATTAAATTCTTACAAGCAGTCTTTGTAAAAATGGCACGTCGAGAAGCTCAATTACTTTTGGGCAACGCCGAACAACGCTATAAATGGTTTTGTAAACATTATGCAAATTTAGAACAGAAATTACCCCAATACCATATTGCTTCTTTTTTAGGTATCACGCCGGTTTCCCTGTCACGTATTCGTAAAAAACTGAAAGAAAAATAACGCCCAACTTGTTTAAATTTCAAACACTTTCATGACGTCATTGCTATGTACATTAGTTTTTATACTTTTAATGTGTGGCACCGCTCATTATGAGGACTATACAGCTAACTATATTATTATTTCTGGCATACTAAGCCCGCTTACCCGCAAGTAAGCGCACACTTTAAGCAGCACCTAGATGATGATAAGTTGGGTTACGCATGAAAAAATATCACTTAAACGCCCCTACACTTTTATTGGCTTGGATGTTTTCCTGTGCGGTGACAGCAACCCCTGATTTTAATGAGCATGCTTTTAGTGATATGAACCTATTGGATGAGCCTATGATGGACATTCCAGTGGTGTTAACCGCCGCGCGTCTGCGTCAATCCCAATTAGATACACCCGCTTCAGTAACAGTAATTGATGCTGATACCATTGCCGCCCTAGGTTTTAAGGATATTGAAGAGATTTTTCGCTTAGTGCCGGGCATGTTGGTGGGGTACCACAACTCCACAGGCGAGAAGAGCCCTTCAGTGAGTTATCACGGTACTCAAGCCGCTGAACACAGACGCTTACAAGTATTAATTGATGGTCGCTCCATTTATAAACCTGCACTGGCCCAAGTATCATGGGCAAATATTCCCTTGGCCATTGAAGATATTGATCGCATTGAAGTGATACGTGGACCCAGCTCAGCCATCTATGGTGCCAACGCTTTCTTGGGCACCATTAACATACTTACTAAACACCCTAATGCCAAACAAGGCGTCACCGCTAAATTCCGTGCCGGCAATCGCAATGTGGCCGATGCTTACATCAACTTGTCGGGTAAAGTTAATCAAACGGATGTGCACGTTACTTTGGCCAACAAGCATAAAAGTGGCTTTGATTATTTAGCAAATTCAAAAGAGGACAACCGAGATTCCGTTTCTTCATTGTTTACTCAGGTTCGAACATTTACCCAGTTAAATGCCCATTCAAGTTTAGAGTGGCAAACAGGGATAAAAAGCGGGACCAACTTACAAAAGCAATCTAATGAGGAGACGATTGAATACGTCGATGAAGCGGATATAGAAGCGCAAGATGCCTTTGCATGGTCAAAATATAATTATGAATTTTCTAGCAGTCAATTCTCTCACTTACAAATTTATAGCCAAAATTTTAAACAAGTTCAGGAATGGCGGGCATGTGAGGTAGGGGCAGTAACGATATGTGGAGATTTAAATAGCAATATTAATGAAAGTAAATCGGAAGTTGAATACCAGCACACCTCTACATGGAATGAGAAATTAAGAACCGTAGCCGGCATGAGATTACGCTTAGATGAATTTGAGTCAGATACCTACAATAATGGCCGCAGCGATAACCTTAATTCAAGCATGTTTACCAGTGTAGAATATCAATTAAGCGACCGTGTACTGCTTAATGTAAGCGGCATGTATGAGTCGGATGATTTAAATGGCGAAAATTTTTCACCCAGAGTGGCCATTAATGTTCATTTAAGTCCCATTCAAACTATTCGCTTTATATACTCACAGGCCATTCGATCTCCCAGTCTTTTTGAAAAAGAAGGACAGCGCTCGGTAATCCTGACGAATGCCACCGTAGGTGGTATCCCCACTGATGACATAACTTACTCAGCCATGGTTGAGGGCAATAGTGAATTACTAAACGAAAAAATTTATAGCCACGAAATAAGGGCCAGCTAGATATTAAATTTTTTTACGATGATTTAAGTGGACTCATATCTGAAGGACTCAGCTTTGAGGACCCATTAAGCAATCAAAATAAATTAGTTCAAAAGGGTTTTGAGGGGCAGATTACCAGTAACATTAATAACAAAAATAAAGTAATTTTGTCATTTTCTAGACTAGAAACAAAAGATGATTTTGCAGGTAATACTGGCAAGGTCAGTAAAGAAAGTAACTTATCTGCCGACAGCAGTGGCTCCTTGGTTTGGCTTAGAACGCTAGCACACAACACAAGTATTGGGGCCGCGTATTATCATGTTAATAACTGGGGAAGTTATACTGATTCACAAGGTATGCAATTTTCTAGGTTGGATTTAAATATAAATCACAGTTTAGTATTACCACACAGTTATCAAATTAAGTTACAAGCGGCGCTGCAATATAGATTAGATGATGATGCACTGCTGTATGGTAATAACAACTACAGCGACGACTTACACGCGTATGCCTCGATGGAGCTAAACTTCTAAATATTGGTTAGTCTCTGCTTTTATATATTGCGCTTATAGTCGCGGCTTACTGATTACGCGCCACTGCTCTTGGCTTGAAATGGTTAGTTATAATTCAAAATTATCAAATAAGCTTACTCGATTACGGCCTTTGCTCTTGGCTTCATACATGGCCGTATCCGCTTCCTTTATACTGACCTCAATATCATCAAAATCGGTTATCTGACACACCCCAAAGCTTACGGTAAAACGCACAATTTTTCCCTGATGGGCTTTAATGCGCAAAATCTCAGCCTCTTCACGCATACGCTCAGCTACTAACAAAGCAGCCAAGTCATTGGCTTGGGGCAGTAAAACTACAAATTCCTCTCCCCCGTAGCGGGCCAGGATATCGTCGGTGCGAATCATACGTTTAAGACACTCTGAAAACGCCTTAATGACTTTATCACCCGTGTCATGTCCGTGTTTATCATTCACTTGTTTAAAGTGATCGATGTCGCACATCAAAATACTCATGGGGTATTGATAGCGATCGGCCGATTTTAATAGTTTTTGCGCTTCTGTTAAAAAGTGACGGCGATTATGCAATCCCGTCATGAAATCTGTAGAAGCCAATAGGCTTAATTCACGCTGGGCATCTAACATGTAGCTTGAGACTAAAAACAACGTCAAACCGCTAATGTATACAGGGGAAAATATTAAACCTAAGGACTCTTCTATTTTGAATTGACGGTAACCCTCTAAATTTAAATTCAATAGGCCACTTATTTCAAGGGCAAATATACCTGCCCACACCAGCAATACCAATATCATGCCTTTATCACCGGCATTGCCATTGGGGCGATGATATAACGCATAGGCCCCCATTAATGCACATACCATTTCAAGCAAGTAACTAGGGATTAAACTGTCGCTCATTAACAGCATGTCAGCGGCAACAAAAGCCAATGCTAATAAATACACGATATAATTGGGTATCGAGCTTTCACTACGCCACAATATACCCAATAACAAACTCGCGGCAGATATGGCAAGGCTTAAGTCCAGAAGTAGCCGAGTCAACGGGCTGCCCCAGAAATCTTCAATCAAAATAATGATAAATAACGCAAGCATTGCTACATAGAACACTCTAAATGCAAAGCGAGCGGGCCGCGCTCCTGGCTTATCTTGGAATAACCATGAAGCCAACAACATAATGATTGAGATAAAGCCCACACTGAGCGATACCGAAAGGCCTAGCTCCATTTATTATCCTCCGCCGTACACCCCTTTAAATATAGACCATGCAGGGAGATTTGGACGATTTACGCCTAGGAGGGAAGGAAGTTATTTAGATGAGGGGATTGCTGTGAATGGGGGCGGATTTGCCCTGAGCATATAGGCTCCTTGGCATGACCACCATGGATGGTGGAAATGCAATTTAGAATAATGTTTTAACGTTAGATTGTTATAGCTGGTAAGTGCCGCTCCTTGCCATGACCACCATGGATGGTGGAAATGCAATTTTTGCAGGAGCAAAAAATTGTCCATGGCACCGCGCCATACGACCCACATGGATGTGGGAAATGCCGATTTTGCATGGAGCAAAAATCTGCCGTCCACCCCTGGACATATGCGCTCCTTGGCATCCATGCCACCGCGCTATACCGTTCATCCTGAACATAAAGCCCAAGTCAGTATCGCTACTGCTTGGGCTAAAAACATAATTGCTATGCTTTAAAGGTATCTAGATGAATCGCTAAATCTCAGCGGCTAAACGTGTCCCTTGATCAATGGCGCGCTTGGCATCCAGTTCGGCGGCCACATCGGCACCACCAATTAGGTGATGCGGCTTGTTCAAACCTTCTATCAATTCGCGTAATGGGTCCTGACCGGCACAGATAATCACGTTATCTACCTCAAGAACCTCCGTTTTATCGCCAACCGTTACGTGAATACCTTGGTCATCAATCTTGTTGTAGCTACAACCTGGAATCATGTTCACACCCTTGTTCTTCAAACCGGTGCGGTGAATCCAACCAGTGGTCTTGCCCAGCTTAGCACCCACTTTAGATTTTTTACGCTGCAACAAATACACTTCACGAGGTGAATTGGGCACCACCGCTTCCACACCTTCAATACCGCCACGAGCTTGTAAGCTCATGTCTACGCCCCACTCTTTCATGAAGGCTTCTATGTTCTGGCTAGTGGCCTCACCTTCGTGAGACAAGTATTCGGATACGTCAAAACCAATGCCGCCGGCACCAATAACCGCCACTTTCTTGCCCACTTGTTTTTTGTCTTTTAACACATCTAGGTAGTTCAATACCTTTGCGTGAGCAATGCCTTCAATTTCAGGCAAACGAGGTGCAATACCGGTTGCTAATACGACTTCGTCATAGTCGCCGCTGTTTAAATCGTTAGCCGATACCCGTGTATTCAACTTCAAATTCACACCGGTTAATTCGATTTGTTTTCCAAAGTAACGAATCGTCTCAAAGAACTCTTCTTTACCCGGCACTTGCTTGGCCACGTTAAACTGACCACCAATTTCATCCGATCCATCATACAAAGTAACATCGTGACCACGACCCGCAGCCGTTGTCGCAAATGCTAAACCTGCAGGACCCGCACCAATTACCGCAAGCTTTTTCTTAGCAGCCGTATCAGTGATGATAAGTTCAGTTTCGTGACACGCACGCGGGTTTACTAAACAACTTGTTAACTTGCCGCTGAAGACATGATCCAAACAGGCTTGGTTACAACCAATACAGGTATTAATTTCGTCGCTTTTACCCTCTGCAGCCTTTTGCACAAAATCAGGGTCGGCCAAAAATGGGCGTGCCATGGATACCATGTCGGCATCGCCGCGACCTAATACTTCTTCGGCCACTTCAGGGGTGTTGATACGATTAGAAGTAATCAAGGGAATAGAAAGTTCTTTCTTAAATTTAGCCGTTACCCACGTAAAAGCCGCGCGTGGCACTTTAGTGGCAATGGTGGGTATACGGGCTTCGTGCCAACCAATACCGGTATTAATAATAGTGGCACCGGCTTTTTCGATGGCTTTACCCAGCTTAACCACTTCTTCAAAGCTACTGCCGCCTTCGACTAAATCCATCATGGATAAACGATAAATAATAATAAAATGCTCGCCCACGGCTTCACGAGTACGACGCACCACTTCAACCGCTAAACGCATGCGGTTTTCGTAATCACCACCCCACTCATCTTCACGTGCGTTGGTGCGTTTAGATAAAAACTGGTTAATGAAGTAGCCTTCAGAACCCATGATTTCAACACCGTCATAGCCGCCTACTTGTGCGTATACTGCCAATTGCACAATATCGTTAATTTGTTTTTCAATGCCTTCATCATCCAGCGCTTTTGGCTTGAATGGATTAATAGGCGATTGAATCGCAGAAGGGGCTACCGAGTTTGGATTAAACGCGTAACGACCCGTATGCAATATTTGCATACAAATTTTGCCGTCTTCTGCGTGAACCGCGTCGGTGATTACCTTGTGTTCTAAGGCATCTTCATTACTAGATATAATTTTAGTATGCGGGTGAGTCGCCGCCTCTAAACTTGGGCCAAAACCACCGGTTACGATAAGGCCAACACCACCACGAGCACGTTCAGCAAAAAAAGCCGCCATACGGCCCATGCCTTCTTTGTGCTCTTCAAGGCCGGTATGCATAGACCCCATTAATACGCGGTTTTTTAGCTGGGTAAAACCTAGGTCTAGTGGCTCAAGTAACTTTGGAAAATGCGTGTTGGCTGTTGTCATAGTGGCTCTCTCGTTATTAATGGCGCTTGCCTCTATGGGCAAGTTGTATGGCTGACTGTGATTATCCCGCTAGAATAGTTTTCAGTCGTTATCATTTGTTAACGGGTTTAACCGATTGATTGGCTAATACTAACAGCAACCAATAAAAATGAATGAATCGTGGCAACACTATGACAGATGTAAATACTCACTATCTAGCTCCCTTAATGGATATGGGGTTCTTAATGAATGAAATGCCACAATCCACAGATGGTAATTCTTCTTATTCCTGCAACAACAGCGATCATCTGTTTGTACTAGAACAGGCTGCAAACTTTGCTCAAAAAGAACTGGCCCCTATCAATGCCCTAGGGGATAGCGAGGGCTGCGTTCTCGAAAACGGCCAAGTTACGTTACCTGAGACAATGAAAGCGGCACTTAAAAGTTATACACAAGGGGGCTGGATGGGCTTAGGCATGCCCGAAGAGTTTGGCGGCCAAGCGTTGCCTGAAACCTTGTCGGCCTTTGTAGGGGAGATTTTAACGTCAGCTAATCATGCCTTTAGCATGACCCCCGCACTGACAATGTCAGCCTGTGGCGCTATTTTAGCGTATGGCAGTGATGCACTTAAACAAACCTATCTAAGCAAGATGATTGCAGGAACATGGACCGGCACGATGTGCATGACCGAAAGTCACTGCGGATCAGATTTAGGCCTTATTCGCACCAGCGCCACGCCTGTTACCAGCGCTAATAACACCGCTAACATAAAGAATGATTACACCATTAAGGGCAGCAAGATATTTATTTCGGCCGGCAGTCACGACGCCAGTGACAACATTATTCACTTAGTGCTGGCGCGCATTAAAGATGCTCCCAAGGGCATTAAAGGATTGTCCCTTTTTTTGGTGCCTACCCAGTTGCAAAATGAATCGGGTGAATGGCTAAAAGAGAATAACGTGAGTTGCATTGGCATAGAGGAAAAAATGGGCATTCACGCTAACCCCACTTGCTCTATGGCCTTTGAGGAATCCCGTGGGTTTTTAATCGGTGAAGAAAATAAAGGCATCAATGCCATGTTCGCCATGATGAATGAAATGCGCCTAGGTACCGCTTTACAGGGAGTGGGCTTGAGTGAGCGCAGTTTTCAAAAAAGTTTACGTTATGCACGTGACCGCACCCAAATGCGCAGCCTTAGTGGTGTGAAAGCCAAAGATAAAGAAGCCGACCCCATTATTGAACATCCTGATGTGCGCCGTATGCTGTTAACACAAAAAGTGTTTGCCCAAGGCGGTCGCGCCTTAACACAATTTTGCGCCCAGTTATTAGATGAAACCCATGACACGGATAAAATAGACAACAAAGAAAAACAGATGTTGCTTGATATGCTTACCCCTATTGCTAAGGGCTTTTGTACTGAGGTGGGGTTAGAAAGTGCCAGCCTAGCCATTCAAGTGCACGGCGGCCACGGCTTTATTAAAGAGTCGGGGGTAGAGCAATTATATCGCGACGGGCGAATCGCAACCCTTTATGAAGGCACTACGGGCATTCAGGCACTTGATTTACTGGGACGTAAAGTGTTGGGTACCCAAGGCAAGAGCCTAATGGTATTCACTAAAAAAATGCATACGTTATGTATTGAAAATGAAAATAGTAAACATGAATCGTTACTGAAAGATGTAAAACATTATTCCAAAGAATGGCCACAACTTACGATGCAACTGGGGGGCAAAGCCATGAAAAACCCAGATGAAGTGGGCGCGGCGAGCGTAGATTACTTAATGTATTCGGGTTATGTAAGCCTTGCTTATTTTTGGGCCAAGATGGCGATTGTTTCTCAGAAACTTCTTGATGGAAAACAGCAAGCAGGAGACAACCTACTTGATGAGGGTTTCTTAAAAGATAAAATAGCCAATGCTACATTTTATTTTGAACGCATCTTGCCTAGAGCAAATGCCCATAAACAGAGTATGTTGAGCGGTTGGGGGAACTTGCAAAATATATAAGGTCTTTTAGTAAAGAACCTTTGAATTAATATTGGTAAGTTTAAAATCATATTGGCAATTTAACCCGCGCAATACGCGGGTTAAAACATTAACCTATTTTACACTGGCTAACGCTTGCTCTACATCTGCAATAATATCCGCTATATTTTCAATACCCACAGAGATACGCACTAGGTCTGAACTCACGCCGGCTGCCTTAAGTTCGTTTTCATTTAACTGCCTATGAGTAGTAGACGCTGGATGACAGGCCAAGGACTTGGCATCGCCAATATTTACCAAGCGTAAAATCATCTGCAGGGCATCGATGAATTCACCACCGGACTTAGCGCCACCCTTAATACCAAAGCTTATGATACCGGATGCCTTGCCCGAGGTAATGCGCTGGCACGTTTCATAATAAGGACTGTCAGGTAACGCTGAATAGTTAACCCACTCTACCTTGTCATGCTTCACTAAATAGGCCGCCAGTTTTTCAGCATTTTCACAATGACGCTCCATGCGTAAACCCAGGGTCTCTAAACCCATCATAATTTGAAAAGAACTATGAGGAGAAAGTGCCGCACCTGTGTTGCGCAACGGCACTACTCGACAACGACCAATGTAGGCAGCTTCGGCAAAATCACGAGTGTATACCACACCGTGATAAGACGGATCGGGCTCGTTCATCATGGCAAAGCGCGGGTTACCAGCCCATTCAAATTTACCCGAGTCCACTATGATGCCACCTATGGTCGTACCGTGACCGCCAATGTATTTGGTTAATGAGTGAATCACGATGTCGGCACCCAACTCGATAGGACGACACAAGAAAGGAGACGCCACCGTGTTATCCACCATCAAAGGAATGCCGTGCTTTTTAGCAATGGCTGCCAGTTTTTCAAGATCCACTATGTTGCCGGCCGGATTGCCTATGGATTCACAAAAGATGGCACGGGTATTTTCGTCGATAGCCTTTTCAAACCCTTCAAAATCATCCGCACTTACCATGCGCACGTCGATGCCTTGGCGTGGAAATGTATGGGCGAATAGATTATAAGTGCCACCATAAAGTTGGCTGGTGCTGACAATATTAGTCCCCACTTCACAGATGGCCTGAATCGCATAGGTGATAGCCGCCATACCCGACGCCACTGCCAAGGCGCCAATGCCCCCTTCCATGGCTGCCACTCTTTGTTCTAATACGTCTGTGGTGGGGTTCATGATGCGCGTATAAATATTACCCGGTACCTTTAAATCAAACAGGTCGGCGCCGTGCTGAGTATTATCAAAGGTGTAAGAAGTAGTTTGGTAGATGGGCACAGCCGCCGATTTCGTGGTGGCTTCTGATTCATAACCGTGATGTAGAGCTAGAGACTCAAGTTTCATATTAGTTTCGCTTTTTAGTTTTTGGTTTTTTTTAATGACGGGGTTCAACCCGCCTTTTATTATTCACCAGAAATAATAACGTCTCTTACAATGAAAATTAACAAAAATTTACATTTAAATAAAAGCGCAAGCCCTTCGCCCTGAAAATATAAAAACCTGAAAAATCAGCCCTCTATTAACCGGGGTAAGGATGAGTAAATCTTTCTGGAAAATCGGCATTTAAATCCAACTCCGCAATTAAACTTTCCTCTTCGCCGGTTTTGGTGTGTTGCCATTGATCAAAAAACACTTGCTTGGACAAAGGCAAGCGTTCACGCCATTTAGCCGTCTCCAGCTCGGGTTTTTTATTGAAGTGACTCACATAGCCCATACACAAATAGGCAATGGGCACGACCTCTTGGGGAATACCCAGAATGGAATGAAACGCTTCTTCTTTGATAATGCTCATCCAACCCACTCCTACGCCTTCAGCCCGGGCTGCCAACCACAGATTTTGCACCGCACAGACACTGCTATACAAATCCATGGTCTTGATATGGGTACGCCCCAATACTACTGGGCCCGCTTTAGAGCGATCGCACGTAATGCACAGATTAATAGGGGCTTCCAGTATGCCTTCCAGCTTTAATGAGCGGTAAGATTTTTGTTTTTCTTGCTCGAACATTTTAGCCGCTTCTTCATTGGCTTCGGTGAAGGCGTTATGAATCTGCTGTTTTATGTCAGGAGATTTAATCAGCAAAAAATTCCACGGCTGCATGAAACCCACAGAAGGTGCATGGTGAGCGGCTTGTAGAATTCGGGCTAACACATCATCTGGAATGGGATCGGGTTTAAACTGGCTGCGCACGTCACGACGGTTAAAGATGGTTTTATACAGACCATCTATATCACGCTGATGGAAAGTTACGTCTTGCACAGGCGCTATATTTTCAATTTCCATAAGGTCCTCTTATTGGAATAGTTCAATTGAAAACACACGCCTGTCCAAACGTATATTGATTCACTTTCAGGCCGGTCTTCTGACTAAGCGTCATCTCCCTTAATCGCCTTCCCAACTGATTAAAACCAGCCAGTGGCACATGATTAAGCGATCGGCATCACAGCGTTGGGCACGTGG
>MAAA01014138.1_pt1 | contig 18656 bp, 20 predicted proteins | sample 1115971 | NCBI WGS metagenome assembly MAAA01 (sample SAMN04961123, study PRJNA320927) | seawater metagenome | isolation source: sample BD02T6 sea water enriched with oil for 6 days | place: USA:Gulf of Mexico | collected 2013-07-27 | reverse complement strand
GAGTTATTATGGACATTCTAGACACCGTCACCACGTTTTGGGGCTGGACCGGCATAGAACCTGAGCGCGTGATCGCCACCAATGAATTTGGCAACGTCATAATGAAAGACACCCAAGGCAAGTTTTGGCGTTTATGCCCAGAGGATGTGTATTGCGACATCATTGCCCAAGACGATAACGACTATAACGAACTTGTAAAAGATGAAGAGTTTAACCAAGACTGGTTCATGGAAGTGGTCTTGCAAAAAGCCGTGGCCAAATTTGGTGAGCTAAAAGGCGATGATAAATATACATTAGCCGTGCCTGAAGTATTGGGTGGCACCTATGGTGGAGCGAACCTTAAGATGGTGCCGCACGAGCGCATCATTTCGTTTTACGGCGAGCTGGCCAAAGAAATTAACGACGCCACCGATGGTGCTAAAATTAAAGTAGGCTCCATCGTTTAAAGCCGCCACCTACTGATACTGTTAAAGGATACCCTGTATTTATAAACACGCGTAAATACGTCCTTGTAAGCTCGACGAATGCGTCCATGCATTCAACGGATTATAAATACAGGGTGTCCTTTAAAATTAGCGCCCTTTAAACACTCCGTACAGCTGTTTTAGGGGCCACAAAGAAACGCGCCCGAGCATGGTCGTAAGCCCAGTTATACACCATCACAAATACAAAAAAGAACGCCACCATCGCCAGATCCATTAGCAGTACCGTTATAAAGTCCTTGTCTAAAACCAACATTAATAATGGCGTGGTCACTAAAATCATTCCTAATTCAAAAAATAGCCCGTGGACCACTCGCAGTTTTAAGGTACGTGTTAAACGCTCTTCGCCATATATTCGGTCAAAGGCGATGTTATAAAAATAGTTAAACACCATAGCCACCAATGAAATCACCAACGCTAAGGCCGTTAAGTGACTCACATCGTTATTCACCACAAACGTGGCCGCAAACACCGTACACAACACCGCCAGCACTTCTAATAATACACTGTGAAAAATACGCTCTTTAGTTCCCATATCCACCTCGTTATTGATTAATAGCGCCAGTCTATACATAAAACCGATTGTACAAAGTTAGTTACTATCTAAAATAGTGATAGTAGAGCGATTTAAGGGAAGACTAACAATGGTGAACTTTCAGCAACTATCCATGTTTGTAGAAACGGTAGAGTGTGGCTCGTTTTCGGCCTGCGCCCGTAAACTGGGTAAGGCGCAATCGGCGGTGAGCCAGGGCATTAGCAACTTAGAGCTGGATTTTGGCTGTGAGTTATTTGATCGCAGCTCCCGTAAACCCCAACTGACCCCTCAAGGGGAACGCTTGTTATCTTATGCACAGGCCGTATTAAGCCAAGTACATGAATTAGACTGCGCCGCACAGGCCTTGGCTAATCATGAAGAAAGTATATTAACCCTAGCCATCGACAGCGCCTTATTGGTGCCCGAACTTGAACGCATTCTTAAAGAATTCTCCCAACGTTTTGCGGCCACGTCATTAGAGCTTTTAGCCGTGGCCAGCCCAGATGTATCTGAGCTTATGCAAAGCAGTAAAGCCCATTTAGGCCTAATGTTTGCCAACATGAATATTCCCGATTATGCCGATTTATGTTTTGTGGGCAGTGTGCCTTTTTATGCGGTGGCCCACCCCGATCATGCGCTGGCTAAACTGCCAGAAATTACAGTGGCGCAATTGATTTCACATCGGCAAATATTGCTAAAAGGCTTGAATGGTCGCCAACTTGAACAGTTCTCACCCATGAGCGCACAAGTATGGTGGGCCAACGATTTTTACTTAATCGCAGATCTAGTTTTACAAGATATGGGCTGGGCGTATTTACCCTGCCACATGGTGGAAAAAGACATCAAGAACGGCCTAATGCGTAAACTGCCGCTAACTTTAGACCACAAACCGTGGAGCGCACCTGTGGATCGAATTATGCGCAAAAACCAACCCATGGGGCCTGCGTTAACTTGGTTGGCCCACGAGATTAAGATTCGGTTTGAACAAAGGTGATAATTAAGCGGGTCTGAAATACACACTAGCCATTTTTATTCACAATATTAGACGGTAATCCATCAAGGCTTACTTGTTTTTTCACCCCTATATTCTTTACCCCCTCCCAAAACAATCACTACAGCCACCCTGACACTACGAGAACAGAGATAGTAACAATCAATAACGACAATAAATACCATATGCGAACGATAAATAACTACACATGCAAACGATTATCATTTATATTCCACGCGCTTTTATAACTACAACTATAGTTTTACCAAGGACCAACACCCTATGCGCAAGCAGTTTTCCCTTTTGCCCATCTTCGCGGCGTTACTCAGTACCCACGCCATGGCACAAGACACTCAGGACAACGACACTGTTGAATTGGGCCGCATCACAGTTACAGGCGGCAAGTTAGATCGTGACCTGCAAACCACGACCACAGGTATCAGCGTAATAGATGCCGAGCAACTGAAAGCCAACAACACCTACGACCTTAGGGATGCGTTAGTACTCACTCCCAATGCACGCACCAATGGCCGGGGTGGCTTTAGTATTCGAGGCATCAATGCCGAAGGGGGTCCAACGTCTGATACCTCCACCGCCGATACCGCTAGTATCATCATGGATGGCGCTTACTTTGATGCTGATTTACTAGAAATGGGTTTGTCTTTATGGGATGTGGAAAACATAGAAGTCTATAAGGGTCCGCAATCCACCAGTCAGGGCAAAAATGCATTGGCCGGTACTATCGTAGTGAAATCTAACGACCCTATTTTCGACACTGAAGGTTCGGTTCGTTTAGGGGTGGGCAGCGACAATACACAAATCAGTAGCGTAATGTATAACCAAGGCCTTAGCGACACATTAGCGGTACGTGTGGCAGCAGAGCGTACTTACACAGATGGCCAAATCAGCAACGAATTTACCGGAAAAGACGACGAAGCCAAGAACGAACACATCAATGGCCGTATTAAATTGCTCTTCCAACCATCGGAAGATTTCAATGCCTTACTAACAGTGGGCAAGGATAAAGTTAAATCTGGAGAAGACAGAGCGTGTGGCAGCAACAACACGGTAGCTGGGGTGTTTACCTGTAATGAAGGAGACTTCACCGCGTTTAGAGATGTGATTGCCGACAACGATAAGACGCTAAATTACCAGACGTTAAAACTGCAAAAAACATTTTCTGACACCTTAAGCCTTACCTCTATTACCTCACACTCCAGCAAGACAGTGGATGTAATAAGGGATGCAGATTTATTAGCACCCACTAATTCAGAATATACAGGTGCTGGTAACTTGGGCGCTCGTAACGAGCATGAAGAAGATGAAAGCATTAACCAGGAATTAAGAGTCACCTTCGATAACGGCACTGTACGTTCAAGCCTAGGATATTATTACGGCAAGAGTGAAGAAAGTCGCGGCTATGATTTTACTCTGGCCAATCCATTGGAGGCTTACTTGCCTAGCTTCTACGACGTAACGAGTTTGTTATCGCAACTTGGGGCCGTTACTCCGTACGCCAACGGTATAAGCGATACCGTATTAACCACAAAATACGTTGACGAGGGCTCGGCTCGCGAAGCCACCAACCACGCTCTGTTTATGGAGACCGACTGGAAAATCACCGAAGCAACAACGGCGCTGTTTGGCTTGCGAGTAGAGTACGAGAAAAACCTCAATACCGCTGGCATTAGCGCTACCAATACCAATTCGGCAGACATAGAAGCTCTTAATGGCCATGCGGGTGCCTATTTTAACACGCTAACCTCGGCCGATAAGTACATCGAATACTGGCAGTATCTTGGTATGACACAAGAACCGACTGCTGCGCAGGCCGATCAATTAGCACAAGCTTCATTTGCACAATTTACCCCATACCTTTTGGCCGGTGGTGTTGATATTTCTGGTGGTCCAGGCGCCATTAACTTTCAACCAGGGGACCTTAACAAGATGTTAAATACCCTGGCCGCCCAAGCCAGTAATACCGCTCATAAAGATACAACCCATAAAGTGGTGCTGCCCAAGTTAGGCATACGCCATGAATTTAGTGACACCCTAAGCGCCGGCTATGTTGCATCTCGCGGATATCGTTCAGGTGGTATCAGCCTAAACCCCACTGGTATTGAAGCCGTAGTGGAATACGATCCAGAATTTGTAAGCAACCACGAATTATCATTGCGCAGCCAGTGGTTAGACAATCGCTTAACCGTTAACGGCAACCTGTATTACATGGAATGGGAAGATCAACAGGTACAAGCCTTTGGTGTAACCGGTGGCTTTTACGATAGATACATTACCAATGCCGGCTCCTCCACTTTAAAAGGTCTGGAACTGGATGTTAATTATCGCGCCGATATGGGTTTGCGTTTATTTGCTAATCTGGCCATTGCCAAGACTCGTTATGACGATTTTAAAGTGGGCAGCAAGGATTTTTCCGGCAATCAATTTCAGTATGCTCCTGAAAAAACCGGTGCCGCTGGCATAGGCTTTGACCAAGGTTTGGGACTGAACGCTTACCTAATAGCCAACTATACCGGTAGCAGCTACTTGAACAATGAAAACACGCAACAGCTTGATTCCTACGTGGTAACCAATCTTCGTGTGGGCTACAGCGCCATCGACTGGCAAGTGAATGCCTATGTGAATAACTTGTTAGATACCCAAGCCAGTACCTATGAATATTCCTTTTCTGAATATTCTGGTGACTTCGATATTTATGGTGATTACAACATTCTAGTACCACAACGTAGCTTTGGTTTAATTGCCCAATACGACTTTTAATTAGTTTTTCCCAAACAGCTTCAATAGCTAGCTGGGATTCATTAATCAAAATAGAAAAATAAAAAACCTAAGCAATCTGCCCTGTGCAGATTGTTTGCGTTTTTTACTTTTATTTATTTGAACAAAATAACATCTTAAAAAGGACTTATTTATGCCCACAGGAATATTTTTAATTTGGCCCGCACTGCACTTATTTTATGGTGTCAGCGAAGTACACAGCCACAAGATTCCCATCGCCCGTCGCTTGGCCGGGACTTTCATACTGATTACCTCAGTGTTATTGATGGGCCAGCCTTATGGGTGGGAGCAAGGCGCGTTTTACTGGCTATTTGCGTTAATGGCTTTGGGGCTGGCGTTTGTTCAGTTACGTATTTTTCAACCAGCCTTAGTGACAATAAGCAGCGCCATAAGCCTGATATTTTTAATAATAGCCGGCGTGAATTTCACAGGATGGACTCTATGAATAAGTTTAAACAAACGCTAAATGGGTCAACCAGCAAAATTTTGGCCGCCGTGTTAGGTGCGCTAATTTGCACCATAGCCCTTACCATCGCCATCACCCTAGTGTGGCCCTTTGGCGATACAGTGGAGCAAATTTTTGCCGGGGGTACCTTCTTCTTTGTTTTTTGGGCGGCACTTTTTTATTGGGCAATTCTAGCCCCTAAAGGAACACAAGCTTGGCTACGCATGCTGAGTATTTTAATTCCTGCTGTCGCGCTGGATGCGACGATGCTGTTTAGCCCATTAGCTTAAAGGAGGCTTAGGAGAATATTATGCAACAGACTACCCATAAAACTCTATATAACACCCACGGCTGGATTGGCATCATCAGCAGTATTTTATTATTTATAGTGACCTTCTCGGGCATTCCCGCTTTATTTGAAGCAGAGCTAGCCCAATGGCAATCACCCAATAACCCCAATCTAAATGTACAACAACAAGATTTAGACAAAGCCCTATTAACCGCACAGTCCCAAGGTTTTAATCACACCACCTTTTTTATTCAAACCGCAGACGATGTTAACGGTAATATTTACTTCGCCCATTATTTTGAAGACGACACCCCGGCACACATAGTGAAGGTAAACCCTAACGACGGCCAAATAGTGCCTGAAGCCAATTCCGATATAGCCGAGCTGTTGACTCACTTACACACCGACTTGCACTTGCCTCACCCATGGGGGGGCTACCTAGTAGGGTTTGCCGGCATGGCCATGTTGCTGGCCATTATTGCTGGCATATTTATTCACCTAAAATGGCGTAAAGAATTTGTCATGCTGCGCCCCAAGCGTAGCTGGCGCCTATTGCTTACCGACCAGCATAAACTGTTAGGACTATGGTCATTGCCCTTCACTTTAATATTGGCTTTTAGCGGCACTATCTTGGGTTTACTTAATTTAATCTCGCCCATCCTCGCGGTGGCTGCGTTTAATGGCGATGTACCCAAGGCCACCGAAGCCGTGTTAGGCCCAAAGGCAATCATCAGTCAAGAATATGTACGCTCACAGCCCATCAATAACTTGTTAATAAAACAACAGCAGCAGATGCCAGACGTTGATATGGATTTTATTTTCATCGATGGTTTAAATGACAAGGGCGGTTTAATAAAATTTTCGGGCAGTCACAAGACAAAACTGAGTAACCTAGAGAGTGTAACCTTCAAATTAGCTAACGGTGAGCAAGTACACCGAGGCAGCTTTGTAGAAAAGGGTGTGTTCCAGCGTATTTTTGCCGCGGTAACACCTTTGCATTATGTTATGTATGGCAATGGTTGGCTGAAGGTACTTTATGCACTGTCGGCCTTAGCCGTTTGTGGGTTAATTCTCAGTGGAAATATGCTGTGGCTGGAGCGTCGTCAGAACAAACAAAATGCATCGCCTAACAATCATTGGCTGGGACAACTAACAATAGGCTCCTGTGGTGGCTTAGTAGTAGCCACGGCGGGGGTGATTGCAGCTAGCCAAGTATTAAGAATATTCAACCTTGCTCAACAACAAATTCAATTCGAAGTTTATATATTTTGGGGAACTTGGCTGGCATTAATTATTGTGCCGTTTGTGTATAACAATAACTTTAAACTTAGCCACTTCATGATGCGCGCCAGCGGCTTATTACTGCTAGTTACGTTACTGGCCGATGGATTTGTTAATGATAGGTGGTTATGGCACAGCCAAGGCTGGGTATTTAATATTCAATGTGGACTTCTGGCAAGTGCGATAGTGTGTTTTTATTTGGATTATAAGATGCCCAATATACGAGATGAGAAACTTGCATCACTAGGCTCAAAAAAAGTATCGCCTACAGAAGATCACCGCAACAAGGAGCTAGATTCTGTAGCTTAAGGACATCTTCGTCTCAGAGGCCAAACAGAATTATAGAACAAGTAAAATATCCTCTTGTCAGTATGTATAACTGGCAGGGGGAAGATTTACCCTTACATTTTAAATTAGCTTACAAACCGTTCTGCCTATTTACATGACGCTCTATTCAAGCTGCGCAGAGGCATTTATTCGTCCAACCCACAAGGTATCGTAACAGGCCTGTCACCGCACATTTTGTTACACCCAATAGAGAGAACCACACTGTCGCTTTCGTTAGATGATTCAAATTATATGGCGGCCGAGGCCTGCCTATTAACCCTCCTGTATTGTCCACCTATAACAGCCCAACAAACGCCCACGCCATAGACTATGCACCGTTAAAGCCCTATTAAAAGCCAAATGGAAACAATCATTCGCCAATAACCTACTTAATCACCATACGTGTTTAATCTACTATGCCTGTATACCAGTAATCCATTGCCCATACAGAGATATAGCCATGCAAAATGTTCTAATTTTAAATTCTAGCCCCAACGGCCAATACAGTGTATCCAGCGCTTTAAGCCAGGTTTTTCAAGACGAATTACAGGCCGCTGGAGACGTGAACATTACAGTGCGTGATTTGGGTGCCAACCCTCCTAGCCATTTAAGCGCTACCGCCATTTCTGGTTTTTTCAGTGCGCCTAGTGAACACAGCCCCCAGCAGCAAGCGGCTTTACAAGAAAGCCAGCAGCTGATTGATGAACTGAAAGCCGCCGACATTGTGATCATAGGTTCGGCCATGCATAACCACACAATTACTTCGGGTTTAAAAGCCTATTTTGATCAGGTGGCCCGTGCCGGTTTAACCTTTAAATACAGTGCTAACGGACCAGAAGGTATGCTCACGGATAAAAAGGCCTTTGTTATTACCAGCGCGGGCGGCGATTACAGCCAAGCGTTCATGAAAGACATGGATTTTCAAACCCCTTACCTGAAACACATATTAGGATTCATAGGCATGCACGACGTGACCTTCATTCCTGCTCAGGGCGGTGCCATGGGAGACGAGATCGCCACTAAAAATCGCGCCGTCGCCACACAGGCCATAAAAGACGCCGTTAAACAATTAACCGTTACTGCCTAATTAAGCTGGGGTGAAAAATGAAAACTACAAATGCAATAAAACCGTTAAGCCCACTAACCATTGAGCTAAGGGAAAAAAAGGAAACAGCCCTCTTTGTATTCTTAATGACCCTAGTGTTTTCATTGTCACCCTTGGCCATCGACATGTACCTACCGGCCTTGCCTGCCATGGCCACTCACTTTGCCAGCAGCATAGATGCCATGGAAGCCACTGTGGCGGTTTACCTTTTAGGGTTTGCGCTGGGGCAGTTATTTTTTGGCACCATTGCCGACAGCCTAGATAAACGCAAATTGATGTTATTTGGATTGTTTGGGTTTGCAATTTCAAGCTTTTTTATTGGTAACAGTGACAGCCAAACCAGCTTGTATTTTTGGCGTGCAATGCAAGCGTTCACCTCCGGCAGTTCAGTGGTGGTGTTTGCTATGGTGCAACAAAAATATCGTAATGACCGCGACGGTGGTGCCCAGCGTTCTAGCCAAACTATTTCTTATATTATGTCGGCGGTAGTCGTGGCACCTATGGTGGCACCTATTATTGGCAGCAGCCTATTGTTAAGTTTTTCATGGAGCATGATTTTTTATGTGCTGGGCGCGTTTGCGTTACTGGCGTTATGCCTACAACTATCGGCCTTTAAAATATTACCAGTAAGCGAGCCTAAAACGTTAAAATTGGGCAATCTTCTAAAAGGTTATAAAAGTATATTTTCAAACAAAGTAACACTTGCCTTTGTATTGGCCGGCGGTTTTTCGTTTGCAGGTTTGTTCTCTTTTATTGCAGGCTCTCCTTATGTGTACATGGAATACTTTAACGCTACCCCAGATCAGTTTGCTTGGTTAGTGGCGCTTAATGCCATTTCTATGATCACCATGAATTTAGTAAATGCCAAAGTTTTGGGAAAAGTTAACCCCACTAAAAAGCTCATTTTTGGCGGCGCCGCAATATTTTTAGTATCGATTTATTTATTGGTGGTGGGATTATTAAACCTACCCCTTCCCTTTGTGGTGGCAGGCGTAGTGATGTATGTGGGCTGCTTAGGGTTTACCTCGGCCAATGCTATTGCTGGAGCGTTGACCAGTGCTAAGGAGTACGCAGGTTTATTGTCGGGCATTAACGGTGTGATTCAATTTGGTATTGGTGCCGGCGCCAGCGCGTTAATTAGCATTAGTGCCAGTACCTCGGCCATGACCATGAATACCACTATGGCCAGCTGCGGTGCATTGTGTTTTATCTGCACACTCTTCCTTTTAAAAAATAAGTTAATACAGGGCCGTCAAAGCCCTAACCGCTCAGCCCAAGATTCAACCAGCCAAACTATAAATGAAGGTGCGTAATCATGAACACTATTAAGGAAGTAAACGAAATAGTAAGACGCCAAGGCCAAAACCCAGCGTACATTACCTCAAAAAACGCCCAGCACTTTGCACCGTTTGCTTTATTTGATGCTGGCCGCGTACCTAGCCATAATCCTTTAGTGATTGACTGGCATCCTCACTCTGGAGTTGCCACTATTACCTTTCCCTACGATGCCAAACTGCACCATCAAGACAGTGCAGGCAATGTGGGTACCATTGAAAATCAAGGGCTGCAATGGATGGCATCGGGCACAGGTATTTGGCATAAAGAAAGCTATCAGGCCACCAACCAAAACAGAATTGGCATTATTCAATTGTGGTTGATGTTGGATCCACAAGAAGAAATTGAGCCCGCCAAGTATTTTGATCTGCACCCCAACGATATTCCGTTTGTACAAGACCAAAATAAAAATACCACCCGAGTTTTACTGGGTGAATACCACGGCCTTAAAGCCGCTAAGCCCATTCACCACAATGCCAGCTACTTAGATGTGCATTTGAAAGCCGGTGATAGCTGGCAGTTTAATCCTAACAAAAACCAAGTGCGGGGTTTTGTATACTCAAGAGTGGGCAGCCTAAGTATTGGCGAAGCCCGCGTACATGAACAAGAGCTGGCCTTATTAAACGAAGACAACAAACCCTTACAAGTCACCGCGCTCACCGACACGCAATTTGTAGTGGCCATGACCGAGCCTTGGGTACATCCGGTGGTTTCCCACTACGGTCAAATTCACACCAGTGAAGCGGCGCTTGAACAAGCCAGCCAACAGATACACTTCTTAAGAAATAAATGGAAAAAGAGCAGCTAATAGAAAAATTAAGGGCTTAACGAGCACCGATTTTTAGTTACAACAGCCAAATTTAGAGGTAAAGAATCATGAATAACCCAGCACAAACTGGACTCGAATCAAGCACTAATACACTGCCAAACAATTGGAAAATTCTAAATCACGATGCCATTGGTGTAGTGCCAGGAGCCCCTGGGCAACGGGCATTTCCTACCGCCCAAGCTCAGCATGCCGACCCTTTTGTATTGCTTGATCACATTGGCCCCAAAGTCATGCCCTGCAACTTTCACATGGACGGCCACCTCCACCCCCACCGTGGTTTTGAAACCATTACCTTTATGTTTAACGGTAATTTAAATCACGTGGATAATTTTGGTAACCGTGCGTTGTTATCATCGGGCGGAGTTCAGCACATGAATGCCGGGCGTGGCATAAGCCATGGGGGCGACATGTGGGCCGAAGAAGACAGCAATGATTTTCACGAAATTCAGCTGTGGGTAAATAGCCCTGCCAACGAGAAAATGTCTGAGCCCAGTGTGCATAATTTTACCGAAAAACAAATTCCGCTCATTGAAAATCAGCACCACACTTTACGAGTGATTGCCGGTTCACAACTTAATGCCCAGCAAGACACCATTGAAGGGCCTATCAAAACCTTTGCAGACATTGCCGCCCTGCATGGTATTGCTAGAAGTCATATTAAAGCCGTTAAAGAGCATCAAAACGTTAAGGCTACTCTTCAAATTAAGCCAAAGCACAATACGGTTTTGGTTTATCCATTAACCGGTTCATTGCAGGTAAACCTGGACAAAGACACTATTAAGTTACAATCCCAACAGAGCCTGTTAATAACACAAAATACCCTGCGCCAAATAAACCTAAGCCACATACAAGGTGAATACTTATTACTATCCGGCTGCTCTCTAAACGAGCCAGTAGTGATGGGCGGGCCGTTTGTGATGAATAGCCAGGCCGAAATACTGCAAGCCAAAAAAGACTATCAGGCCGGCTATTTTGATTGATACCCATAATAGAACAAACAGATATCAATTGGGGTATATATTGAAAATATGAAACACGGCATATTAGACACAACTAAAGCCTGCCTAGGAGTCTAATATGTCAGCGGCCAACCTTTCTTCATCAGCGCATCCCGATAAAACAAACCAAAAAGCAGCCCAGCAAGTGGACCAACGCAGCTGTTTGCCCCACTGCATTCAACAACAGTTGTTGCCTATGGCCCGCCAAGATTGGTCTAAACACCCCTCTTACAGTGGTAGCGCGGCGTTCTTTATTGCGTACCATGGCAGCTTGTTAAACACCATTAACAACCTAGTACCGCAATTAGAAGAGTTAATGCAACACAGTGAATCTGGCGGCATTCCCTTAATACAACTGCAACCAGCATTGCGCAGTGGTTTGTATTTAGTAGAGAAAGCCCACCACCATCATCAAATTGAAGATGCGTCGTACTTCCCACAGTTTAGGCAACTGCTGCCCAATTTTGGCGCCGCCATTGATCTATTAGACGGCGATCATTTAGTGTTAGATGCAGCCTTGCATAACTTTAAAAAAAGCATTCAAAAAGCCTATAAGCAAACACAGGTATCGCAGCAGTATGTGGCCAACTTATATGAGCAGGCCTTATTTTTAAAAAAAGTGCTGACCCGTCATTTACACGATGAAGAAGAGATAATTATTCCTATCTTTTTGAAGTTTCAGTAATAATTTTAACTACTCAGTCCACCCTTGAAGATTCGTTACCACACTCGTTTAGCGGCAACCTAATCTCCCAGGCCACCAAAATATCAGCCAGCCCAAGCCAGTATCTCTTAGTGTGGGTTTTGTCGCAGGACGCAGCGTGACCGCACTAAGGGATGCTGGCTTAGGCTATTTAATATCTAGCAGACTCAATAAAACTCAAGACAAAGCCGTTGCCATAAAATCAATAAAACTGCGCACCTTTGACGACATATGCTGACGGCTGGGGTAAATTAAAAACACATCAATCACTCGGGCTGGAAAGTCATTAAATAACGGCACCAGTTCTCCACGCTCAATCTCGCCGTTTAAATTAAACATGGGCACCCGGGTAATGCCTTGCCCCGCCAAACACAAAGCCAAATTCATTTCGCCGCTGTTGGTCACTAAGTGGCTTTTTAACTGCACACTAATGTCTTCACCTTGTGCACTATCAAAATGCCACACATCGTATTGGCGAGTACGGTTATAGGCGATGGTTTTATGTTTAATTAATTCACTGGGGTGTTTAGGCGTACCGTGCTCTTTTAAATAGTCGGGGGATGCAATGGTGACCCCATTAGAGCTTAATACTTTGCGGCTAATGAGGCTGGAATCTTCTAGCTGATTAGATGCGCGAAATACCACATCAAAACCTTCGCTTACAATATCTACCTTGCGATCATCCAGCTCCAACTCCACCGTAACCTTAGGGTACTTAGCCGCAAACTGGGCCAAGATTGGCCGTACCCGTGACAGGCCAAAACTCACCGGACAACTCACCTTTAAATGCCCTTGGGCTTGTTGCTGATGTCCCGCCAATTGCAACTGCACGGCACGGGCTTCTTCAATGACATTTTGGCAACGCTGATAATACAGCTCCCCTTCAGGGGTAAGGCTAATGGAGCGAGTGGTGCGATTAAGCAGTCGCACCCCAAGGCGTGCCTCTAGTTTGTTAATTTCTTTGCTGATGTACGACGTACTGTGGCCGCTGGCTTGGGCGGCATGGGTAAAACTGCCACTGGTGATCACTTGGGCAAATATCACCATGCCGTCTAGCATCTTTGAATCTAACCCCATCACTTTGCTCCTTTAGCCCGTATAAACCCTTATGGTAGCGGCATTAAAAGCCATTTGGAAATAATCATTCACCATTCCCCCTATTAATCACTTATAAGAAATAATTTAAACTGTGCTTATTCAGTCAAACACACACGCACACACACAGGTTAGGGGGAAACACATGCATGCCATCACGCGCATTAATCACATTGGACTAAGGGTTAGTAACTTTGAAGTGGCGCGGGATTTTTACGCCCAACTGGGTTTTAAATACATTACTGGCCCCGGTGGCCCAGAGCCTGTGGCCATAGTAGAACACCCTTGCGGCGTGAATATTAATTTCATACTCAATGCCAACCAGCCCGACCACAGCAATCAGCTTATGGATGTGCCCACTAAACATACCGGCTACACCCATGTGGCGTTAGAAGTGTCCAGCGCAACAGAGGTATTAGCTGAATTAAAGACCCTAGGCATTGCTTTAAGTGGTGAACCCATGAATCACCCCACCGGCACTTCATTTTTTATTCGTGACCCAGACGGAAACGTAATTGAATTTATTGAATACAAAGGCTTAGGCGCGTTTACAGCTTAAACCACCATCAAGATAGATTAAATTTAACAAGCAACCTTACGAGAGACTTATGAATATTAAACAGCTTTTTACCTCCATTACTTTTATGTCAGTTTTACTATTTGGTTTGGCCGCCTGTAATGACAGCACGCAAGCGACCCACTCCAGTAGCACTCAAACGACCCTAATTAAAAGTGAAGAAGGCGTGGGCCAATACCCAGACAATTATCCCGGTACACCACACCGTGATGCACAAGAAGACCCCTTTCTTTCACCTACAAATTCGGCGTTAATTTTAATTGATTACCAGCCGCACATTTTAATGGGGGTAAAAAATGTTGACCATGAAGAGCTGATGAACAACACCATTGCCCTAGTAAAAACCGCAGTGCACTTTAACCTGCCTATTATATTTTCACATGTGGGTGTAGGCCTTAACGGCTCCAAACCGTTCCTAAAGGAATTAACAAAGTGGGCGCCAAACGCGGTAATTATTGACCGCACCAATGTTAACGCATGGGAAGAAGCTGAGTTTGTAGCTGCAGTAAAAGCCACCGGACGTAACAAGTTAATCATGGGCGGATTGTGGACAGATGTATGTTTGGCCTACCCTGCCATTGAAGCGTCACAAAATGGCTTTGAAGTATTTGTACCTGAAGATACCGTGGGCAGCATTACCCAAATGTCACACGACAACGGCATGCAGCGCATGATGCAAGCCGGTGTTACCCCCATCACTTGGAACGTGGTATTGGCCGAGCTGCAACGAGATCACGCCCGTAAAGATACAGAGCATCAAACCACGCGTATATTTTTAGAGCACTTGTTTAAAATGGACCCAGATAAGGGCTGGCAGTAAGTTTTAATTTATTAAGGGAAAAGCAAGTAAATAGAACTTAAGAATTAAAAGGTAAAATAGGGGCCACTCGTTAAGCTAAAATCACGAGCGCCCCTATTCTTTCACCTTTTATAGCCCATTATATTTTTACACTCTATACATATTAGTTAGCCTTGAAGTATGGCTGTGAATCAGAGGCATTAATGATAATTGAGGAATTCCCAGTCTCAACCGCTTTAAGCATAATATCCAGTTCTTTATTCTTGAGAAACTGCGCCGTGCTCATCCTAAATTGATCCGCATAAGCTTTATCAGCTAGCGCCATATTTTTCTCTGCTTTCGCACGTAATAACTCGGCACTAGCCCTAGCAAGCTGGGTCTTTTCCCGTTGCTTTTGGGATGCGGTGCGCTCAGCTTCATCAAGCACTCCTTTAGGTGGCACTACCTTGCCAATTACAATTTTAGTAACTCTAACTGGAAGATCTATTAATTTAAGATGTTCAACAAGTTCGCTTTTAATATTATTCTGACTAGCAGTAATAATGTCCGGAATAGTACGCAATTCAATTGAACTGTGTGTGCGCCCTTCGTTCCTTACAATTGTTCGCAATACATCCTGTACTTTATTGGTGTACCACTTTACACCTGATTCTTTATGAAGATATGGCGTTTTACTTTCCATTATTTGTAATGTCACATACACATTAAAATCAATTGCCACGTTATCACTGGCCGTTAAGTCAATGAACTTCTCAGTGTATTTCACAGGTTTAATATTGTAACGGGCAACACTGGTGCTCCACACAGTCCAAACTGCTCCTGTAGACACAGATACTGAATCAACCCCTCCATGCCCAAAAACATATGGTTTATAAATCAATACAGCTTCTTCTCCTGCATCAACGCTTGAATAGGAGCAAGCCTGACAAAGTGCGATAACCACAATTATTAGTAGTCTCTTCATAATTTTTTACTTCCTTATTAAATATTTTCTAAATTATTCTTGTATTTTCAATGACAATAGCTATTTTTACTTGTTTGTATCAAAACAGGGTTAGCCCAATAACATTTTATTCCATTGGGGCGCGTACCTCCCTGCAGAGCGACCCTTAATACCTATTTTCGCCCTGCAATATAGGCTCTTGTGAAAAGTGCTGTTGCATAAGTTCCAACAAACATTTGGCTTTTGCATTAAGTAATTTACCGCTGGGCCACACCGCAAATATGTCCCGTACTGGGCCAGACCAAGGGCAGAGTATGTGCTGCAATGTACCAGCATCCAGCTCATTTTTCACTTCACTCATGGGCAATAAAGCCACACCCGCGCCATCACAAGCTAGCTGACTGGCAAACCGAATATCATTAACGCTGGTAGTATATTTGGGGTGTAAGGTTACCTGTTGTTTAGATTCACTATTAGTGAGCTTCCATGTAGGTAAATTATTAACCCCTATGATTTTATGTTGATGCAAATCATCCAGCGTGGATAGTGTGCCCACCAATGAATCCATAGACGTAAGGTATTGAGGCGACGCCACTATAACTGTATTTATGGCCCCTAATCGCTTTTGGTATAGCAACGAGTTACTTTGTGGGCCTATGCGTATGGCGATGTCGGCTTGGGCAGCTATGACATCTTCGGTGGAATTATTAAGTTGCAGCTGCAGATGAATATCTGGGTAGGTTTTAATAAACGCCGACCACGCTGGCTGCAATAAGCCTAATGATATATTAGTGGGAGCCAACACTTTTAATGGCCCGCTTAGTTGATGCTGCTCAGAACTTAAGTGTTGTGATGTGGCTTCAAACTGCTGAACCAAGTCAGCATACGCTTTAAAATACACCTCTCCTTCTTGCGTTAAATTAAACTGCCGGGCAGAACGATGAATTAGTTGACTGCCTACGCGCGCCTCTAATTTTTGCAAGCGCCGCGTCACGGTGGCGGCCGGTAACTGTAGTTGCTCAGCCGCCGCGGCCAATCCCCTGTATTGCACTATGTGTACAAATAACGCGATGTCATCAATCATAATTTTACAGTCTCACCATTCCAAATTTGGAATCTAAGCTTCCGTTTATACCTGTATTTCACATAACGATAATTATATAGAGTTAACTCACATTGTTAAACACAACAGTAAGAGAGCTTTTAATGAACAAGTTATGGATTAGTGCGGGTATTGAGGTGATTGGCGGTAAAGATGTTTTGCAGGTAAAAGAAGCCCTGAACAACCTAGCAATCGCCACCCGCCAAGAGCCCGGCAATATAAGCTTCAACGTTTTGCAGCAGCTGGACAAACCGGGCAACTTTACATTGTGGGAGTGTTGGGACAACGAAGCTGCACTTAAACAACATTTTAAGGCTGCCCATACCACAGACTACCTTGCAAAATCATGGACCAGTGTGACTTACATTGAACGCCTGCAACTTAACGAGGCAAAAACCAGCGAGATTGCTGCATGAAACAACGGCTTATTTTTGCGTTTTTAATGTCGTTTATTTTGTCCCTGTTAATGACCGCTTGGATCACCTTAATAAACCTAGGTTTGAGTGAAGCGTTTTACACTCAATGGTTTACCGCTTTTTTGTTGGCGTGGCCAGCCGCGGCATTAATTGCCTTTGTGTGTGGCCCCGAAGTTCAAAAATTAACATTAAAAATGACACAGCCTAAAAGGAAACATTAGATGAACTTACAACGACACAATTACGAATCAATTGGGGCGCCATTGGGGCCTTATGTGCATGCAGTTGCCCATAACCATACACTTTATACATCTGGCTTAACCGCATTTGGAACGCAGGCTCAACAAGGTGATATTTGTGAACAAGCCCACGCCATATTCACTCAACTTGAGGTTATCGCCAAACAACAAGGCACGTCGTTACAGCAACTTATTAAAGTGACTATTTTTGTAACGGACTTAAGCGATATGAATAAATTACGGGATTATTTATTTGAGTACTACGGGGAAAACTTACCAGCCAGTGCACTGATTAAAATAGAGTCTTTGTTTTCTCCTGATTTACTCATAGAAATAGAAGCTATTTTGGCGCTGTAGCGCATACCACTACGATACGCATTAAATATAAGTTGGAATAGAAAGGGGATAAAGATAGGGGCTAGCCGTAAGACTCCCCCCACTATAGCGCTGACAGCTATATTTAAGGTAACTGCTTTAAAATTGATGGCACAATCACTTTATGCACAGGCCCCACAAAAAACATATACACTTTTCCCAGCGTATTATGTACGTGAACCACCGTATTTAAGGTAACCCTTGCTGTATTACCATTAGGTTCAATGAAAAGTGAGATTCTAGCCTTTAAGTGAATATCGGTGTCTTGGAATACAACCTCGTTATGTTCAATTACTGATAAGGTAAATATTCCAACGCGGTCTCCCACTTTATAATCGGAACTTAATTTATTAGAGTTAATGTCGGCCAAGTGCCCTAGATTTTTGAGGCCAAGTTTTGCCACCACCTTGTTACGAACAGACATTAACCTATTTACCCAGACAGGTGTTTTTTGTATAAGCGCAAGATACACCTCTAGCGCAGACTGATTTTCATAGCTTGTTATAGATGAAAAACCATCGGAAAAAGACGCGTCATGCACATATTGATATACATTTGATTGAGTAGGGATTCCATTCATGTTGTTCTCCTAAGCTCTGCATTATGAAGTACGTACCATTTTATGACTATGCGTCTTTTGTGGAGATTAGCGAGGCCTTGTCCAATTGAGCGCGTGAGCATTTAACTTCACTCCAGCTTCGATTGGCGAACGAGTTTTAGATTAATAAAAATTAATATACATAAAGATCCAGTAATTGTTATTACTGGATCTTTCGTTTATATAATAGTTATATTATTCCGTAGGTTCTGGGTAAGGCAATGGGCCAAACTTCTCTTCTAGCAATAGGTGTAAGCTTTCATCTGGTGACTCAATGACTCCGACACCATCTGTCATGCTCACTTTGATACGCTGTTCACCAGCAATCGTTTCAGACAATAAAGCAACGGGTTTCATATTGGGATGTGTTGGCGCAATTAAGTTTAGCACCTGTGT
>MAAA01025578.1_pt1 | contig 18677 bp, 12 predicted proteins | sample 1115971 | NCBI WGS metagenome assembly MAAA01 (sample SAMN04961123, study PRJNA320927) | seawater metagenome | isolation source: sample BD02T6 sea water enriched with oil for 6 days | place: USA:Gulf of Mexico | collected 2013-07-27 | reverse complement strand
AATTTTTACCACTTATCCAGTAGGCTCAGAGCAATGCTCAAATTGTCCGGTGCTCCTGCACTTTCCGCATTTCGTCGTGAAAAGCTGCTTGCAAAAATTCAAGTAACTCACCCTGCCGTAACCTGCGTATACGGCGAATTTGTACACTTCATAGAAGTGGACGAAGAGTTGACCAGTGAAGAACTGACTACTCTACAGCGTATTTTACGTTACGGACCTAAGGCACAAGCAGAGCAGGTTCAAAGCCAGCTGATGTTAGTGGTACCTCGCATGGGCACAATTAGCCCTTGGTCGTCTAAGGCAACCGATATAGCGAAAAACTGCGGATTAAGTAAAGTTAAGCGCATTGAACGGGGTGTGGCTTATTGGGCTTCATCTGATAAAGATGGAGGCGCTGACGATGTTAAAGGCATTCAGGTTCACCTATTTGATCGCATGGTCGAAACTGTTTTAGCCGACTTTGACGCTGCTGAAGCATTGTTTAGCCATGCCGAGCCTTCCACTATGACTCAGGTCGATATTTTAGTTGGTGGCAGTAAGGAGCTTGAAAAAGCCAACAAAGAATTAGGTTTAGCATTGGCAGATGATGAAATTAGCTACCTAGTTGAAAACTACAAAATTCTGGGCCGTAACCCTAACGATATTGAATTAATGATGTTTGCGCAGGCAAACTCAGAGCATTGTCGTCATAAAATTTTTAATGCTAGCTGGGATATAGACGGCGAAGCGCAAGACAAATCATTATTCCAAATGATTAAAAACACGTATGAGTGTTTCAGCGAAAATATCTTGTCGGCTTATAAAGATAACGCGTCGGTTATTCGTGGCAGTGTTGCTGGGCGTTTTTTCCCAAATCCAGAAAGCCGTGAATACAAATACCATCAAGAACAGATGGCTATCTTGATGAAGGTAGAAACCCACAACCATCCAACCGCTATTGCACCGTTCTCGGGTGCGGCTACTGGTTCTGGTGGTGAAATTCGTGATGAAGGTGCTACCGGTATCGGCTCTAAACCCAAAGCGGGTTTATCGGGTTTTACAGTATCAGATTTAAAAATCCCAGGTTATACCCAGCCATGGGAAAGCACCTACGGTAAGCCTGCACGTATCGCGTCTGCGTTAGATATTATGATAGAGGGACCAATTGGCGGCGCTGCGTTTAACAATGAATTTGGTCGTCCCAATTTGTGTGGATTCTTTCGTACTTTTGAGACCAAGGCCGATGGCGAAGTTCGCGGTTATCACAAGCCAATTATGATTGCCGGCGGTTACGGTAATATTCGTGAAGAGCATGTACAGAAAAAAGAAATTCCAGTGGGCGGTAAATTAATCGTACTGGGTGGTCCGGCCATGCAAATTGGTTTGGGCGGCAGTGCAGCCTCATCGGTAGATACCGGTGATTCTAACGAAGATTTAGATTTTGCATCGGTACAGCGTGGTAATCCTGAGATGGAACGTCGTTGTCAGGAAGTAATTGACCGCTGTTGGCAGTTGGGTGACGAAAACCCAATCGTTTTCATTCATGATGTAGGCGCAGGTGGTTTGTCTAACGCGTTCCCTGAATTAGTAAACGATGCCGATCGTGGTGGTAAGTTTGAATTACGCAACGTACCTAACGATGAACCCGGCATGAGCCCATTGGCTATCTGGTGTAACGAATCTCAAGAGCGTTATGTTTTATCGGTAGCGCCTGAAAATTTAGAGCAGTTTGAAGAAATCTGTAACCGTGAACGTTGTCCTTTTGCGGTAATTGGTGAAGCCACCGAAGAAAAACACTTAACGGTTTCAGATAGTCATTTTGGCGACAAGCCAGTAGACCTACCTTTACAGGTATTGCTAGGTAAAGCACCTCGTATGCACCGTGATGTGAAACGTTTTGATTTAGACTTACCTGCAGTAAACCTTAAGGGCATTGAATTAAAAGATGCCGCTGAACGTGTATTACAATTACCCAGTGTTGCCAGCAAAAGCTTCTTAATCACCATTGGTGATCGCTCTATTACGGGAACGGTTGCGCGCGATCAATTTGTGGGGCCTTGGCAGGTACCCGTGGCGGATGTGGCGGTTACAACGGCATCCTATGAAGGTTACAACGGTGAAGCAATGGCCATGGGTGAGCGTACCCCAGCCGCACTTATTAGTGCACCTGCGTCAGGTCGTATGGCGGTAGGCGAAGTAGTAACAAACATTGCAGCTGCCAACATAGAAAAATTAGAAAATGTAAAACTCTCTGCTAACTGGATGTGTGCAGCCGGTCACCCGGGTGAAGACGATAAACTTTACCAAACCGTAAAAGCGGTAGGAATGGAGTTGTGTCCCGCATTGGGCTTAACCATTCCAGTAGGTAAAGATTCCATGTCTATGAAGACTAAATGGAATGAACGCAGTGAGTCTGGCAGTGATGAAGAAAAAACCGTAACGTCACCATTGTCGTTAGTGGTAACGGGTTTTGCCCCAGTAGTCGATGCCATTAAAACACTCACACCGCAATTACGTGGTGATGATGAAGATACTGACTTGTTACTGATTGATTTAGGACGTGGCCAGCATCGCTTAGGTGCCTCTGCGTTTACTCAAGTTTTTGATCAGCTAGGTAACGAAACCCCTGATGTAGATGACAGCGAAGATCTAAAAGCATTTTTTGCCGTGATTCAGGGTTTGAATCAAGATGATATTTTATTGGCTTACCACGATCGGTCGGATGGTGGTTTATGGGCGACCTTAACCGAGATGAGCTTTGCCGGTCACATCGGATTGGACATTGCTTTAGATACGCTTGCTAAAAATGACGCGGATGTTATTCCAGCCTTGTTTGCTGAAGAGTTAGGCGCGGTAATACAGATTCGTAAAACCGACACCGAATTTGTAATGATGCAACTAGAAGCCGCCGGACTTGATGATTGTACTCATGTCATTGCCAGCATTAATGATCGTGACAGCGTTACCGTATCGTTTGAAGGTGTAGAGCTGTTAAGTGAAACTCGCGTAGATTTACATCGTTTATGGACAAGAACCTCGTATGAGATTCAAGCCATGCGTGACAATGCCGATTGTGCCAAGCAAGAATTTGATAACTTGCTAGATGCAGATGATCCAGGCTTGCATGCTGAGCTAACATTTGATGTAAACGATAATGTTGCCAGTGCGTTAATTAACTCTAAGAATCGCCCTAAAGTGGCAATCTTGCGTGAGCAAGGGGTGAACGGACAAATTGAAATGGCCGCGGCCTTTGATAAGGCGGGTTTTGCCACACAAGACGTTCACATGAGTGATGTTTTATCGGGCCGAGTTACATTAGAAGGCTTCCGTGGTTTGGTTGCTTGTGGTGGTTTCTCGTACGGTGACGTACTGGGAGCGGGTGAAGGCTGGGCAAAATCGATTTTGTTTAACGACATTGCACGTGAACAGTTTAAAGGCTTTTTTGAGCGCGAAGATACATTTGCGTTGGGTGTGTGTAACGGTTGCCAAATGTTATCTAACTTGCACGAGCTTATCCCAGGCGCGCAAAACTGGCCACACTTTGTACGCAACCAGTCGGAACAATTTGAAGCCCGCGTTGCTATGGTTGAAGTGCAAAGCAGTGATTCAATCTTGCTTAAGGGCATGGAAGGCTCGCGCATGCCAATTGCCATTGCACACGGTGAAGGTCACGCTGAATTTGCAAACGAAAGTGATTTAGAAGCCGTTAATAAAAATGCAAACATCGCGTTACGCTTTGTAGATAACTTTGGTTTAACCACTGAAGCGTATCCTGCTAACCCTAACGGCTCAACTCAAGGTATTACCGGCTTAACGGCTGCCAATGGTCGAGTGACCATTATGATGCCTCACCCTGAACGTGTATTCCGTGCGGTACAAAACAGTCATTGTCCGGATGAATGGAATGAAGACGGTGCTTGGATGCGCATGTTTAGAAATGCCCGAGTTTGGTGTAACTAAACACTAAACCTAAAATAAAAAAGGGCTGTTTATCAGCCCTTTTTTTATGCCCAAGGATGGGCGGTATAGCGCGGTGGCAGGGACGCCAAGGAGCGTATATGCCCAGCGAACTCGTACAGCGTTAGCTACGAAAGCTAGGTTTCATGGTCGTGACAGGGATGTCACTTATCAGGACAGCGCATGGAGCAATTGTCGAATGGCAGGGAGCGTATATGCCCAAGGGTACGCGGTATCCTAAGAATGCAGCAGCAATTTTAGGTGACGTTCAAGGAAGGAAGATTATTTTTCATGAGTCCTGAAAAATATACATTTTTAGAGTGGAGGAATACATGAGTATCCACAGGTTTAAATCCATATGAGTCAATCAATTAGCCTAATACCGCGTCCATTAGCCATTGCGATCCTAGTAATATCGGCCACCTTATTTGCGGGTAATCATATTGCTGCACGTTTTGCTTTTGATAGTGGGGCAGGATTATTATTAGCAGTATTAGCCCGTGGAACCATGGCGTTATGTTTAATGTTGTTGATTGCATTTATGAGTAAGGCTTCCTTTAAAATCCCTAAAAAAATGATTAAATGGCAGTTTTTAGTGGGGCTGTTGATCGCCGCGCAAAGTCTATGTTTGTATTCGGCGATTACTAAAATACCGGTGGCGGTGGCTTTGTTGTTGGTGAATACCTGGCCCATGATGTTTATTTTAGCCAGTTGGTTAATGAAAAAACGTGCACCTAATTTGAAAACATTTCTAATGTTGCTCGTTATTTTAATGGGCTTAGTTTTAGTATTGGATATTGATGCCATTGGAGCTACAGGGGGCGTAAGCGAGGATGTGGTATTAGGGATTATTTTAGCCAGTCTGTCGGCTTTATTCTTAACCATCACTATGTGGTTGACTCAATATCAGTTAGCCGGTGTGGCAGGCTCGGTTCGCAGTAGTTACACGATGGCCGTGGTCGTCGCCGTAATGTGTGTGATGGGGCTGTTTGGAATGCTACCAGGAGGCTTAGATGTTCCACAAACCCAAAGTGGGTGGTTTGGATTGATAAGTTTGGCCGTTTTATATGCTATTGCTGTAACTATGATGTTTGTCTTAGCGCCAAGATTGGATATGGCCAGTAATTCCCCTATTTTGAATTGTGAACCGGTGGCTTCTTTATTGTTGGCTTATGTTTTTTTGGGGCAATATTTAAATGCCACACAATTACTGGGGGGCGTAATCGTGGTTGTGGGGATTGTGGCCATCGGTTTTCATAAAGAAAAAGGCGCTAGCAATGCATGAGTGTTTTAAGTGTATCTAGGTGGCCGTGAAAATAAGTGATGTGTTATTTAAATGGTAGGTTATAAACAGCAAGGAGAGCCTTCTAAAATAGAAAGCTGTTTTTACTGAAGCGAATTCGAATAGAGCGATTATCTTTAAAGGTGCCAAAAAAGGAATCTTCATCGCCATTCATCCATTCAAGCATTACAGAAACCTTAAAGTCATCCATCACTTCAGAGATAAATGTTGGGCGAATAAACTGCCCTTCATTGGCTAGGTCATACACTATATCTAATTGAGCCTCCCAAGCAGGGGCTTGGTTAGTACTGAGTCGAACAAAAAGAGTATTTTCAAAGATATGATCTAGATCGGTTGGTCCATACTGTATATCGGTTGAAGAATATTGACGGCTCCATTCAAGCAATATATTTAAGTCCTCACCAAGCAGAAGGTCACTAACTTGTTTATCAAGACCAAATACAGCGTGATAAAAGCTGTCATCAACCAATGGCTTGCTGCCGTTGTCATCAGTGGTGTTAATATATGCAAGTTCAGTTCTAATGGTATAGCTGCCTAAAGTAGTGGCACCATCAACCCCAAATACATTAATCCGGTAAGTTATGGGCTTAAGTTCAATAGAAATATTGTTAACATCTATGGGAATAATGCTTTGCTGATAAACAGGCAAATCATTCCATCCAGTAAAATAAGATATTCCATAATCCATGCCTAATTTAGAACCCGTTAAGCGAATACCAAATTGACTGTTGTTAATGCTTCGTTTTGGTGTGTTCATTTCTAGCAGTTGATAATCAATGTTATGTCCAAGAGGGGTTGTGGAAGCTAGATCTGGGAACCACGGGCTATTAATATTTGGCAGCTCACTGGCGGTATAAAAAGGAATCCACAACACCTCTAAATCGGCATGTTCATAATAACTTCTTTGGCTTATAGCAAGTTGCCCCATGTCTTCAAATTCGTCATCGAGGGGATCTTGAAAATTAGCATTGCTAAAGTTAATGGGGTTTACAATGTCGGTGCGACCCCATGAAAACTTTTGAATGCCAACCCTAAGGTCCGATTGAGATAGACGCCAATCGATGAATGCTTCATCAATTCGTTTGTGGTTTTTTATGCCATCAAAGTTAGATGCTCTTAAAGTCGGGCTAGCTACGAACCTACCATTATTACTTAAACTAAATATATAATTCGCCGACAAAGACAATTGATGAAGAGTGCTCGAATTAGCACTTACATCTGTATAGTTAACACTTTCAAACTCTAATTTTGATGTGGCAGACCCTAGTTCATATGCAAATAATGAGCTAGGCAAGAGCAGTGCAATACATGCCCAATCTGATTTCATTTACCAGCTCCTTTCTAAGGCGCGCATGGTAAATTGACTTGATTTTAAACCGGTATTTATTTTGAAGTTTTCGTAACTTAAAATAGTTCTATGTTTAGTTTTAATATTCTCCATAGTGACCATCTTGGGGCGGCTAATATTACTACTCGCTACTTGATGAATGTCGTCAGCTTTCAATTTTTTAGTTAATTTGTTGGATTTATTAAAAAAATCAATTTTAGAAATTATAAAGTCAGTCTTTCTTATCCATAATACGCGATGTCCATAACCCGACTCATCTAATTTTTCTTGGCTTGCTGGTATTGCCTTGATAATGAAATTATCGAATCCATCAACAGGTTCCTCTCCTAACAGTTCGTAGTTGAAATCGGCCAAATTTTCAGCTCCTAAATCTTCGTAACTAAAATCAGTTCCCATAAAGCTATCGCTTTGATTTGCTGCACTAATGCGCCTAGAACGTTTCAGAGCCGGAAGATACAGCCATTGATCGTCATTACTGTCCACTTTCTCTACTGTCAACAGGCCTGTTCCAGAGATGTTTTGCGGGGAACTGAATTTAATGAGTGAGTTTTGAATGTTTTCAGCATTGGTTTGAGTGATGATTTTAATGGCTCTTTTGCGCTGACTCCCCCCCTTATTTATCAGTAACATTTCCACATTGACAGTTTCATCTTGTACTTTTCGTTGTTGGTCATTAAAACTCATTATATCTATAGCGCTTAGTTGAGATAGTGCGCTAGTAGAGAGTAGTAGGCCAAATGCCATTATAAGTGTTTTCATATTTATGCCTCTTTACTTGTTGGGTATTCGGATTCATCAGATACATTAATAGCCATTTGATTGTTTAATAACCTTTCCCCCAGGATAGCGATAACGGCTGGGAAAATAACAATAGTGGCAAAGGCGCTGGTAATCATCATTAGTGAAATTAGCCACCCAAAGAACTGAAGAGGTTGAAAGCCAGAGAGTATGAATACGGAAAAACCGGCAACATTAGATAGCGTATCGTAAAATATTGCTTTGCCCGCTGTACGGCTTGTTATCGCCATGGCAATCTCTATATGAGGTGATTTTTGGTACTCCTGTAAAAGTCGTTTCAAATAATGAATTGTAAAATCCACACCAATACCCACTCCAATTGCCGTAACAATAGCGGTACCCACATCCAATCGAATACCTAGAAATCCCATCATTGATAAAGTAAGAAGAGTGGCTATCGATAAAGGAATAATACTAAGCACTCCTGCAGAAAAAGCTCTAAATATTAAGCTACAAAAAAGTAGTACAACCAATATAGAAGAAATAATATTGAGTATCTTTCCCTCTACAATGTACTGAATTTGAGCCAGCCAAAACATAACATCGCCACCAAATTCAATGTTAAGCTCTTCTGAAAATATAATTTTTGATTGGCCCCGTAAGTTCTCATAAAGTGCTTGGTGGTGTTCTTGCTCTGAGGTGGTAAGCATTATGCGAATTTTAGCGCGCTGCGAGGGGTAATCTAGTAAGCCACTTTGCTCTCCTGGTGTACCTGACATGCTATAAAGTAATTGGTACTGAGCGATAGTTTCTTCATTGTTGGGGATGGTTTCATATTGAATACTGTTGTCGTTCATCGCACTATTTATGCGGGTAATGATATCTGCGAACGAACTTGAATAACCTACATGCTCTTGCGATTCTGCATATTTTTGAAATTCAAATATTTGCTGTAAGTATTTTGGATTTTGAATACCATTTTCGTTCGGTGCCTCTACCATTACATCCATGTAGCGAGCGCCACCAAGGTGGGTGTTGAATTTCTCGAAGGCGGTTCGTAACCTATGTCCAGGTTCAAAGTATTCTATAAAATCTTGTCCTGATTTCAACTGAGATAGACCAAATGTACAGCTTAATAGAATGCCTATTAGTGTGACGGAAACTACCATTCTTTTATTGTTCAATGAAAAATCGCTGACTTTTGTCAGTGCGTTATCCAGCCTTGTATCTAAGGAATCAAATTTTTTACCGGTAGTGGGTTTTAGTATAGAAAGAAAGGCGGGTATAAAGGTCAGGGATAATACGGTGGCGGATAACACTCCAATAGCGGTAGCCAGTCCAAACTCTTGTATCGATGAGACCTTAAATACAATGAGTGTCAGCGCACCTAGTGCTGAGGTGGCACCTGTAAGTATGATGGCCGGTGCAATATTTTTTAGAGATAAATTTGCTGATGATCGATTATCCTTTCCGCTTTTAACTTGTTCATAATATTGGAGCATTACATGAATACCATAGGAGCTTGCGACGGCAACCATTAAAGCTGGTAGAGCGGATGATACAACCGTTACAGCTAATCCTAACCACCCCATTGAACCCATAGTCCATACAATGCTTAAAACGACCACTGTGAACGGAAGGACGACACCTCGAATTGACCTCAATGTTAATAAAAAGCAAAGTAAAATTAGCAGTAGGGCACTTGGAAGTAATATGCCTGTATCCTTTTGTATGCCACTGTCTATCTCTTGAGCTTGTATAGCGTCACCGGCGATATAAAATTTTAAGTTATTTTTTTTATATTTTTCTATTATTGAAAAGACAGCGTTACTCACATCAGTTTGATTGTAGCCTTCTTCTACATTTGCTGTAATGGCTGAAAAAGTACCATTCTTTGAAACTAATCGGCCAAACACTTCCTTGCTAATAAGTACATCGTTACGAAGTAGATTTAACGCTTCTTGTGATGAGGGTATGGATTTTAGAAATGGATCTCGCTCTAGCCCCCACTCTCGTGATTTCAGGTTGTTAAATGTAGATAGACTTGTAATTTCATCTTCAATAACAAAAGGAATAGTTTTTAAGTCTTCAGATAAGTCCTTAATAGTGTTTAAAGTGTCGGTATCATAGATAGTGCTATTATTTTCTATGCCAATAAGAATAATGCCTTTTTTACCAAATATTGAATCTAATCTGTCATTAGTTTTTACAATTTCATTTTCTTTAGGCAGTTCAGATTCTTGATTATTATCAATCTTAAGCTGGCCAAGCCCACTACCTAGCACCATGGTTATAATAAATATAAGGAATAAGCTCGTTTTTGGATTGTCTGTTATCCAGTTGTAGTAGTTATGCATTAGATCTCTCACTGTTTAAATATATCCCCATAAAGTAGGGATTATTAAACTCGGCTACAAACGTATTATTTTTTTCCATGGGTTAAAATATTTAATGTATTGAATGTGGAATTAGGACATGATGCTTAAATCTTTTTAAGGCTTAGTGTTGTATTGGGCTAAAAATAATAAGGATGGTTCTAGATGGAGGAAAAGTTGCCAGCGATTCATTTGCTTAAGGCATTTGAAGCATCAGCTAGACACTTGAGTTTTAAAGGCGCTTCTGAAGAGCTTCATCTAACAGCTTCGGCTGTCAGCCAAAAGATAAAACAACTTGAAGAATGTTTAAGTGTGAGTTTATTTACACGAATGACTCGTTCTTTGGCCTTAACACAGGAAGGGCAGGACTATAAACTGTTGGCTAAGGAGGTACTGTCTTTCTACCAGCAAAGGCAGAGGGACTTCCTTCGTCGTTATAGTCGCCGGAAAATGCGGCTGTCTATGATACCGTTTGTTGCTAATGATATAGTGCTGCCTTCTTTACCTGAATATCAAGATAAAAACCCAGATACAGAACTAAAAATAGAAGCCTTAACCACCTTAGTTGATTTTTCTGATGGTGCTATGGACGCTGCCATTCGATTTGGCTTAGGGGAGTGGTCGGGTTTAGTCGCAACGCCTTTTTGTCGCTGTAAAATAGTACTGGTTGCCTCCAAATCTGTACTTGAAAAAAATCCGATAAATACTCTTAGTGACCTTGAAAATCATTCCTTAATTAGCATGCGAGGAGCTGAGAGCGCATGGCCTGATGTAGCGAACAAGTTCTCCTTACCCTTTATAAATAACTGTAGATCGTTAGAAGTTGATAGCTACCTTGCTTCAATGGTTGCTGCTCAACAGGGACTCGGAGTCGCAATTGGAATTAAGCCTATTATTAATCCATGGATTGCTGATGGTCGGTTGACGCAAGTATTAGATATAGAAGTGGAAATTGAAAAAACATATTACTTTGTTCGCCGTATTCAGGATAGAGACGATATAAAGCTACAACAGCTTTATATCTGGCTAAAAAGTTTATTTTCACAAAGGGAAGAGCGGTCTATAGACATATATAATCAGGCATAATTTTCAATTAATGGCTGTTTTATATAGGGCTTAGAATCGTAATTGTCCTCAAGCCATATTAATATCTTGGGGATTACATGATCGTCTAGAGCATCAATTGCAAGGTGCCCTGCATTATTTACAGTATAGTTTGTTAGATATCGGTTGGGGATATGCTGGTACAGCAAACTAGAGTCATTAATGGAGGCTGTTTTGTCTAGGTCACCATTGATGTATAAAACAGGTTTATTGATATCTTTTAAAATACCTTGCTTCAATAATGATAATTGACTAATGAACGATCTTACCGATATTGTTTTTTGAAGTGCTACTTTTATCATGTTACTTAAAAATCTAATTTCACTAAAATTGAACAGTATTTTTTTAAGGTTTGGCTTAAAACCATAATGAATAGGTCCGCCCTGATTTATGGCACCCAATACATTGTCATCTTTTGCGGCTAGTTTAAATGCCCAATACCCGCCAAATCCTAGGCCCCAGCAAACAAATTTACTATCTTTAAATTCAGTTGTTTTTTGAATATGAATGATAAGTTGTGAGAAGATATCGTTTGAATTTATCGACATAGCAGCGGGGTTCTCTCCCATTCCGGGGAAATCAACACCAATAATGCTATAACCTTTTTTAAGTAACATGGTTTCGTCCCAGTATCTCACCTCCTTTGTTGAATCAAGTCCACGTATCATTAGGATGACAGGCCTTTGCTCTGTATTATTTGATGCATGCCTAGTGGTAAATGGGATTTTGTGAGTGTTGTAAATAAACGTTTTATATTTAACGGGAAATTTTTCTTCAATGCATAAAAGTTTGTACCAGAGCTTTAAATTTTCATAGTTTCTTTTTCTTTGAGTATCTTTTATGTAGGGGTAACAAGATATAGATAAGCTGGCACATACTTTTCTTAGAATGGGCAAGTCACTACCAGAGTGATCTATTTTAGATATTAGTTGGCTAGCTATATTGCTCCATGACCGTGCCCAGCTAGGATTGTCATGGCTTTTAAGTAACGTAAACTGTTTATCAATAAGACTTTTATCTTGAGACATAACACACGCTCGTAGATAAAAATCCTCTGGGATTGGAGTCATTAAATGGCCTGCTTATATTTATATGATTGAATGTTACTTAGTTTGATTTCAAATATAGCGAACTCTTTATATTTTACCGCACCCATTTTCTGAGCTTGTTTAATAGATGCTATATTGTCCTCTAGAATCCAAGATCGCTCTATGTAATGACAATTATTATGAATAGCCTGCTTTAAAAGTTCATCATTAAGTAAAGACGATAAGCGTTTACCTCTAAATGGTTCCGTAACCCCTATAATGGCCGTTTTTAATCCAGTAACCTTTTTTTTAATTTTATATTTCCATATGAAAGACACTACATTTATTAGGTTAAGTTTCCCTCTCCAATCTTTTATGTCGTGATAGTAATCCGGAAATGTAAATAGATAGCCTGCTAGTTCCCCTTCTTTTTCAATTAAAAAACAGAAGCGTGTATCAAGGAATATATTCATTGATGACTTTAGGTGAGTTAATTCTTTAAGGCTAAATGGAGTGTGCGCGAAGTTATTTTCCCATCGAGTATTGTAATCTAACAGGCAACTCCATAAGTCCGATCTATTCATGTTTCGAACTACATAGCCTTCATTTCTTAAGGCTTGCGCTTGATCGGATATTTCTTTTGAGGGTAGATAGTTATCTAGCAAGTCTACATTGTATGCATTCATACTCTTTATGTTGTAAAAACCAATATTTGTCAGTAGTTGCAAATAATATTTTGGCTGACTAGGCATCAAGAATGAGTGTCTTTGATCAAACCCGTCAATTTGTATGCCTACTTGGTAATTCAATGAAAATCGGGTGTCAGTCCAAATCGTGTCGCAGCTATGTTGTTTGAACCACGTACTGCATATTCCAATAATATTTAAAAGTGACTCTGCATCGTTAATAAACTCTAAGTATCCAATTTGACCAATCTTTTTGTTCATTTTTCTATCGAGGTCTATATTTACTATAGCGACGGCGCGGGCAACTACTCGCTCTCCCTTATATACTATAAATGCTTGAAACTTACAGGTTTTAGCAATCGGGTTCTTATCTGCGTTTAATTCTTCTGAAATTTGAGCCTTAAGCTCAAGTACTTGTTTATTGTCGTGTTTGTATATTATTTTAGGCAGATGATAAAAATCATCCCATTGTTTTTTTTTAGTTATGGGTGTTGCATCATAGCTTTGCATATCTAGACCCCGTAAGACTTAATAAAAGCCAATGGGTTTCCACCATATATTGAATTAGCTTCAATAATTTTATCTTTTGGCACAATTGCTCCTGCGGCAATGATCACGTTATCACCGATTACTGCTCCTGGTAAAATTTGACAATATTGTCCAATAGTTACATTTTTACCTATGATTATTTTTTTGCAGGTAAAACTCTTTCCCTCTGTGGTATGGGGTACTAATATGGCATTTTCACCCACTCGACTGTTATCCCCGATTTCTATCAAGTGCGGCTCATAAATATAAGAACTATTAAAAAAAACATTTTTTCCAATTTTTGCTCCAAGAGCTCTATAGAAAAGATTCATGAGGGGGGTGGTTCTAAAGACCGGTAGAAAAAAAGTATTCATAAAATTCATTAAAAAATACTGTATTGCCCATACAGACATTTTGTAACCATAGATACTGCTTTTCCCTTCATTTACCGGAAATATTAAACTTAAAATTCTAATAAAAATAGCGTTAGAAAACATTAAAATGGTTAATGCTAATACTATTCCTAGGCTTGCAAAAAAAAGCGATGAAAGCGGATTTAGTTCGTTCCAAGTTGTACTTATGAGTAAATAGGATGGATATGACGAAATACTAAGGAGGCTTGAAATTAATGTGAAAAGTACAATAAATCCAATAAAGTAAAGTAACTTGAATAAAATAAACATAGTTGTTTCCTGGTTAGTTTAATAGAGCGCTGATTGTTTGATCTGAATTTGGGTACATAGAATCAATTTTATCTTGATAATGATTCAAAATTGTCGTTCTTCTTTTTTTGAAGGTAGAGGTCATGGTGGCGTTATCTATAGAGAACTCTTCTATCAATCTAAAGCTCTTAAGTGTTTCATGCCTAGAAAGTTTTTTGTTGATATCCAATACTTCTTTTTGAATGATTTCTGCTAAATTCTTATGTTTCTTGAAATTTTCACTGGCGACGATAAGAGCGGTTAAAAATGGCTTTTCATCTCCCGCAATAACAATATCGTCAATATACTGGCTCTGCTTAAACTGTTCCTCGATCCAACCAGGAGCAATGTTTTTTCCATAAGCACTGACAAAAATATCTTTTTTTCTGTCTTTTATAGAGATAAAGCCTTGTTTGTCTACGTAGGCTATATCTCCTGTTGGCAGCCATGTATCAAACATATCAACCTGCCCATTGTTAAGGTATCCCAGTGCATTTGAAGGGCTTTGTATTATGAGTTCATTATCGTCTTCAATTTTCCAATTTACAGCAGGGCTGGGCATGCCTATAGAGCCAGTTTTGAAGTTCTTAGGGTGATTGAATATGCCCAAGCCTCCTGTTTCGGTTGAGGCATAACCCTCGTATATAGGCAGGCCAATTGACCAAAAAAAATCAGCGGTAGTTTTATTTAGTCTGCCACCACCGGCACCCATAAATTTTAAGTTGCTACCAAATATTTGTCGTAATTTTTTGAGCACAAGTTTGTCTAGTATTGGGTATAGAGTGGATGTTAATAATCCATTTTTAAAATCTAAATTTCGATTTCTTCCAATGTATATCGCCATTTTGAAGAGGGTTCGTTCAAATATATTTTTTTCTATCAAGCCTTCCGATATTTTACTCATTGCTTTTTCAAGAAGTCTTGGGACTACTAACAAGATTGATGGGTTTACTCGCTTCATTTCCACTGGTAGGTTTTCAATATTTGTTAGGTAGTGATGTTTTTGTCCCCATAAAATACTTGCATAGAACATTACCCTTGAAAAAACATGGCTGAATGGAAGATATAAAATAGTACTATCCTGACTATTTACCTGGTAGTTCTCGGAGTAGCATAGCGCAGAATGTATGAGGTTCTTGCTGCTTAAAACAGTGGCTTTTGGTTGTCCGCTAGTTCCAGAGGTAAATATGTATGATGAGATTCTATCTTGATCTTGTTGGCTAATTCTTAGTGCTATATTGGTATATTCACTATTAGAAATGCCTTTCTTTAATAAGGATTGAAAGTGATAGATGGGAGGTGAGCCTATAGGGTGGGAATCCATAATAACTACTGGCTTTAACCATCCCCAATCTGAGTCTATAGCTTGAATTCTTTTTAAATCTTCATATGATTCAAGTATTAAAAGCGAAGGGCACGTTTGATCTAGGCAGTTAGATATAACGCTGTCTCTATCATTTTTATACAAACCAACAGTGATGCCTTCTATTGATTGAATAGCAAAATCGCTGATACTCCATTCGTAACGTGTAGATGACAGAATCCCTATAACAGGTTTTTCGGGTAAATCCATTTTTAGAAATTCATTGGCTAACGTAATATAATTATTTTGCAATTCTATCCATGAAATTGCCCGGGTCTTGTCTTTAGCTTGGTGAAAGCTAAAATCAGTGTGGCCGTGTTTAGTTATAGCGTCGTGTAAATATTTGAATGACAGCATAAATATCCTTTAAAGTATTGGGTGACGGCCAGTAAATCTGGCCGCCTGTCAGTATTAAAAGTTATGTTTAGCTTTCATCTTGCATAATATGTCCAAAGATCGGTCTAGCTGTTCTTTGGTGTGTTCTGACGTGTAGCTTGTGCGAAGTAATGCCTGATTACGTGCGACAGCTGGATATATTACCGAGTTCACGTATATACCCTCGTCTAGTAACTCTCTCCATAAGTTAAGAGCTTTCATGTCTTCTCCAACTATAATCGGAACGATTGGAGTGGTGGTGTGCCCAATGTTAAAGCCTTTTTCTACCAGTTTAGTGCGCATGTATTTTGCGTTCTCATTTAAACGCGCTACTCTTTCTGGTTCTTGCTGCATAATTTTAAGCGCTTCTAATGCGGCGGCGGCCGAAGCAGGAGGTAAGCTTGCGGAGAACAGTATTGATCGACCAAAATGCTTAATACGTTCAATTACTTTTTTGTCACCGGCAACATAGCCCCCCACAGATGCCAATGCTTTACTGAATGTGCCTGCAATCAAGTCGGTTTCATTTTCAAGACCAAAATGATTCGCGGTACCCCTGCCAGCCTCGCCCACAACACCGATGCCATGAGCATCATCAATAATGACGCGAGCATTGTATTTTTTTGCAAGTTTGGTGATGCCTGGAAGATCGCAAACATCTCCCTCCATGCTGAATACACCATCGAACATGATGACCTTCCCTTTTCCTTCTGGTACTTCCTTAAGTACTTTTTCAAGGTCGTCCATATCATTGTGTCTATAAGTTGCCTTTACGCAATTTGAAAGGTTGGCGCCATCAGTAATACTTGCATGGTTGAATTGGTCGAGAATTAGATAGTCGTTTAATCCCAGCAAAGCAGTGGTAATTCCAATGTTTGCTTGGTATCCAGTTGTGAAAACCAGTGCTGCTTCTTTATTTAAAAATGTAGCAAGTTCTTCTTCGAGTTCAATATGCAGGCAATGTGTGCCATTTAATAAACGGGATCCAGTTAAGCTTGTACCATATTTATTAGTAGCATCGATTGCAGCTTGTCTAACTCTTTGGTCGATGGTTAAGCCAAGATAATTATTGGATCCCAGCATCGTGCATAGCTTTCCATTTACGATGGCTTCAGGTCCTTCGTTTTGATCAATGACCTGATAGTATGGGTAACAGTTTAATTGCTTTAATAACGCAGACGAATCAAAGTCATATGCCTTTTTGAATGCATCTTCATGGCCAGCTCCAGTGGCACTTTTATAGCGATTGGAAAGTGATTCTTTTACTTCGTGTTCTGTTGTTGTGGTTGAAATCATGACGTCTCCAGATACATAAATTATGTGTGTTGTTAATTATCTAGGGATGCATGTTATTTTTTTTGTGCGCAAGCTAGTAATGGAGGGGATACTAGCTGAGGAGAATGATATTTATGAGCAATAACTATTAAGTTGGAAGTAAAAAAAACTAACGTATGAATGGTGTCAAATTCACAATTATTATTTAAATAATATGTTATGTATTTAGTCGCATAACCTTACAAACAGTGAGTTCATCTGTTTTTAATGCCGGTGTTTGCTCGTTTTTAATCTTGGTGTTTAATGTAAAACATTTTTAAACGTCGATTTTACTAGTGGTTGAATTTCCATTTTTATATGGTTAACTAATATTTTGAAACGTGGTTTATAAAGCCCTAACTTTATAAGGGATTTAAATTGGTTTGCTTGTCACATCTTTAAATACTGTGATTACTATTAATTGATAGCGAGTGTTTTTTGAAGGTGTGTTGGTTGATACATCTTGTTACTTTTTATCATGAGTTTTTAGCCATAATGAATTTAGTTATTTAAACTCATTTTCATTATGTAAAGGACTTACATGAAAATAACGCTACTGATAGTTTCTTTCACGCTTTTTTTACAAGGCTGCGCATCCAATCATCTAGGCTCTTATGCTGAGTTTGATCCAGCCACCGGATCGGTTTCTCCTTTGCAGATAAGTGCCCGCTTTGATGGCCGAGCTTGTAGTGATTATTTTTCCTATATCGATATATCTATTCATAACCCAAGCAGCCGCTGGCAGAAGGTAAAGGATGTTAAAATTAAATTTCCGGGCTTGGATGATGAGGGTATAAGCGTTGTGCAAGGGGGGAGGCTATTAGGCTGGGCTGAATCGGAAGGGCGCCGTCGATCTAATAGTGACTATAATTCCTCTTTAGCAAGTTTGGCGGTATCGGTTGTAGGCATAGGGCTTATGGCATCCAATAGTAAAAGTACTCGTAATGCGGGGGCCACTTTGGTGCTGGGGTCAGGTATAAATTCAGAGACTAAAAAAATCTCTAAAAATATTAATACTCTAGAGACGTCTCGCGCAACAGCCAATAACTACTTTGTAAATAACGACATTGAAATCGCGCCAGGTATGAGTCGTAAGTTTTGGCTGGTGCTTAATGCAAGTGATGATGCGCCTTTAATGGGCTCGTTACAGGCAAGCTTCAATGACAACGCTGATGTTCAGCAGGTATTTATTGCCCCTTTGGCAAATTGGCAGACGTGTAGTTGGCAAGGGAAGCGTAAAGAATACTTAAAGACCGTTTCGAAAGTGCGCGTAGGAAAGGGGGTGGTGTCGGGGTCCCCTGCAAGTTCGCGAAGGGTTAGGTCGGCATTTGATCAAAGTCATTTGCTAGGCGTAGAATTAAAATTGCGTGCACAAACGCATGACCAGGAAGATAAAGGCATCTAGCTTAGCTATAAAAAAAGGCCCTCATGGGGCCTTTTAGGATTTTAGCGTAATAAGTTCGATTTCTTTGGGTCAGGTTCTTTGGCGGCTCTAAATAATAAGGCTACATTGCCAATGGCTTGAACAAGGGTGGCGCGGCAGCTTTTAATTGTTAGCTGGATTAATTCTTGCTTAAGCTCTCTGTCACCCACTGAATATTTAACTTTAATCAGTTCGTGATCTTCCAGCGCGCGGTTAATCTCCATTAAAACGTTCTCGTTAAGGCCGTTACCAGCAACGATCACAACAGGATTTAGCTTGTGGCCTATGGTTCTTAGGGCTTTTTTACGGTCTTGTGATAACGCCATTACTGGGGAGTTCTCTATTTTGGGGTCTAAATCAAATGTGTACGACCTTTTGGTCGAATTTTAGTATTATAACAGGCAAACCCTCATTTGCAGTAACACTTACCATGGCCCAATCAAAAACCAGTAAAG
>MAAA01014155.1_pt1 | contig 18718 bp, 19 predicted proteins | sample 1115971 | NCBI WGS metagenome assembly MAAA01 (sample SAMN04961123, study PRJNA320927) | seawater metagenome | isolation source: sample BD02T6 sea water enriched with oil for 6 days | place: USA:Gulf of Mexico | collected 2013-07-27 | reverse complement strand
GCCAAAACAAATCTTTTGGAAAAAGAATGCATTGGCTGATGCCCCGCTGAAGAAAGGTCAACTATGGCTAATCGACGATGAGAAAAACCAACATTATAGTCTTCATCAACCCATTCTCCCGCACTATCCGGGCCCCTACTTTGAATTGCCAGCCCCATACTTTTCAATAATTCAATTGAATTATAACTCGAATTACTTAGACTAAAAAAACCCGAAAAACCACACATTATAAATATTCTCCAGCTAATAATTCAGCATAAACAGTTTCATATTTCCTACAAGACTTCACCAAAGAGAACTCACTCTCAACCCTCTTTTGAGCCTTCAAGCCCATTTGTTTTTGGTACTCTTTAGAGCATCTCAGAATTTTTGCTATGCCATGGGCAAGTGCTTTAGGATTATTTTTCTGTACTAAAAATCCGGTATTCCCTAGCAATAGTTTTGAGTCACCCACATCAGTAGCAATACACGGACGCGCCATAGCCATTGCTTCACTAAGTGCGTTAGAAAAACCTTCAGTTCGAGAATGCAAACAAAATAGATCCATAGCTAATAGACAATCAGGGATATCACTACGCTCACCTAACAAAACAAATCGATCTTTAACACCGGCAGCATTTAACCAACTTACCAATTTAAGGTAAGTCATTATTTAGCTGCCTCCCGACCATTAAAAAACGAACATTCGGAAACTCATTTACAAGTAATGCTGCCGCTTCAATAAAGATATCCGGCCCCTTATCCTGACTCATTCGACCCACTGAACCTATAACTATATATCTTTTTGAAACTTTAAATGAGGTTCAAGACTATGCAATAAAGTGGTTATGGCTTTACAATAACGAGCAGCCACATAAAGCAAACGGTGGTAGACCACCGTTAATGACTGCTTAACTTCTACTTTTAGCGTCTTTTAAAAAAGGGAGGATTACCAAAGGTTGCGTTTGAAAATCACAATCAATCAAAACCTATTATAAATATCTATATGTATATTTATAACGTCATTAATATCAAAAGCTTCTTCTGCAAGTTCACGCGCACGTATAGCGAATTCATGCCTTAGCTGATCATTATTGGTTAAAGTTAATATAGCCTCAGCAAGAGGCTCTACTGTTTTTACGGGTACTAATAGTCCTGTTTTATTGGCTTCAATTGCATCTCTACAACCGGGGACATCCGTAGTAATCACCGCACGTCCACAAGCGGCTGCTTCAATTAAACTTTTAGGTAAACCTTCACGATAAGAAGGCAAGACAATTACATTCGCCTTTGCCATTGTTTGCGACACATCGACCCTGTAACCCCAATGTTCGATGATGCCACTAGCGACCCACTCTTGTAGCTTCTGAAAAGATATAGATTTAGGATTCCCTAAATCTATATCTCCAACCAATACCATTCGAATATCAGCTTGTTTACTTTTAACTAGGCTTGCTGCAGCTACAAATTCATTAACGCCCTTATCGATTAACAAGCGCGCAACCAACATAATTACAGGTGTGTGTTGAGGTTCATCTCCAACAGAATACACACTTAAATCAACACCAGAACCTCGAATGAAAACTTCTTGGCATGCTTTAATTGCGCCTAATTGCTTCAAGGTATCGCGGTCAGCTGTATTCTGAAACACAACCGCTTTAGCACCACCCAGTGCCAACTTATATAATTTTGCAATAAATAGTCTAAATAATTTGGCTTTAGTACCAGAAGCTATAAAAGTATAACCCAAACCAGAAATAGACGAAATACGCACCGGCACTCTTAATAAACGGGCAACAATATTGCCATATAAAACAGCTTTAATCGTAATCGAATGAGCAATATAAGGTTTAATCGCCCTAATAACAAAAAACAATTGAATTAATGATTTAAGCTCATTTAAAAAACCAACGCCACTACGGGAGAGCTCTAACGGATGAACAATTATACCATGAGACTCTAAAAGCGATTTTTTATCCGTAACCGCACAAGCAAGATGTACTTCAAAACCTTGTTTAATTGCAGCTAAAGCAATAGGCAGGCGATGAGAAACAAAAAACCAATCGACATTAACAATAAAAAGTAATTTTTTCATATTTATTTATCAGATGTATAAAACACGAATCCAGTCCAACTTAAAGAATAAAAAAAACATTAACGATGCGAGAAAAACAAGAACAGGTAAAAAATAAAAAGCACCTCGAAAATCAAAAAACTTAATCACACAAAACTGCAAAACAGGTACGAAGAACCAAGCGAATAAAGCGAATCTATTTGAAAATGGGCCAAATCCAAAAATGAAATATATCATTGAAAGTAAGAAATAGATCTTCAATAAAGCATATACACCTTCAATATTTACTGAGCTAGATTTAAACGGCAATTTAGTTTCAGCAATCACCAACAATACTACTGGCCAAAAAACAGTATAAATGAAGAATTTCAAAATAAACCCTTCATAGAGTCCTCCACCCTGGTGCTCATAACCTTTCTCTAATGAAAAATATTTCACAAAATCATAAATAGGTAGGCTGAAAGCTTCTGAAAATAACTTAACCGCTAATTCATTTATTCCTGCAAAATAACCTAGACCTAATAACACCCAAACCATAAAAACAAGTCTAAATGGAAGGTAATAAACAAACAAAAAAGGAGCCATTATCAAGGAGCTATAATGAAAAGATATGGAGATCAAATATAAAAAAATGAATTTAGATTTTTTACGGTTAAAAAACAATTCAAAAAGTGCAGCGTATAGAAAAACCAATGCTAAACCCTGCCTTAACCCGTTCGTTATCGATGTAAAGTACCAACTAGAGATTAGTAGTAGAGAAAAGAAAACGAACACTCCGTCAAAATAAGCAGCCTTATCAAAAAAGCACTTTGAATAAATTCTTACAAAGAGATATAAATAAATAGTGGTTATTAGAAAAGCAACAAAGAAAAAGAACAACTCAAAACTTAATGTATTCTTTGAAAAGAATTGCATCATTAAAGAAAAACCAACTTCAAAACGGTTATAAAACCATTCAGCCACTGAGGACTTATAAAAGTGATTTATATACGCTTCAGTGTCAGCACCTACATCAGCAAACCTAATCCCCACAAAAAAAGAAACAAGTGCACTTAAAATAATTAAGGTACTAAAAGATTTTGTTTTACCCACTCAGTTTTACCATCTTTATTATTCGCCACATCCTAATACGCTTAAAAATAAATTTTGGAATCATTAATAAACATAAAAGCCAAACTCCGGAATACTTGAATAATTTTATACCATAGAGGATGCGCTTTAATGCCTCCTCCTTATTTGTTACGCATGATCCTAAAACATGTTGAAAATGAATAGTCCACAATAGCAAGTACAAATCATTATTCGATATTGGAGTAATATGCTTTGATGAATAATAGACTATCGGATAAGGGATCTGCCCAATCCGAGAGTCCCTGCTATTATCTGGCGCCAGGAAAATTGTCACCAACAGTTTATCGCAGTATGCAATTGGTGCGCATTCTGAAAGCCTAATCCACAAATATAAATCTTCTGAAACCTTAGCATCTACAGGAAAACCACCAACCTTTGAAAAATATAATTTATTGACTACCACTTTTGAACTATTAACAATTGGATAAGATCTTGCTAAGGAAAAGTAATTATCTATAAGACCTATCTCTTTGCATCCAAACACCTGCTTTGGAACATAACAGCCTATACTATCGTCACAGACCCTATGCTTGAAAGTTACTAATGATATATCTTGATAACGTGATATTACTTTCTGAGCACTCTCTATAAACTCTTCATGCCACTCATCATCAGCATCTAAGAATGCAACAAAATCATTTCTAGCCAATGAAACACCTTTATTTCTAGTATAGGACACGCCAGAATTTTTTTGATCCACTATTTTTACAGCGATTGATGTATTACAACCAATGGTTTCTTTTACAATTTTTAAACTTTCATCTAGGCTTCCATCATTGATTACAATCAATTCATTAGGTAGCACTGTCTGAGATAAAACAGACTTTAAACATCTAAGTATGGTTGAAGCTTTGTTATATAAAGGAATTACTACCGTTATCATTATCTAATTTTTCCACTTTTCATTAAGAGACAATAGATAGTTAAATCCTATCAACTTCAAAAACAAATTTTTTATGATTTTAAAAATGACAGGATTCTCTTTGAGAACTTATATAGCCACAAGGTTTTTTCAAAACCCAACAAGTTAACAGATTTTTGAATTAACTTATTGAAATGTTTGAGATCTTTAAAGCAATCGTTTATATCGGCCATGTCAACGCCCGTTTTCTCTACAGCAACCTCAATGATCTCCTTAAATCGCAGCGATTTGAAATCATTCAAACAAAAATTGAGAATTACTCTCGCAGCATACATTTTTAATTCCTGCGAATATTCTTTTTCAATAACATTCTGGCCTATGTAGTTTTTGATATGCTCTATAACAAAAAGGGTTTTAACTCTATTTTGAATAATTTTCTCTTCACTAATAATTCTTTTCTTTACCACGTTCATCACGGACTGTTCATTGTCAGTTGTATAGTAATGTAACTGCTCTTTTAAATAAAAAATATCTTTTGCCTTATACAACAAACATGGAAGCGCAAAAATATCTTCATTATTTACATACATTTTTGGAAAAACAGGGTCATTGAACAAGCTACGCCTATACAATCTCATCCATATCATTGAGGGAATATCGTCATTTAAAAAGTAATCCCTTAGTATTTCGGAAGTTTTATGTATACCATGATAGCTTGACTGAATTATGTTGCCCTCCCTTATAGTATTACACTCTACAATGTCTACATTATACTTGGATGCACTGGCATACATTTTTTCATAAGCATCATTTTTCACATAGTCATCAGCATCAAGAAAGGTAATATATTCACCACATGCATTGTCAATTCCAGACTGCCTTCCTTGTGCAAGCCCCATATCTTCTTGAGAATACACCTTAATAATATCTGGAAATCTTTCTCTATACTCCTGCATTATCTTTAAAGACGAATCTGTAGACCCATTATTTATTAAAACTACTTCTATATTCTTAAGGGTTTGGCAAGTAACAGAGTCCAAGCACCTACTTAGAAGCCGCTCGGTATTATGAACAGAAATACATACAGAAACCTTAACAGCCAAGAACTCATTCACAGTTTATACCTAATTCTTTTTTCAAAATACCATAGACATCTGTCAGTTTTATGTTTTCAATATATTCATGTTCGTCTGCAGTCGCAATACAAGTCCCCTTACTACTAGCATCATTAACGTCATATCCATGCATTCCTTTATAGGGTTTAGCATTATGAAAAAAATCAGGAAATACTAAAACGCCTAAATTAGCCATCCAGAGCGTGTGTCCATATCTATCATCGGGAAACGGTACCTCCTCTTTGATAGCCATTGACTCATCTACAAATACTCCATTTTTTTCAAGGCTAACATTGCTTTTTAGCGCTTTATCAATAATTTCAGACGCCTTATCATTAAGGTACCAAATTCTAAACATCGTAGAGTCTAAAAAATAAATATAATCTTCCCCAAGTATCAAGTTATTCTTGACTGTTATTTGATCTAACTCTTTACCTATATCTATATGAGTATGGACATCAGCCATACCATGATCACCAAGAAAAATAAACTTAGTGTCTTTATTCTTTAAAATAACATTATTATGAAAACTTGATAACTTCCGATCAAGCTCTTGAAGTTCCAGTTTTCGCTCTCTACTTTGAGGTCCATAGGCATGAGCGCAACTATCCATAATACCTATGTATGTTAAATACAAATCAAAATCAGAATTAATATTTTCTTCCACCATATTCAATTTTGATTTATCGGAGGAAGATTCAGTGGAGGTCAATGCCGTAAATGAATCATAATAGATTTTAAGCCCATGATTTTTACAGTCTTTAAAAATATTATCCTTTCCATCAAATGCATTTTCATCTCTAAAATCATACTTGTCTTCAGTAAGGGAAAAATATTTTAAGATTTTTAACGGAATAGAATAGCTTCGCATAGCGACACCTCTATTCATCGTCAATAATTTTATCAATCGATTCTTTATTGCTCTATAAATTCTACTTTTCCAAAATATTTTTTCGACAAAAGACAACCTCTCAAGAATTTTTATATCTTTATAATCCGAGTCTTCTGGACAATAACCTATTGCAGTAAAATACCCAGACTCTCTCGGCGATAAACCTGTAAAAATTTCTGCCCTTTCACAAAAAGATCTACTTTGCGTTACATTTTTAAAATATCTATTTTTCTTTGCAAAATTATATAAAAAAGGTGAGTCTTCCTCTGTGATATAGTCACTACGAAGCGCATCAATCAAAATCAATATTACTTTATTCTGACCACTCATACATCTGTCCTCAAATTAGCTACCTTCATTCTTATATCATCTATATCACTTGAGGTATATGTAAATTCTCGCTCCATTATAGAACGTATATTTTGTATACGATCCCCCGTCATATCAAAATAGTAATAAGCTATGTAACCCTGCAGAATTGAAAGATGCATATGCAATTCTGCTCGATTATCATTAAAGACAACTTTTTTTATCTTCCTTTTGACCAAATCTATTGGATTATAAATTATAAATTTGTCGATATCTTCTGGAGTACGTATAGTCTTTTTATAATATTTACTTAAAGATAAGTAAAAATATCTAAAGAACAGCTTATTTACTTTACTATACAGATTCTTTATTTCTCCTTCGTCCATACCTTCACTTTTGGGAAATAATTTTTCATCCAATGCCCACTCCGCTAACTCCAAGAGTTCATCATCCCTAGAAAAGTTAACTAACTTTTGAACTCTTTTTTTATAGCTTGCGTCATATTCTTTATTTAAAACCAGAACACTATCAACAACAGCTAGAATAGCCTTAGCCATTTGATTTCTAAAAAACATCTCTTCATCTTTTGACATTTTAATCAAACCCTTTTTAGGAAAAGAGCCAACCAATGTCCACAGCCGTGTAATATAGAGAGTTTCTACATCCTTTAAAGAAATTGATTTAACATCCATACTTGGTATATATGCCAGCACATCCATTTCACCATAAATCCGTTTTGAAGCATATTTGAAATCATAATTTTTAATTGTCGTATTAAAGAACTTCAAATTTGATACAGTGTATTGACATAAGTCGATCCATTTAACATCTAAGCAATTCAATAATTCACTTTCTAATTGACGAAGCTTTTGTAGTGAAAACTTCTTTTTTACTACAAGCGCAATATCATAGTCATTATAAGGCTTTACTTTTATCTGACCATCAATCTCTTCTACAACCCAACTGCCTTCACCTCTTCCATATCCACCATATAAGGAGATTGAGATGATATCTTCTTTATCTAAAATCTCTAATGATATTTTTTTGATTGTTTCAATATCACGACTTAAGGTTTTGTTAACTTCAATATCACGACTTAAGGTTTTGTTAATTTCAATCATATAATAAGTCTCTTATAATAATATATATACGCATATTAATAATTATAAAAACAAGCAAGGCGAGAGTTTTTAATAAATAACTCTCTTGAAATAGAAATAAATTTAACAAAAAAATAATGAGTGCACTAATTAAAATCAATGTGTTATTTTTGAAATAATACTCAATTGGATATAAGTTATTAGATTTACCGTACAGATAAAATGTATAACAGAGGTTAGCTAAGAAATTAGCCATTATAACTCCATAAATTTCAAAATATTGAATTAATACAAGCATCAAAATTACATTTATGAAAAGCATATAAATTAAACCTTTCAATATAAAAACATTCCTCTTAGAGAAGTTAAGTCCATATATAAAATATTGATTAAGAGAAGTTAAACTCGCAATCAAAAGTAACCATGGTATATACGGAGTTGATTCTAAGTATTTATCACCCCCTATCAGCACCACTATCTCTTGAGAAAAAGCTGACAGAAAAAGAAGTAGAAAACTAAATACAAACAAGCTCAAGGTGAAGTAGCTACTAATATACCTGCTCGTTTTATCTGAGCTACTATGAAAGCTCTTCATAATAAAAGGATCAATAGCGCTTTTTACGGCTGTCTTCAAAAACAATGGAATCATAACAACGGCAAGTGCAAAAGCATAAATTCCTAACGAATATTTATCGAAAAAATATAATATAAAATATCTATCTAACTGCATGGAGCCCCACAATATAACTCCAGCCGGCATAAGGGGTAATCCGTAAATCATTACTTTTTTTAACAAGCTAATATTAAAATTGAAAACTAGGTATTTATTGATAAATAAATATACCAACATAATAGATACCATCAAGGCAAGAATGTTTGCATATATAATACCTTCCAAGCCTAATAGAAACATGACCACGACCACATAAATTAAACCGAGCAGTGCAAGTGATTGCAAAAGTTGACTTTTTATAAATACAGCTACTTTCATTTCAACTTTTAATAAGGCGCCAAAATACGCAAAAATAACAGACAACCCCCCCCAAATTAAGATTATATTTATATGCTCGACGCTGTTCGAGAATAGCAAGCTGATTACTATTGAGCATGAGATGCAAGCTATAAGTATAAATATAATTTGAGTACTTACTAAGATTTTCTTATTAATTTCTGCTTTAAATTTATTAAAAAAATAATTTAAAGAGTGCTCAAAACCAAATAGAAATGTACTTTGAATCAACATTATGATCGAAATCAAAACGATATAACTGCCAAATTCCTCCACAGATAAGCTGTGTGCTATTAAGGGTAGAATTAATAATGAAACAGACTTCGCAATGACGCCAAACAAAGCATATAATGATATGTTTTTTAACACACAAGCCTCATTTCTTTTAGCTCTGACAATAGAGAGCCAGGATCCTGACTGTTATTTTTAATGAATAAATCAGCAAGTTGTTTTTGATTAATTATATAGTTATCATATGCAGGCTTTACATAAGTAAGGTACTGATCAAGAATCCCACCCAGGGATCGCTCCCTGTCAACTAGATCTCTTTTAATTCGCCTTGCCAATAACACATCACTATCCACATCAATAAAAATTTTTGTAGCAACGATGTCTTTCAAAAATTCAATTGAATACAAACCCTCCACAATAATTGTTGAAGTTTTTTTTACCTTTAAATAGCCAATCCTATCCCTTTTCTTGAAACAATATTGTGGAATTGTAGTTTCGCCACAACCATTCAGCTCTTCAATGTTTTTTAATAACATCTCTTTGTTCATCGACAAAGAATGATCGAAGTTGCAAAATCCATTTTTTATTATTTGCTCTTGTTCATTAAAATAATAATTATCCAATGAAATCAAAAGACAATCTTCTGGATTTTCTTTTACAATAAGCCTAGACAATGTAGTTTTACCAGAGCCACTACCCCCAGCTATTGCAATAACTTTCATTTGAGATCCCTTACAATTTGTGCGATATACTTATTTAATGCAGAATCCCAGTTTTCCATAATATTTAAATTTAAAAGTTCTAATTTATAATTTGTGGCCGATTCATTTTTAGACACTTTTGCTTTTCTGATAAAAAAATCACTTGATACTTTTTTTACCTCACAGCTTAAATCTAATAAAGAAACTATTTTCTTAACATAATCATATCTAGACACACTAAAAGCTTTGTTAACACAATTAAACACCCCAACCTGATTACTCTCAATTAGGATTTGAATTTGCCGGACCAGGTCTTTTATGTATGTGGGATTACCAATCTGAGAATCATCGCTGTAAATCACATTATTATTAGATGCCTCCAAATACCTTTTGTATACAAAGTTTTTACTATGTGTTTTTTCCCCACCAAAAAGCCAGCCGGTTCTTAGGATAAGGTACCTATTCAGATGATTTTTAACTATCTTTTCTGCTTCGTATTTCGAACTATGATGAATAGTAGTTGGATGAACTTCATCAAACTCAGTATATGGATCTTTTTCTTTCACTTCACCATAAACACCTGTACTTGAGATATAAATGAATAAAACGTCCTTATCTATGCAGCAGTTTACTAAGTTCTGAGTGCCAACAGTATTTATTTTGTAAGCTTTATCAGGGTTTAATTCACAACCATCTACATCGGTATAAGCAGCAGCATGGATCACAACATTTGGTTTTTCGTTCTCTAGAACTTGAATACATTTTTTTAAGTCAGTAACGTCTAACTCTGTAGAGTTAAAACCCACAGTTTTATAAGGCAGTAATTTTGTTAAATTACTGCCTAGCATTCCATCAGACCCAGTTATTAAAATTTTTTTACCATTCATATTTAATATCTTTTAAATCCAAATTTTTTGCCTCGTTTGGGTCATGCTCAATACTAGCCAAATTTAATAAAACATTATTTGTTTCAACCCCTTTAAACGCCAGCCAAAGACCTGGTTTAATCGTTAGTCTTTGATAATTTTTTTCTGATAGCTCAATACTTATAAATTTTTCTGTACACTCGTTATAAACTACAAACTGTATCGCCCCCATAGGCACAACTAAATTTAGGGTCATTCTAGAATGTTTTTTCCAACCCTTTACGTTAGATTGAAAAACAGATGAAAAGTAAGCCTCGCCAAAACCGTCATACCCCTGATCACTAACCTTCATAGCATGTAGAATATCGCCCTTGGGATTATATATTCGCTTAAGCGGTGTCAAAATCACACCGTCCATGGTAATCCCTTTTCTGAAGCCATACGCTCAAATTCGCTTATCTGCTCAAGCGTTTTGTCTAACATATTATTATCGCAATTATAAAACTCGTAATACCATTCACTGGTAAATTTAATGGTCTCTTTGTATCCCATATTAGCTTGCCATTGAAGATAGAATAATGCCTTGTCACAATTCAGCTTTAACAGCCCTGCTTCATGGAAAGGAATGTTATCAGTTACCGTAAATGCTTGATCGACTCGTTCAAAATTCCAATATCTACTGAGATCTTCCAATAACTGTTTAACTGAATTATTCTGTTCAGCTCTTGGTCCAAAATTAAATCCTTCGCCATTTAATTCATCGCCATTGTAAAGCACTTGCCCTAGATTTAAATAACCACTTAAGGGTTCAAGTACATGTTGCCAAGGCCTTGTTGCTTCAGGGCTTCTTATTTCCACTCTTCTTTTTTCACTCCATGCTTCCATACAATCAACAACAATTCTATCTTTTGCCCAATCACCACCACCGATAACATTCCCAGCTCGTCCAATTGCAAGTTTCACTTTACAATCATCTGATTTGAAAAATGAATGATAATAGGATTTTATGATAAGCTCAGCTGCACCTTTACTCCCACTGTAAATATCTTTTCCTCCCATCTTATCATCTTCTTTGTATCCCCAAACCTGCTCTACATTATCGTATGCCTTATCGCTTGTGATAATAATAGCAGTACATTTATGGTTTGATATTTTGAGGGCCTCTAAGATATTTGCTGTACCCATCACATTAGATGATATTGTCTCTATTGGATCATTATATGAAGTAGATACTATTGGCTGAGCTGCAAGATGAAACAATAAGTCAGGTTTCTCTTCCAAGATAATATCAGTCAGTTTAGACAAATCTCTAATATCTTCTTTGTAATGCACTATCTGATTTTCAAGTTTAAGCTCTTCAAACATAGAAGGCATTGTAGGAATATCTTTTGAGATACCCACCACTTTTGCGCCTAACTTAATTAACCACGCAGTTAGCCAAGTACCTTTAAACCCTGTATGACCAGTAACAAGTACTTTTTTATCTTTATATATATTGTTAAACATTATTTATCCTACACCATCCAAGGAGCATTACCTTTATCATACATTTCATTTAGTTTTATTTTGTCTCTTAGTGTATCCATAGGCATCCAAAAATCATGATGTTTGTATGTAAATATCTCACCATCTTTTGCTAGATTTTTAAGAGGTGCTTGCTCAAATACAGTACTATCCCCCTCTGTAATATAATCAAATACTTTAGGCTCACATACAAAATAACCAGAATTTATCCAAGAGCCATCTCCTTTAGGCTTCTCTTTAAACACTTGCACCTGATCATTTTCGTCAATAGCCAATGCACCAAACCTAGCATCAGGTTGTGCTGATGTCATAGTCATCGCTTTTCCATGCTTTTTGTGAAAACTCACTAATTCGTGAATGTTTATATCAGCAACACCGTCACCATAAGTAAGCATAAAAGGCTCATTACCTACAATATCCTGAACCCTTTTCACTCTCCCCCCAGTCATACTATCAAGACCAGTATCAACAAGCGTAACTTTCCAAGGCTCAGTTTTATTATTGAAATATTTTGTATCGCCACTTGAAAGATCAACTGTCACGTCACTCTGGTGTCTATAGTAATTAGCAAAATACTCCTTAATGCAGTACCCCTTATACCCGCAAAGCACAACGAAGTCATTATATCCATACTTTGAATAAGTTTTCATGATATGCCATAAAATTGGTTTCCCCCCTACTTCAACCATAGGCTTTGGCTTTAAATCTGTTTCCTCACTTAGCCTGGTACCAAAACCACCCGCTAGTAATAATACTTTCATTTAATACCTCTCAATTGTTAATGTTTTTTGAGTTTGCTCTAATTGATTTGAATGCATCTCGGACCTCATTCTCCTTTACGAAAATACTGCTTTGCCAATAGCTCGAGTCGAATTCTGTAACACAGAATCTTCTATCTTTTCAGCTGACATTTCAATATACATATGTGTGCGGGCTTTCAATTAAATAGCGCCCCCTCTCTTAAACCCTTAGATTCTCACCACTTCAAACCGATACACTACAAAGAGGTGCTAAATACATTGCCGAGCAACTAAATCCATCTTTATAAAGATTAGATTTTCTTTTATAATTGAATTCTCACCCTTATTCAGACTACTAAATTCATCTTTAAAAATTCAAAATCGTTTAGGCCCTTTAACTTTAAGCCTGGGCCGTAGCAATCGTTTATATTATCAACATTCACTACCTCACCGCCACGCTCACAAAGAAATTTTCCAGCATAAAACCCGCAGCACCTGTAACTAATATTTACATAAACATTCTATTTTAAAAACCTAACATACCAAGGCATTGCTTTATCAATACCTTCAGTAATTCTAAACTCAGGCGAAAAACCCAATGCATTTTGAGCTTTTGAAATATCAGCTTGAGAGTGACGAACATCACCCTCTCTGAAATCTCTAAAGGTAGGCTCGATTGATACATTTACATCGTTTTTAATTAATGCATCTTTAACTGCGCCAAATAAATCGTTCAATGTTGTTCTATCACCTACCGCTACATTATAAACTTCATTTTTAGCTTCTGCTGATGCTGTTGCTGCTAAAATATTCATTTGCACAGTGTTTTCTATAAAACAAAAATCACGGCTGGTTTCGCCATCACCATTAATAAAAACTTCTTCCCCTTTTATCATGGACGCTGTCCATTTTGGAATTACCGCAGCATAAGCACCATCTGGGTCTTGGCGTTTACCAAATACATTAAAGTAACGTAAACCAATGGTTTTAAAATTGTAGGTACGAGAAAATACATCTGCATATAGCTCATTTACATATTTAGTAACAGCATAAGGAGATAATGGATTACCAATATTTTCTTCTACTTTTGGTAGCGCTGGGTGATCACCGTAGGTTGAACTGGAAGCCGCATAGGTAAAGCTTTTTACACCCTCATCACGAGCTGCCACTAACACATTTAAAAAACCGCTTATGTTTGTAGCATTGGTCGTTGCTGGATCATTGATTGAGCGAGGCACCGAACCTAACGCAGCTTGATGCAGTACAAAATCCACTCCCCTCACTGCTTTCGCACAATCTTTAGGGATCCGAATATCGCCTTCAATAAACGAGAAATTTTGCCACTGTTCGTTAGTAATACTTGCTTTTACTTCTGCCAAATTGTGCTTATGACCTGTTGCAAAATTATCTAACCCCACGACTGTTTGATTAAGCTGTAGCAGTGTTTCTAATAAATTCGAGCCAATAAACCCAGCCACACCAGTTATTAGCCAGATTTTTGGTTCTTTTAATAATTCTTCTTTAATTTCTTGGTATTTATTCATAATCTTTGTTACTTAATTATTTTGCTTAAAATTAAACATACACATCATCAAAGATGATACTTATAAGCGAATATCAGATTCTTCAGCTGTAAGTACATATTTCAAATCATATAAAACATGACTTTCCTTACCCAATGCACGGTAATCGGATGCTGACATATCTTTAAATTGATCATGGGCCACTGCAATTATAATCCCATCGTAATCATTGCCAGGCGTCGTAACTGGGCTTATGTTGTATTCGTGCTTTGCTTCGTCTTTGTTAATCCAAGGGTCATATACATCTACATTAACATTGTATTCTTTAAGCTCGTTTACAATGTCTACCACTTTGGTATTTCGAAGGTCAGGGCAATTCTCTTTAAAGGTTAGGCCCATTAACAATACTTTTGCACCATCAACTTGAATGCGCTTTTTAAGCATGGTTTTTATCATCTCGCTTGCCACGTAACGACCCATACCATCATTCAAACGACGTCCAGCCAGGATCATCTCAGGGTTATAACCAATGCTTTGCGCTTTATGAGTTAAGTAATAAGGGTCGACACCAATGCAATGACCACCGACCAAACCAGGTCGAAACGGCAAAAAGTTCCATTTACTACCAGCGGCTTCTAAAACTGCTTGGGTATCTATGCCCATCTTATTAAAAATAAGGGCTAATTCGTTTACTAGCGCTATATTTACATCGCGCTGAGTATTTTCTATTACTTTAGCTGCTTCGGCTACTTTTATTGAACTTGCCTTATGAGTACCTACCGTAATAATTTCGTTATATAAGTCATCTACTAAATCTGCAATTTCTGGGGTTGAACCTGCGGTTACTTTTTTAATGTTGGTGACTCGGTGTTCTTTATCCCCTGGGTTAATTCGCTCTGGGCTGTAGCCTACAAAAAAATCTATATTAAATTCCAAACCCGAAACACGCTCTAATACGGGTACACAATCTTCTTCAGTTGCACCTGGGTACACTGTGGATTCATATATTACAATGTCACCTTTATTTATTACTTTACCTAGCATTTCGCTGGCTTTAATAAGCGGGGTTAAGTCTGGGCGTTTATGCTCATCAATTGGGGTGGGAACTGTAACTACATATACATTACAGGCACTAAGGTCACTAGGATCTGACGCAAATGACAAATGGGAAACTGCTGCAAGTTCATCATCACTCACTTCCAATGTTGCATCATGGCCGTTTATTAATTCACCAATTCGCTTTTGGTTTATGTCAAAACCAACTACTGCACGCTTCTTTCCGAATTCAACCGCTAACGGTAAGCCCACATAACCCAAGCCAATAACCGCTAATTTAATATTACTTAATTTCATCATTCTCTTATCGCGAGCAGGCTCGCTCCTACATTTATTTTCCGAGTAAAATCACCACAGAACCTACAATGGCATTTTCGTTTTTTTTGCGAGCAGGCTCCCTCGTATATTGTTTGGTTTTAGCCTGGCTAGTCTTTATTGTTTTGGCCTGCCTGCGGGGCTGGTCGCGTGCAAGCACCCTACTACAGGGTGGTTTTAATGCTTTTTGAGCTTAAATTAGTGTTACGGGTGTTTATTACTCTAAACCTTTATATCTGTTACTGGCTGCACTGGCTATTTTGAGCCTATACGCACAGAGTCAGCATTCTATCTTATTAATGCGGCGTTTGTGAGGGGGTATTGTTAATTAACTGTTAGGATTTAAGGGGTTAGCTGGGGGGGGATATTGGATTTATCGCCTTATATAGCTAATCGCTTGCTTATATCGGCCAGGGCTGGCCTCCCACACACAGACTCTAATTACTCAATCGTTTTAATGTTTTTACCGCGAATTCTATTAATACCTGATATTGATTACTTTTTACTACCGCCATTACTCGTTCTGGGTCTAAATTCAAACAATCATGAACCAGGGCATTTCGCATACCTACAATTCGCTTCCAGTCGGCACTGCTTTCATCCAGCCCCAGTGCCGCTAATTTGTTAAATACTTGCCTTGCGTCACTTGGAACTTGCTTGCCTTTGGCTTTTATCGCTTGCTTGGCAATACCAATACACGCCTCTATTAGCAGCTGAATGTTTTTTTCAATGGCGCGATAGGTCATAATTTTAGGCTTTGGATTTTCTTTTATGAAATCCCGATATTCGCTTAACTCTTCTTCCAACTCTGCCATGTGCTCTAACATGGCATCACGGTATGCGTTATCCATAGTGCTCTCTGTGATATTGATGATCTAATCCCCACATAGAGGAAATGCGGTTCTCTCCGGAATTAAGCGCGTCTCATTATTAACCTGAATTGGCTGCCCAAATTCAACAATGCTCATGGCCAGCTGTATAGGGATGTGATTTATATCTACCACACTGATATATTCATCCGCCAACCCTAATACGTCTGCCCAATCCTGTGATAGCAATTCCGGCTGCAAACGCTCCTCCTGAGGGTCGCTTGGAAATGCATTAAATGCCACGGCCAAGTCAAAATCACTATTAGGCCGCGGACACCCTTTGGCACGAGAACCGTATAACCATACTGCGGCAATATTATTGTCTGCCGCAGCTAGCATGGTTATTGTTTAAATTATCGCTTTTTCGTTCACCTATTTAATCGCGCGCAAGCGCCCTCCTATAAAAAGACTCGGCCAGGGGGCTGGCCTCTTACAGTGTGTACCCAACGGTTTAAGGTATCCAAACATTTATGCAGGGGTGTTTGTGCTTTAATTTTTGTTGTAACGTCTGTTTGGCAGCGTCGTCACCGTGAATTAAGCGTATTTCTTTGGGTTTAAACCACATGCGCTCTACAAATTTTAACAGGTCGCTTTGGCCTGCGTGGGCGGAATAACCGCTTATGGTGTAAATGCCCGCGTTAATGTTTATTTTTTGGCCGTCTATATTTACGTAGCCCTCCCTTGGGCCGTATTTTTGTATGTCGCGCCCTATGGTGCCTTTTGCCTAGTAACCTACAAAGAGTACGTCGTGGCGTTTGTCATGCAGCATGGCTTTTAGGTAGTTCATGACTCGCTGGCTGCGATTACTATGGCTGGCCGATGGGTTTTGGCTAGATATTGTATCGTATTAAGGTGGTCTTTATGGGAGTTGATGGTTAATACATTGTCGAAGCTTAGGGGGTGGCTGCCTTGTTTTAGCTTTAGGTGAGCTTCTTTGTCCCAGTGGAGTTTAAGTTGGCCATAGGTTTGGGTGAATTTGGCGGCCAGGGGGCTGTCTATTATTATTTCCAGGTCTTGCCAGTTGGGTTTTTGCTCGCTTGTTCGCCCGCGGGTGCGGCCTTCTGCCAGTTTAGCCTCTTGGTGGATGATTTGTTCTAGCTCGTATAGCAGTTCTTGGGTGCGGCCTATGCTGAAGGCTGGGATTATGACTGTACCTTGGTTTTTTAGGGCTTTTTCTATTATTTGTTTTAGGTGTTGGCGGCGGGTTTTGCGGTTTGAGTGTTTTTTTGTCACCGTAGGTGGATTCCATTATCAGGGTGTCGCAGTGCCAGGGGGATGCTAGGGCTTTTAATAGTGGGGAATGGGGGGCGCCTAGGTCGCCTGAGAAGATTATGGTTTTTGTGGTAGATTTTGATCGCCCGCGGGTGCGGGCTCGTACGGGCTTTGGGTTTTCATCTTGAATGTTGTTTGCCTGCAAGGTAAGAGATTCGGGCACAGGGTGTCCTCCTACACTAGACAGTTTGCAGGTTATGTAAGCGCTGCCCAGGGTGTGGCCTGCGCGTTTGAATTTTATCTTTATGTTTGGGCTGGCTTATTGCCATTTACCGTAGGGAACGGGGACTATGTATTCTTTTAGTTTTTTTATAAAACGCGTTATTAGGGCTTTGTTGCGGTTAAAGCCTACTTTTACGGCGTCTTCCAATACTAAAGGCAATAGCTTGGCCAAGGGTTCGGTGCAGTAAATTGGGCCTTTAAAACCTGCTGCCAATAAATGGGGTATACGGCCCACGTGGTCTATGTGTACGTGGGTGACGATAAGGGCATTTATCTGACTTATGGCGAAGGGAATGTTTTTGCTTATTAGCGGGTTGCCATGCTGGCCGGTCTGATGGTTGGCGGTTTCAAATTCGGTCTCCTGACCCTGGAATAAGCCGCAGTCTATTAATATAGCTTCTTGTTTGCTTGCCCGTAGTTCGTTGCATGAACCGGTTACACCGTTTATGGCGCCGTAATGAATAATGACGTACGGGGCTTGCTTTGCTTTAGGTTTAGGGGGCGTTTCTGCAGTTAGTTTGCGCGCTGTGTTTTGGGCTTGCATACCTTTCCTTGGTAATTACGTTCTTGTTTTAATAAATACCCCTTGGTTGAAAAGGAGGCTGTAAACCATTCTGTGTAACTGCCAGTTTTAAATATAGTCCTTCAAAAGCTCTTCGAACAGGATCGTGAACCTGTTCAAGGCTTCCTTCCAATTTCTTATGGGCATCGTCCACTTTTCTGAAGCCTGACGTACTGCTAAGTATACGACTTTTTTAGCGGACTCATCGGTGGGAAATACCTTGCGCTTTTTCGTCGCTTTACGGATGACGCTGTTAAGCGATTCGATGGCATTGGTTGTGTAGATTGCCTTTCGAATATCAGGAGGATAATTAAATAAGGTATTTAAGTTCTCCCAATGCTGTCGCCAAGATCGGCTAATCTGCGG
>MAAA01014137.1_pt1 | contig 18728 bp, 17 predicted proteins | sample 1115971 | NCBI WGS metagenome assembly MAAA01 (sample SAMN04961123, study PRJNA320927) | seawater metagenome | isolation source: sample BD02T6 sea water enriched with oil for 6 days | place: USA:Gulf of Mexico | collected 2013-07-27 | reverse complement strand
CTGCTGTTTCTTGTGGTCTTTTGTATTTTTCAGCCCTTGTATGTATCTGTGTATATTTTTATCGCTGCGGCCACTCTTACGTGGGAGCCCATTACCGCATTTGTGCTGTCTTATATGGGGGTACTTGGGTCTGGTATCACGTCTTTCGCTTTCAGTCGTTACCTAGCGCAAGATTGGGCTCGTCCCCGCATTCCTGCGAGCATCATTAAGTATGATGAGCCGTTAGAAACTAAAGGGTTTCAAACCGTTTTATTACTGCGAATATTATTTTATACCACACCGATTGTGCAGATGTTTTTAGGAATTTCTCGTGTGCGCTATGGGCCTTTTTTGGCCGGGACGGCTATTGGTATATTGCCCACAACGCTGATCGTGGTATTTCTTGGGTCTGGTATATTTAGTTGGTTAGGCAGTGTATTTCAGGGCTGATAGGGCGACTGTCCTGCGTTTAAGTTATGGAAAGGCAAAAGACAGTTGTATTGGTGTTGTAATTAATTAAGTTTATATCGCAATATTTTTTAGTAAGTATTAGTCTATTAAATAACCTGTATTCTCGCCAGTTTTCTTCTAAATACGCTAAAATTAACACTGTATTAAATTACAGTGTTGGTGGCTTATGTCTGCTTTAAAAATCAATCATGATCCTGATGAATCTTTTGATAACTCTTTAAATTTTTCTGCCGATTATAACGATCAACTGGCCGATAAAATTACCACGTTGGCTGGGCAGATTAATGCTGCTAATTATCGATTTCTAAAATTAATTGCCGAATTTGACCGACGCGAAGCTTGGGCAGGTGCGGGTATTCGTTCTTGCGCGCATTGGTTGAATTGGAAATGCAGTATTGCCATGAGCGCCGCACGCGAGAAGGTTAGAACGGCCCGTGCGCTTGATGGCTTACCCGGTATCAATAGCGCTTTTGAAAAAGGTGAGCTGAGTTTTTCTAAAGTACGTGCCATGACCCGTGTTGCGACCGTAAAGAATGAGTCGCACTTATTAATGATTGCGCAGCATGGTACGGCGCAGCACATGGAGGCGTTGGTTAAGGCCTTTCGTAGTGTAACGCGTGCGCAGGGTGCTGGAGCGGCAGAGCAAGGGCAGGAACATAAGTGTGATCAGGCGCGTGATCAACTTCAGCGAGATAATCGTTCGGTTTCTTGTTTTCAAGATGATGAAGGCATGTGGATTATTAGCGCTAAGTTGCCAGCTGAAGAGGGTGGCGTGTTGGTGAAGGTGCTTAAGGAGTTAGGTGATCAGGTTGCAAACCTAAACATGGGGGCTGCAGAGCAGAAAAGCGTTTCAGCGGAAACGTTTTGTGATATTTCACCCGCCGATCCTATAACGTTTCCTCAGCGTCGGGCGGATGCTTTAGTCGCGTTGTCTGAACATTATCTTGCCAGTTGTACGGATTCTTCGGTTTCATCGTTATCATCTTTAAAGGCCGCTGAGCGTTGTCAGCTTGTATTGCATGTACGCGATACTAAGAACGCAGATTCTAATGTTAATTTAGATGGACGCTGGTTGTTACCTGATGCGGCGCGGCGCTTGGCCTGTGATGCGGGCTTGTTGGTTGTTAAAGAAGATGGGGCGGGCAATGTATTGGATATTGGCCGTAAGTCTAGGGTTATTCCAGCGGCAATGTCGCGGGCGCTAGAGATTCGTGATGGCGGGTGTCAGTTTCCGGGGTGTTGTGAATCTCGTTATGTCGAGGGGCATCACATAAAGCATTGGGCTGATGGTGGTGAGACTAAGCTAGATAACTTGGTGACGCTGTGTCGTTATCATCATAGAGAGCTGCATCGTGGTGCTTTCTTCCTTTCACTTAAACCACAATCCATTAATTCTAAACGGGGTGAGGTCGTGCGCTTTGCTGAGCGTTTATGTTTCTCGACGGTTGATCGTTATTTTGATTCTCCTTTTAGCCGCTCTAAAGACTTGGTGATTGCTGCTAACCCAGCCAAGTTTACGTGTGCGTGTTGCGACTTTTCTCAATTCGAGAAAACCTTTAATGAAGAGGTGAGTGAACCGATTACTGAGAAAACAGCGGTGACTAAGTGGTTGGGTGAGAGCATGGACTTGAGTATGGCGGTGGATGGGTTGTTATATGCACGCTGTGGTGAGCAAAATATTAGATAGTGAATATGTTTATGACATATACTAAAATTTATTTATAAGTCACAACTGCTTGAATAGCACGTAATCAGAATGTGTTGTTGATTGATGCAGAAACAGGGCTTCTAGGTGTGGCTGTCCGATTGGATGGATTGGGTGTCGGTCTCGCTTCCCCTGGGGTAGATGGGGTTTGTTTTTTTTATTACTAAGCGTGCACAATAAGCTGCTGGATATACAAATAAATGCCTCATTATTTCGATCTATGAGGTCTATTTTAACTTAGCTAAAAATAGCCAGTTGAGCAAATTTGACTATACTTGTTTTACCTCAGTGACGGCCACCTCCAATGAACGCCTTGGTAACCTTACTGGCACTCATGCTGTTTGTTTCACTGAGTCATGCCAAGCAAACCCTCACCTTCACTACGGCTAAATCCGATTACTCTAGCTACATTACAGAGGCAATATTAAAAGAGGCCTACGGTAAGATTGGAATTAAGATACAGGTATTACGTTATCCAGATTTAATAGGCTTAAAAAAATCCAATGCGGGTACCCGGGACGGTGAATTACAGCGCATTAAAGAAATAGCACAAAAATACAGCAACCTAATACTCGTGCCCGTGGTGATTAATAATGTAGAGCTGGTGGTTTATGCAAGAGACTCAAATATTGTCATTAAAAAGCCTGCCGATCTCGCGCCATACCATGTAGGCTATTATAAAGGTGCCTTGATATTCGATAAGTTAACCCAGGGTTTTTCCAGAGTGAGTCGATTTTCTACCCAAAAAGAAACCTTAAAAATGTTGGCAACGGGCAAGGTAGATGTGGTGATAGGCGATACTCTCACGGCTCCTTGGCGCATTAAACATCATAAAATTAAAGGGCTGCATCCACTGAGCCCACCATTAATGAATTTGCAACTCTATCATTTTTTAAATATAAGGCACAAAGCCTTGATTCCTAAACTCACTAAGGAGCTTAAAAGTATGATAAAAAGAGGACGTCTGGAAATCATCCGTAAGAGAGTTATATCTCGCTATCGGGTTAATTTGTAAAAATAACTAAGAAAGTCAGGGGTAATTCCATAATGAAGTGTTTCGCTTTTATGTCTGGATTGTTTTTACATAACTTAAAAGAGCTTTGCAGTTGAAGGTTAATGCATGTGAAATATTTAGTTTTTATTTTATTAACGAGCTGTTTTTCGGCCACTAGTTTTTCTGAGCTAAATCATAATGTAGCATTTGGTTTGGGTGTAGGTGTGATTTATGGGGGAGCGGGTGTTAAGTTAGATTATGAATTTTTAAATAATACTTATATAACAGCTGGCTTAGGCTCAGAGCCTTCGATAGGGTTGCAATTATACTTAAAAGATAAAGGGGCGTCTTGGCGCCCTAAAATATCGCTGCACTATGGGTTAGTTGGCTACACTACTGGGTCTAAAGTGCGCGACATTAATGAGGCTGGTAGAAGAGGGTCTAAAATAATTCAGCGTTATTATGGGGGGATTGTTGAGTTTGGGCAAAGCCTTCAATTTGGCCGTGGTTTGCGCCATGCAGTTGATCTAGGCTTAACTTTTGGGATGTCGGACGGCGGGAAAAAAGAATGGGAAGACCGTCATATTGAAGAGTATGACTATGCTGATGATTTAAGTGTTGATTTAGGCGAGCTTATTACAACAGCTATTAATATTGGGTATAGATACAGTTTTTAAACGTGTCTAGATCAACTCTATAAGTCACTATGAGCTGCGACAAGTTCCAGTACGGCACAAGGGTCAGGTATTGCCTTTTGATTTTTCTTACACCCCCCAATCTATAATTAGCCCTTTAATTATAGATTGTCGCTATGCCACCCTCTATGTGCTTAGACCTAACTTTATAAAATAGCCGGTGCCAAGCGGCAACCGTTTTTAATTGTACTCCATCACCTTTTCGCCTGCGTTAACTGGGTGGCAATTTAATTAATCGGTGGATGCCTGTTGTTTAATAAGTAAGCATGAATGTAACAAGAATATCTTTAAGCAACATCACTAATAAGGCACCCACCATAGTGGCAAATCTAGACTGCTGGTTAGTCGTTGTCGCTATCAAGATTAGAAACCCGAAGTTAAATTTTTAAGGTAAAAATGCCAACCAATCCATGTTAGAGACTTGTTGGCATTTTAAAATTGTTAGTTGTGCGGTTATAAAAACTTAAAGCTCAGCGTGTGCCATTTCCTTTACACGGGTTTTAGCATTTTCTTTTATACGCAGTACTTTATCCTCATGGGCTAATCCTTGTACCGGAATATGACGTACATCCTCAATGCCCACAAAATTTAGAATGCGTTGTAAATATGGGGTCTGAAAATCCATGGCCTTTACATACTCGTTGTCAAACTCCATGCCTGAGCTGGTAATAATAACCGCCTGCTTGTTTTTCAATAATCCTTGTGGGCCTTCTGCGGTGTATTGGAAGGTTAATCCCATTCGACAAATTTGGTCAATATAGGCTTTTAATAAACTGGTGATACTGAAGTTATGCATGGCCGAGGCAATTACTATGATGTCTGCATTTTGCAGTTCGGTAATGTATTCCACCGAAGGTGCCAGCAGTATTTCTTGCTCGGGGCTTAGGGCATCGCTTGGGGTATAAAATGCTTGTACGGTTCCTGCACTTAAAAAGGGGGCCGGAGCTTGGGCCAAATCACGGATGGTGAATTGGTAATCCTGCTCGGGGTTATTTTTAGATTTAAGTTCTTCCATTAAGAAATCGGCAATCTCACTGGAAACCGAATGATTGGCGGCAGTGCTAGATTTAATGATTAATACGTTTTTAGGTGTGTTTGAAGTGCTCATATGTCTCTCTTAAGTTTGGTTAGGTAGTTGCAAGCTGGGTGTATCATACGAGGCTTTTACGGGTAGAAAGAGAGGGGGTTGAACAAATCATATTTGTCTTTTAGACAAAAGAGGGTAAGAATCAGGGCTACTAATTGATGTTTTAGGGCTTATTGTGGACAAAGTACGTGCATTACGCTATTTCAAGCGCACCGCAGAGCTTAACAGCTTTAGCCTGGCGGCTAAGGAATTTGAGGTGCCTGCTAGCTCTATTTCCAGGCGCATTAAGGATTTAGAGAGCGAGCTGGGGGTTGAGCTCATAAAGCGCAGTACCCGCCATGTGAGCACCACAGAGTTGGGCAGTGTGTATTACAACAGCATAGTAGAGGTGTTATTAAAGTTAGATGAAGCCGATGAGCTGGTTTCGCAAGCCCAGGGGGCGTTTGAAGGCAAGCTGCGCATTAGTGTCATGCCCGAATACGGTGAAATTGCTTTATTGCCGGTGATGCAAAAATTCAGAAAAGCCTACCCAGATATTGTTTTAGATTTAGACTACTCCTACCACCTTGTGGACTTTGCTAAAGACCCGGTAGATATCGCCATAAGAGCAGGCTTTGTAAGTGAAGATAGGGTCATTGCCAAACACCTTTCTCGCTCGGGTTTTAAATTAGTGGCGTCGCCTAAAGTGTTAGAATCTTTGCAGAGACAATTCACTAACAATAGTTTGTCGGTGGCCGATATAGAAGCCTGCCCGATATTTCAATTTAAGACACAAAATGGCCTTATTTCTTGGTGGGTATATGAAAATGATAGCTGGCGTAAAATGAATGTCATCCCCACACTAATTTCAAATAATGGTGAAACCTTATTGCAAGCCTGCTTAGCGCATGAAGGCTTGGCGTTGTTTCCTGAATGGTTGGTTAAACAATATTTATTAAGCGGTGAGCTGGTAAAGGTACCCACTGAACTGCCTGTTTCCAGTGCCGGTAGAGCCGAAATGGATATGTTTATCTTGTATCCCCAGGCTAAGTATAAAATTCCAAAAATTAAACATTGCGTGGATTTTATTATGGATGCGCTGGGTGATTAGTTATGAACCTCGCTCTCGAGCGTGGCTCGTATGTTTAATAACCCTGTCCACTGGCCACACCGAAAAATATAGTGAGAATCACTGGCGGGATATATTAGAATTTCTTAGAATGCATTTCTCGTGATTTCCATTTATACACTTACACCTATACAGAGAAATATTCATGACCGATTTGGTAAATTATCAGTTAGACGGCAAAATCGCCACCATTACCTTGCAAAATGGCAAGGTAAACGCTATGTCCCCCGATCTTATTGCGGCCATTAATGGTGCACTGGATCAGGCCGAGCAAGCTAAAGCCGTAGTGATGATTGTAGGTCAGCCGGGAATCTTCTCTGCTGGATTTGATTTGAAGGTGTTTCAGGCCGATGCTGTCACCGGTGTTGAAATGGTTAAGGCTGGATCAACCCTGTGCCGTCGTTTACTGGCTTTTCCTACCCCTGTGATTGGTGTTTGTACTGGCCATTCGGTAGCGCAAGGTTGTTTCACCTTGATGGCCTGTGACTTCCGTATTGGTGTGGATGGTCCATTCCAGTTAGGCCTTAATGAAGTTCAAATTGGTATGACTATGCACCAGTTTGGCATTGAGCTGCCGCGCGCGCGTTTAACGCCGTCTTACTTCCAGCGCTCTGTCAATAACGCCCAAATGTACACACCAGCCGAGGCGGTTACCGGTGGTTTCTTGGATAAAATTGTAGCCGCTGAAGACTTGATGGCCACGGCCATGGCAGAAGCACAGCGTTTGGCGGGCTTGAACCTGGCAGCCCACAAGGCCACCAAGTTAAAAATGCGTGCCGGTTTGTTGAAGACCTTGGATGAAGCCATCGCACAAGATTACAAAGAGCAGATGGCTGCACTAGGTAAATAATTAACATTACGTTAATCGTTTATTGCGAATCGTTTATTGCGGCGTGAGTAGGGGCGAAGGTCACCCATTAGGATCAAGTGATTAAATCACCTCGGCTTTCGCCCCAGAAAATCGTCGATCTTGTACACTGTCCAAAATGTTTATTACAGGTCTATGTAGCGTATAATTTTCACTCAATAGATTCTTATTTGGTTTCTATCATTGTTCTAAACGTCAAATTAACTCTTGGTTGATTTGTCTTCTTGGTGGGAGGCAATCGATGTAACCAATGAGTTTGTGTGTTATTTTTCATAACCAGCAAGCTTCCATGCTGTAAAATCAATGACACGACTTCTTTGGTTTTTTTATGCTTAAAACAAAACTTGCGCTCAGCACCAAAGCTTAATGAAGCAATAGCACCATTCTTTTTTAAATCCGTTTCGCCATCGCTGTGCCATGCCATACCTTCGCCCCCATTATTATATAAATTAAGAAGGCAAGAATTGAACGTCTCTGCTGTTTCTTTCTCTACTATCGCTTTTAACAACAGCAGTTCATTTGTCCAGGGCAGTGCGGTTTTGGTGTTATTTGAATAGGTATATTCAAAAGGTCTTTCACCATACCAAGCGACTTTTCTCTTGGTCACAATATGCTTTCCAAAGATTATTGCCTCGTCATGTCGCCATTCAATATTGCTTAACAAGCTGGTTAGGTAATGGTTGGCATTATCAATAGATACCACTATGCCGTGATAATTTACCGTGCCATCTGTGTGCAAGAGGTTGCATGGCTGGCCTTCTATTTGACTTAATAAATCCATTTTCTATGTTCGCTTCTCATTCAATGCCCGCAGGGTCGGTACCCTTGTTTTTTGGCTTTTGCCGTATATTTTTAGTCTTCGGTTACCACCAAAACAGATGGTTTTGTGTTTGATCTGTTTCATCAGCGCTACGGCGCTTATATCATTATGATGAATCATGGCGATAACCCTCTCTGCCCAAGTTTGGAACCCTGTAAACCTAGAGCCCGGCTAGGTTTTGTTAACCGATACGCCACCATCAACCAGCATAGCCGTGCCTGTGGTAAAACCTGAGTCGTCTGATGCAAGGTATAACGCCGACTTTGCCATTTCTTCTGGTGTTGCGGTACGTTTTAGGGCGTGCATCTGTTTAACAAATTCTACCACTTCTGGTGAATCGCCAAACTCTTTCGCCATGGGCGTATCGGTGCCGCCTGGCACTAATGCATTTACGCGTATGGCTCTTGACCCATATTCGCAGGCTAGGGCTTTAGTCAGGCCAATAACACCGGCTTTACTGGCTGCATAGGCTGATTTTTCGGGCATGCCCACTGTGTAACCCACAAATGACGAGGTGAAGATAAGCGACCCACCGGTTTGTAACATTGCAGGTATTTGATATTTGGCCCCCAAAAAAGCGCTATTTAGGTTGGTGCTGATTGTATCATTCCACGCGTCAAGGGTGATCTGTGGCGTTGAGCCAGAGGCACCTAATGTGCCAGCATTATTGAATGCAATGTCAAGGCGACCATATTCTTGTAGTGCAATGTCAACCAGCGCTTTGGCATAACCTTCATCTATAACATTGCCAGCTAATGCAATTGCGCTTCCACCGGCTTGTGTAATTTCTTTTACAAGAGTGTCTAATTCATGTTGTCGCCGTGCAGCAACGACTACTTGTGCGCCTTCTTTTGCAAATAATTTTGCAGTGGCACGACCAATGCCTGAGCTTGCGCCTGTAACAATGGCTACTTTGTTTAATAATCTTTGCATCATTTAATTCCTATTTGTTTTGAGTGATGTAAAGACTATAAAGATCTAATTTTATCGCTCGACCCGAATCTTGCTAAATATAAAAATAGCGTGTTTCTATTTTTTGCTTCTAAAGGACGGCCTAACGGATATTCGCTATATTTTTATCCTTGGTTAACCATCAGCATGGAGGGCAGGGTTTGCCTTTTGCATAGGCGCACAAAACAAGATTTGACCCTAGAGCCTCTGAAATAATCTTTTTGGACATACTACGTCAAATATCATTCTTTAGTTTTGAATATCTGCGATACACGCAGAGCATGGTACGATGGCTAAAAACGAAATCTCAAAGGGGTTTTTATAATGCGTCATTGCTTAGTCATTTCAATTGGCTACATTGTATTTTCTTTAAGCCAAAATATTGCATACGCAGACACAGAGTGCCCAGCGGGGCAGTATTATGTATCTGCTTCCATCAATGGCTGTACTGATGTGCCTGCCGGTTATTTTGCCCCAGAGTCTGGATATAACAAGCCCATTGCTTGCCCCCCAGGAAGATATCAGCCAGATGCAGGTGCCACAGATTGTGAAAGAGCGCCCGTGGGTAAGTACGCCCCTTGGCCTGCAACATCTTCTACCCTTGATGATTTACCCGATTGCCCGCAAGGTTCAGAGTCTTATACTGTTGAATCAATGATTTGCACTGGCACGGGTGATGTGAATTCTCAGCACAGTATTTTGTATAGGGTGCCTACACAGATTTACAGTTCTTATGAGTCACAGCTTTTATTACAGGGCCGTAATGAGTTTGATCAAGAGATAGCATTATCCAACAGCGACACCATAACTGTGCTTATGGTCAATGGCCAAGGTGCTGCTGTCACGGTTACTACACTCATAGAAAACGGTGAGGTCGCTCTCTCGTTCACGGCCTTAGTGGCAGGGGACTATGCATTAAGCACTAATATTAATGGTGTCAGCGGCCCGTCTTTAACTTTAACGGTCTTGGACAGTGAGATAAATTCTGACGATGATTCAATCATTGATGTATTGGATGTGGATGATGACAACGATGGCTTAATTGAAATTCATTCTTTAAGCGAGTTACATTTAATTCTAGAAGATTTAAATGGCACCAGTCTTGATGGGGATGAAACAGGCTGCCCAGATACTAATTGTATTGGCTACGAACTGGTTAATGATCTTGATTTTGATGCTGACTGGGATGGACTTTTAGTGGATAACGATCACTGGAATAACGCACTAGGTTGGTGGCCTTTGGGTGATGGGGCGGCTGGCGTCTTTAGAGCTGAATTTAATGGTAATGGTTATAGCATTAACAATCTGTTTATCCAGAATACAAAAAACTACACGGGTTTGTTTGGTGCGATGCAAAATGCAATCGTTAGCAACCTAACCATATCCGGCCCATTAACCAGGGTAAGTGGCCATAACTCTGTGGGTTTGTTGGTGGGCAGGGCAGAAGCCTCGACGCTTTCAAATATTCATGTGACAGGGTCTGTTTATGGCGATTCTAGTATAGGTGGGCTTGCTGGTTTTTTATATAACAGCGATCTATCCGCAAGCCATGCTAACGCGAGTGTGAAAGGGTTAGATACAGTAGGTGCCTTGATTGGCGGAGCTTCCGTAGCGGGCGATTTCAGTGATTTAAAGCAAAACTACGGGGCTGGAACGGTAAGCGGCGATACCAGTGTGGGCGGTTTGGTGGGTCATATATCTGACTATGTTCAGGTATATGAAAGTTTCTCCCGGGCGCATGTCTCTGGAATTAATAAAGTGGGTGGCCTAGTGGGTAGTGTTGCCGGTGGTGGCGGTTATGGTGCATTTATCAGTTACACGTATGCCAAAGGCCAAGTAACGGGTACCAGCGAAGTAGGCGGATTGGTGGGGAGCCTCACTGATACCACTGTCACAGATAGCCATTGGGATATAGAGGCCACAACCCAGGCCAGCAGCGCACAAGGGTTGGATACAGGACTTACTAGCCTACAAATGACCTGCCCAACAGGCGCAAACCAATCGTGTGAAGGTGCAACCTCTACCTACCAATTCTGGGATACAGGTACCTCTACTTGGGATTATGGAAACAGCAGTCAATATCCGGTATTAACGTTTAATAACATTGTCCAGCGAGATAGCGATGAAGATGGCGTAATGGATGAGTTAGACGACTTTCCAAATCACATCGCGTCATCAATCGATACCGATAACGATGGTTTCCCAGATACTTGGAATGCTCAGTGTGATCAAGCGTGCATAGATCAGTCTGGACTTGAATTAGATAGTTTTCCAAATGATGTTGCCATTTCAATGGACAGTGACGGCGATGGTATCGCAGATGCGTTTAACGAAGCCTGCGACATGGAATGCCAAACCAACTCAAATTTACTTATTGATGCTTTTCCAGATGATGCTGCCGCTTCTGTAGATGACAATAATGACGGTATGCCTGATGAATGGAATAACAGTTGTGATAACGAATGTCAGAAAAACTCTAACTTAGAATTGGAAACTAGTGGTGCAGGTAACTCTGGAGGCGGCAGCCTTCCATGGTTTTTAATTTCAATAATGAGTGCAGCCTTATTACCTAGAAGAGGACGTTTTAAGTAGATGGATAGGGGGAGCAGATCAGGCTTTCCCCGAATTCATCAGCAAGTGCTTAGAACTGGCCCGCTACACAGTATTAAAGCCAGTACGGGCTGAAATGGTACGCCGTGCCAAAGACTGGAAGTGGAGCAGCTACCGTGAGATTGCAGTTTGGGTTGCACTATTCACGGGTAAGCCGAATAGTGAATAGCGCACAATGCAAGGCCAGGCCCTCAGCCAAAGGGAATATTGCGTCTTGCTATACAATATAGGTTACAGCAAATTCAAGTGAGGATGTTCGATGACATCGATCAGTTCTAATCCCCCGCCCACCGTTAAGGGTCGCTCAGGTTTTAGTATTCAACAAGCTATCTTGGTTTTACGTCAGGGCAAGTCACACCGTCTGTGGCGTGAGGCAGCCTGGCATCTAATGGAGCATGCGGGCAAGGATACCCAGCTACTGCTGGAGGCCCAAAAAGATTTGCTGCTGGCGTCCCAGCCTGAGCCCGTGCTGTGGCCCAAATATATGCTGTGGGCCGTGATGGGGCTGGCAAGTCTGGCGCTTATAGGTCTGAGTTTGTGGCAGATTTTACCGAGCATCAAAAGCGCCTGCTGAATCGTCGCGGGGTCACCCATTCGGTCTTTTCAACTCAAAAATATACGGACCAACGGGCTTGGTCTATCGTTCTATTAGGCCATAAAAGAATCTCACCACTACTGACACTCTCTGTCAGTAGGTTAATGGATAATCCATAGCCACTGACTCGGTAAAAACAGCAAATAAACCGAATTGAATACCCCCAAATTAATATAGTAATAGGAGGCTGTAATGGCACAACACGTTGAAAAAACCAGCAGATTTAATGTTCCTGCAAAAAAGGTCTGGCAAGCGTTAAATGATTTTGCCGCAGTCGCAAAATTCGCCCCCTTAATTGAGAGCTCGCCCCTTCTCAATGGCCAAAATTCAGGCATAGGGGCAAAGCGTTGCTGCAATTTTTATGATGGTAGCAAGATTGTTGAAGAGATTATTGAATTAAAAGAAGGTGAAAGCATAACGGTTGTTCTTACTGACCATACCATGCCGCTTAAATCGGCTATTGCCACCATGAAAGTGGTGCCGGTTGATGCCACCACTTGCGATATCACCATAGCCATGGATTACGTTGTGAAAGGTGGGCCACTGGGCTGGTTGATGGGATTTTTTATGATGGCGCCCCTCATGAAAGGCGTTTTTAAAAAAACCTCACAGGGTTTGGCGTATTACTCTGCCACTGGTGAGTCAGTGGGTGATGGACTGCCTTCTAAAGAAGAGCTTTCTTTAGTGGTGCCAGTTTAAAGCGTGTGGCTTAATTTTTAAGTCTGATCACCCCGAATTCAACTTCAAAGTGCACCGTTAGAATCACAATATACGTGCAACTCCGAAGTTGAATTTGGGCGTTAAATTTTGAGTGGTTGGTCCAATAGAATAGCTTAAGCAACTGCATCCTTGTAATCCCGCTGCGTTTTTCTCTCGCTGTAACGATCCACCAAAAACTCACCGTGATCTCGTGTCAGGTGAGTAAAGCGAATCAGCTCTTCCATCACGTCCACAATACGTTCGCGGTATGGTGAATCCTTCATGGTGCCATCCCGGTTGAACTCCTGATACGCCTTGGCCACCGACGATTGATTGGGGATAGTCAGCATGCGCATCCAGCGACCCAGCACACGCATATTATTAATGGCATTAAAACTTTGTGAGCCCCCGGATACCTGCATCACCGCCAGAGTTTTACCTTGAGTAGGGCGCACCGCCCCCACCGATAACGGAATCCAATCTACTTGGGTTTTCATGACACCAGACAGGTTGCCGTGAATCTCGGGGGATGACCAAACCTGTCCTTCAGACCAGATCACAGCTTCTCTTAGCTCTTTTACCTTAGGGTGGTCGGCCGATTCATTGCCATCAAACAACGGCAGGCCTTTAGGATTAAAGAAGCGTACCTCGGCGCCCATGCTCTCTAATATGCGGCCAGCCTCTTCCCCCGTCAGGCGACTAAACGAACGATCTCGCAGTGAGCCATACATCACCAATATACGTGGTTTATGGGTGCTGCTATTAAGCGTGGGTGGAATCACATCAAATTGTTCTGCATTTAAATACGTCATGTTGTTAATCCTCTGTAGTTACCTCCTAAGACGCAGCCCATCTTAAAAAGACGAAAATAAAATTAATTTTAAAAAGTTTCGTCTTTTTAGAAGCTGCTTCGTCTTACAGATAAACCACTTAAATAATTAAGGAATAACATGAAAAACATTCAAACCACTATCGTCATCGGTGCCGGCCCAGTAGGCCTGGCTGCAGCGGCTCATCTGATTGCACAGGGCATCAAACCTATTGTGCTGGAAAAGGGGCAATCGGCCGGCAGTGCCATGCAGCAATGGGGACATGTAAAGGTATTTACCCCCTGGAAATACCTAGTAGATAAGGCGGTACTGACGTTACTTAAAAGGACAAAATGGCAGCATCCCAAAGAGGATGATCTGGCCACGGGTCAACAGATAGTCGATGAATACCTGATACCGGCTGCTGCCACCCCAGAGCTGTCAGAAGCCATCATCTACGGGGCCCAGGTAATTGCGGTTGCCAAACAAAATTTAACCAAGTCTTCGTCAACCCAGCGCGAAGAGGCCGGCTACACAGTGCATTACAAGAGTCAGGATGGCCAATACCACAGGGTACAGGCACAAGCCGTTATTGATGCCTCGGGTACTTGGAGCAGCCCAAACCCTATAGGTTTAGATGGTTTACCTGTGCCAGGTGAGCGAGAAAATGCCGATTTCATCACCTATGGCATTCCGGATGTATTGCAGCAACAACAGCATGTATATGCAGGTAAACGTACTCTGGTATTGGGGGGCGGTCATTCGGCCATTAACGTGACGCTGGACCTGCTTAAGCTGCAGCAAGCCCATGCCGATACCAAGATTCACTGGGGGTTGCGCCGCAATAACCTGGAAAAACTCTTGGGTGGCGGCATCAACGATAAGCTGCCGGCCCGTGGTGAATTAGGATTGGCCGCCAAACACGCCATCGACAGTGGTGCTTTAAACCTGTTGGCACCATTACAAGTAGACGCCATCGAAAAAACAGCTGGCGGATTAAAAGTGTCGCTGCAGGTGGATGGCAAACCCCAGCAAATTGAGGTGGACCGTATCGTGGTGGCCGTGGGTTTTAGACCGGATCTGAATATTTTGCGTGAACTGCGTCTGGATATTGATGAAGTGGTGGAAGCGCCTAGGGCACTGGCACCCTTGATCGATCCTAACAAACATTCATGTGGCACGGTGCGCCCCCATGGTGTTGAAGAGTTAACTCATCATGATCAAAACTTTTACATAGCCGGCATGAAAGCCTATGGCCGTGCACCCACATTTTTAATGCTCACCGGTTATGAGCAAGTGCGTTCCATCGTCGCGGAATTAGCCGGGGATTATGAAGCGGCACGACGGGTGGAATTAATGTTACCGCCCACAGGTGTGTGCAGCACTAAAAAACCAGCACCCGCCAATGAAGATACGTCGCCAGCTTCCTGCTGTGGGCCGGTTAGTGCTCCTGAGGTGGAAGTGAAACAAGCCTCATGCTGTGGAAGTGAGCCACAAGCGGCAGCTTCTTGCTGCGGCTAATAGACGCTAATTTCGGTTATTTTTCCAACTCAAATCGAGCCGCAGTGGCGGCTCGTATTTGTAAAGCTAACGGGATCCAAAGTTGTGAGTTTTTTATCTATTCATCGTTTATTTAAATCACCCCCAAGACTTGCCAATGAAGGCGGTACGGGGGGGATCTCCATCAGCCTGCTGGGCATCGCGCAAATTTGCTCATGGGGCAGTCTGTATTACAGTTTCCCGCAGATTGCCGAGGCCATTAGTCAGGAGCTGGCTTTTGCCAAGACACAAGTATACGGCGCATTAACCTTGGGGTTATTGCTGTCGGCGTTTGCCGGCTTGCCTTTTGGGTCAGCCATAGACCGTGGACTGGGTAAACAGGTCATGACACTGGGTTCACTCGTGGCTGGCCTGCTACTCATGTTGGGCTCGCAATTAAATTCCCTGTTGGGATTTTATGTAATTTTTGCGGCATTGGGGTTTTTACACTCAGCGACACTTTACGATGCGGCCTTCTCGGTGATCGCCAATAATTTTAACGGCGAAGACAGCCGTCGGCACATTACCACCCTTACTTTGTGGGGAGGCTTTGCCGGTACGGTATTCATTCCATTCATTGAGCTGTTATTACGAACCAGCGATTGGCGAACCACTATGTTGGTACTGGGTGCCATTAATTTAATTATTTGCGCTAGCATTTATGGCCGCTTGCCTAAAGCGAGCTTAGTAAAAAAGGCAAAGTCCCAGGAAAAGGCGCCACAGAAAAACAAGCCAGAAATGAAAAACCAAGATGCTCAAAACCAGGGTGTGCGGTGGGCCTTGTCTCATCCCATGTTTTGGACGCTGATGATTTGTTTTGCGTTTTTTGCGGCTACCACCACCACCTTTAAGTTTCACTTGTACCCTTTGTTGATTGAAAAGGGGCTGAGTGCACAACACGTGGTGGCGATACTGGCCATCCTGGGGCCTTCACAGGTGGCCGGACGAGTGCTGCTTAAACTGTTTTTAGAGCGAATCTCTATTATAAAGCTTGGCGTGCTGACCGCGTCCGTATTGCCTGTGGTGTTTATAGCCTTTAATTACTTACCCGCCCAATTTATATGGCTAGTGCCATTTGCCATGATATTTGGTGCCGCCACCGGCACTATGACCATAGTGAAGGGCATTGCCGTACCTGAACTGTTAACGCGGCAATCTTATGGCGCCATTAACGGGGCCATGAATGTGCCGGTGAAAATCATTAAGGCTCTATCACCCACGCTGGCGGCACTGGTTTGGACTATCACGGGCAGTTACGCTGGACTGCTAGATGGCTTGATATTATTGGGCGCCATATCGGCATTATGTTTTTTATTTGCAAGTTTAAAAACCTGCGCGAAATAAAGCAAACATGCTGGCGATTAAGTGAGGGCCTTCTATACATAATCGGTGCAGCTGAACTATAATTAAGCGTATTTCAGTCAGACCTATATTGGACTAAGCAACGTGAACCTAGAAAACATTTGGGCGCAATACAAAAGCGCCCTTAAATCCTTTTTGCATTCAAAAATTTCTAATGCCACCGACGTGGATGACTTGCTGCAGGACATTCTCATTAAGACCTATGAAAATTTGGCAAAGGTAAAAACGCAGGAGAGTATCAAGTCGTGGATATTTCAAATTGCCAATCACACCATTATCGATTTTTATCGTCGCAATGGAAAACTAAACGATTTATCCCAGGATGATTTGTGGTTTGAAGAAGATGTACCGGATATAAAACAAGAGCTTTCCCATTGTATTGAGCCTTTTATTAAGGCCCTACCCAAGGAGAGTGCCCAGCTGTTGGAAGCGGTTGATTTAAATGGTATTGCCCAAAAAGAAGTTGCACAACAGTTAGGAATAAGCTATTCAACTTTGAAATCACGGGTGCAAAAATCTCGCAGTCAATTACGCAAGGTATTTGATGGTTGTTGTCATATGTCTTTAGACGCTCAAGGAAATTTAATGGATTACAACGTAAAAGGGGATCAATGCAGTAAGTGTGATTAAAGATAACTTACCCAGTACCTTACCTGCTATTTTATAAGCAGACTTGTGCTTGAATCACATTCAATCAGTAAGTTCACCACAGGCTTTTCTGAAGACTTCGCTGGCGAGGGCCAGGTATTGCGGTTTGTCTTGACGGAGAAATCCTAATGGGTAACCCTCGAGTTTTGGGAGGAAATTATGGATCTTATTTTACTGGAATTCGGGAATGCCGCGCTGACCTCGGCAAAGGGCAATGATGCGGGTGCAAGTGAAGGAAGCTTGGGGGCTCTGACCGATAACCCAGGTAATCTAGGTTTTGATCATTCTAAGTGTGTTGAGCTGGTATCGATTAGCCAGGGTATTAAACAGCAGATCACCACCGATGGCAGTAATAGTGCGCGTACATCAGGACGTCCTGTGGTCTCTGATTTTACCTGTGTGAAATACGTAGATGCAACTTCACCAAAATTATATGAGTACTGTTTATCCGCTAAATTATTGGATGCACCCGGTGCTCCATGCCGCATTCACGTATTGCGCAACTCTGGTGATCGTTTAAATTTATTGATGCAGTTTAAGATAAGCAATGTATTGATTAGTGAAATTGATTTTCAGTCCCACCCAAATGACATGGCGACTGAGCACTTTAAACTAAATTTCACCGAAATTTCTTGGCTGTATTGTTCACAAGGGCCAGGTATGCAAGACAAGGAGCATGTGGCAACGGGTTGGAATATTGCACGCAATCGACCTATTACACCGGGCGCCTAAACCTTGTGAGCTGTTATTTGATCAATTCATTCTTTGCTTCCTCGGTGGTGGGACTGCTAAATAACATCCCACGTGCGGGCACGGATGGCTTTATTTTCAAACCGGTACCGTCAGATAAACTTCGCCAATTACTACCGCAGTGGCAGCCTTTGTTGCATGCAAATTAGGCATAAACAAGGTGAATCTAACAGTCACATAACCACTCATGGCTGCGTGGACGCTAAGCAATCTCTTTACTACTCTTTAAAGGTGATTGTTATTGATTGGCTTCGACCCTCAACTTCAATTTCGGCAGCGCTAAGCGCATGTCTTCATTCATATACCTTGTATCCTCCAAGCGATCACAGCACTCAAGGCAGCAGGGAGAGGGAACTGGAAACCAATTATGAAGAAAAATAACCTGCTAATACTGTTAGTGGCTAGCTTCGTTGTGATCGCCATTGTTATCGTATCCACACTTTTGTCACCTACTAAAATGATTACCGTGGGAGTCACTCGGTGGGCGACTAACGCTGAATTTGACCGAAGCATTGAGGGCTTCAAACAGGGTTTGGCGCTAAAAGGTTATATTGAAGGCAAGAACATAAGATACCTCGTAGAAAATCCGGAAACGGATCTGGCGAAACAAACATCCATCATCGAAGAATTTATCAAGCAAGACGTTGACCTAATCTATTCGATAACCACGCCGGGCACCATTATCGCCAAAGAACTCACTGAAAAAATACAAAGTCCAATTCCTGTGGTTTTCTCTGTTTGCACCTATCCTGTGGAATCAAATTTGATTGCCGCGCTCGATAACTCAGCAAATAACCTAGTGGGCACCCGCAACTACGTGCCCTTCGCCAAGCAGTATTATGTCTTTGAGCAGCTGTTTCCCGATGTCATGTCGTTGGCGGTTGTTCGCCGCAAGGGTGAACCGAACTCAAGCAACCAATTAAAGGAAGTCAAAGCTCAGCTGGAAGAGCGTGGCATGACGATAATTGATATCGCCGCCGTTGACCTTGATGACATGAAACGCCAGCTAGAGACGGCGTCTGCCAACATTGACGCCAT
>MAAA01014136.1_pt1 | contig 18865 bp, 16 predicted proteins | sample 1115971 | NCBI WGS metagenome assembly MAAA01 (sample SAMN04961123, study PRJNA320927) | seawater metagenome | isolation source: sample BD02T6 sea water enriched with oil for 6 days | place: USA:Gulf of Mexico | collected 2013-07-27 | reverse complement strand
GTACTAGTAGCCCTTGAAGCCGTAGAAGATGGTTTCGGTGAAACTAAGCTTTCTCGTGAAAAAGCTAAGCGTGCTGAATCTTGGAAAGAGCTTGAAAAAGCCTTCGAAGCACAAGAAGTTGTTACCGGTGTTATCAACGGTAAAGTTAAAGGTGGTTTTACAGTCGATGTTGCGACAATCCGCGCTTTCCTACCAGGATCTTTGGTAGATGTTCGCCCTGTACGTGATACAGCGCACCTTGAAGGTAAAGAATTAGAATTTAAAGTAATTAAGCTAGATCAGAAACGCAACAACGTTGTTGTTTCTCGTCGTGCTGTTCTAGAAACAGCCAACAGCCAAGAGCGTGATGAGTTGCTTGCTAACCTTCAGGAAGGTCAGGAAGTTGCTGGTATCGTTAAGAACCTAACGGACTACGGTGCTTTTGTTGATCTAGGTGGTGTTGATGGTCTATTGCACATTACCGATATGGCTTGGAAGCGTATTAAGCACCCAAGTGAGATCGTAAATGTTGGCGATGAAATTCAGGTTAAAGTTCTTAAATTTGATCGTGAGCGTAACCGTGTTTCTCTAGGGCTTAAGCAATTGGGTGAAGATCCATGGGTTGCAATCAAGGCTCGTTACCCTGAGAACACTAAGGTAACAGCTAAAGTAACTAATCTTACTGATTACGGTTGCTTTGCTGAGCTAGAAGAAGGCGTTGAAGGTTTGGTTCACGTATCTGAAATGGATTGGACTAACAAGAACATTCACCCATCTAAAGTTGTTCAGGTTGGCGACGAAGTTGAAGTAATGGTTCTTGATATTGACGAAGAGCGTCGTCGTATCTCTCTAGGTGTTAAGCAGTGTCAAGTTAACCCGTGGGAAGAATTCTCTGGTAAGTGCGAAAAAGGCGAAAAGATCAGCGGTAAGATCAAGTCTATCACTGACTTTGGTATCTTCATTGGTCTAGACGGCGGCATCGACGGTTTGGTTCACTTGTCTGATATTTCTTGGAACGAAACCGGTGAAGAAGCCGTTCGTAACTACAAGAAGGGTGATGAGCTAGAAACAATCGTTCTTTCTATTGACCCAGAACGCGAGCGTATCTCTTTGGGTGTTAAGCAGTTAATTAGTGATCCTTTCAATGAATATGTAGCCGAGAACGACAAAGGCAGCGTAATTAAAGGTAAAGTGATATCAGTTGATGCGAAAGCAGCAATCGTTGAACTTGCCGAAGGTGTTGAAGCAACTCTTAAAGCCTCTGAAATTAGCAAGGATCGTGTAGAAGATGCACGTAACGCGCTTAAAGAAGGCGAAGAAGTAGAAGCTAAGATCATTGTTGTTGATCGTAAAAACCGTACTATGGCCCTTTCTATTAAGAGCAAAGACGATGTAGAAGAGAAAGAAGCTGTTAAAGCGCATAGCCAAAAAGCAGCGCCAGAAGCAGCCGGTCCAACCACCATTGGTGATTTGATCAAAGAGCAGCTTAAGTCTAAAAACGATTAATAGTCGTATTTAGATTCAAGATTAAAAGCCTGGCAAATGCCAGGCTTTTTTGTGTTTGGTTGTTTGTATTGATTGGATGTTGGTGGTGCGCTTTTTGTAGTTGGGTGGTTGGATGGTGCCAAATTGAAGTGGTGTGTAAATTTGCGTATTATCTAAGTCTTTATTGGGTGTTTTGATTTTTTGTGGAGTGCGGGGGCTTTGAATGTTTATTTTGATGTGCAGCAATTATACTACGTGCCGCAATATAGTCCGGTTCAGCAGCGGCTTGAGATTTTAGGTGTTGAATGTATATATGTGTTTTATCGAGATGTGTCGCTTGTGCAGCAGCAGGAGGCTGTAGCTATTAGTTTGGGAGCTAGAGTGATTTGGGTTGCTGATCAGTGCGAGGCTCGTGAATTGTATTTAAAGGATAGTCCTAGTTGGGTTGTAATAGGGAATTACTTTGAAGGTTTAGAGGCTGTGCATGTAAATTCAAAAACAGCTCTATTGAGTCACGGAATTGGTCCGAAATCTTGTTATTATACGGTTTCAGACTCTATGCCGAGTGTGCGTTTTGTTGAGGGGCCTTACAGGGCGAAGCGCCTGGAGGGTCTTTATCCGTACTCTAAATTTGTAGATACTGGTTATGCTAAGTTGGATCCTGTTGTAAATGGGACATTGGGCGGGTGTAATTTAGGTGATTTAGGTCTTGATAGTACAAAAATTACGTTACTTTATGCACCTACATATTACCCTAGTAGTATTGAGTGTTTTTCTAAAGATTTCCCCCATAACTTTAAAGAATACAATATTATAGTGAAGCCTCATTTTTTCTCGTTGACCAACCCTAAGTATAAAAAACAAAAGATGTTATTAGAGTCCTGGTCAAAGGCAGAAAACGTATATTTGGCTGGAGTTGATGAGGTAAATATACTCCCCTTTATGGCTATTTCAGATCTGCTAATTAGTGATGCCTCCTCAACATTGTTTGAATATGCAGCGCTAGATAAGCCGATAGTTTGGTGTGATTTTTATAAATTAAGGTGGGGTTATAGGGGGCTGTTTAAGTATAGGTTTGACAATAGAATGGATGCAGATTTATATAAATATTCAGATATAGCTTTGCATGCAAAAAGTTATGGCGATCTAAAGGGCTGTGTAGATTCACAAATAGAGAGTCCACAGGAGTTCTCTGAAAAGCGAATGAAACATTCGCTTCAATTGGCGGGCGTAGTGGACGGGAAGGTTGGGCTGCGTATTGCTCAATTTATGGTGGAGAATGAGTAGTATAATGAGAAAAATAATTACATTTGGGACTTTTGATGTGTTTCATGTGGGGCATGTTAATATTTTAGAGCGAGCTAAGCAGGAGGGAGATTACCTGATTGTAGGTGTATCTTCTGATGAGTTGAATTATAGAAAAAAAAAGCGTTATCCAGTATATAGTCAAACTGATCGGCTTAGGATTATTGGGGCTTTACGCTTTGTTGATGAGGTGTTTCTAGAAGAATCGCTTGAGCTTAAAGCTGAGTATATCCAGCGCTTCGATGCTGATGTTTTTATTATGGGGGATGATTGGGCTGGGAAGTTCGATTCTATGGAAGAGTATTGCGATGTTAAGTACCTGCCTAGAACACCGTCAATCTCGACTACAGAAATTATTGAAGTTGTTAAGTCATTATAGGAAGTGAAGTTATGGCTGGTTCTTTTAAATTGGTTGGAAAGCATGCAAGGCTTGCAGAGAAAACACTTTCTTTATTGGGGAGGGTATTTGCAAAAAATAAGATTGATTATATTCTGGAAGGTGGAACGCTTCTTGGGATTATAAGGGAGGATCGTTTGTTACCGTGGGATACAGATATTGATATAAGTGTTCGCTCGGATCAGGCAGAAAAAGTAGTTAAGTCGCTATGGGTTTTTTGGTTGTTCGGGTATAAAACCCGTGTAAAGCGCTTTAAAAAGGATGTAGGGCCTTTTAAAAAGGGTGATATTAGAATTATTAAAATTCAGAAGCACTATTTTTACTTAAAGAAATTTGAATTAGTTGATGTGTTTGTTAAGTACAAGGTGGAGGGTGAGTATTTGAATATAGTTGGAAAGAAACCGGCCATTATTAGGGATTTCCCAGCTAAGTATCTAGAGCAGCATGATGAAATTGAATTTAAAGGCCAAAAATATAGAATACCAGTAGATCATGACGAATACTTGGCGTTGGTGTATGGTGACTGGAGAACGCCAGTTAAAGAGTGGGACTATACTAAAGATAATAAGCGTGTTAAATCGGTTATAGAGCAATTATGAGTTTTGAGCGGTTTGCTCTTCTGAGGGTGTTGTTGTGAGTACTATATTAGCTAAGTTTGGATACCCTAGAAGTTTACTTAAAAGCTATCGATACTGGAACTTACTGCTTAGGCCGGGCCAGATAACGATAGGCTCTCTAGTGTTGATTTGTAAGGAGTCGGTGCATCAGTATTCGCAAATATCGCAAGAAGCTATGAGTGAGCAAAAAGTAATAGTTTCTGAAATTGAGCGGGTATTGAAGCATCGATTTGATTATTCTAAGATAAACTACCAGATGTTAATGATGCAAGACCCTGATGTTCATTTTCATGTGGTGCCACGGTATGATGCGCCTGTTGAATTCTGTGAAAATAGTTATTCTGATAAATATTGGCCTGGAATGGTTGATATGTCGTATGTATTGGATATCGATGGTGTGTATGAAGATGAGCTTTTACGCACTCTAAAAATTGATTTTTCAGCCTGTGCTAATACATCGATGCCTCTAACAAAGAAATACCGCAAAATGTATACGTCTGGATGTTTTGATATTTTTCATCAAGGACACTTAAATATACTTAAGGGCACAAAAGCACTATGTGACTATTTAGTTGTTGGGGTATCCACTGACGAGTTAATTCTTGAATCTAAGGGTCGGTTACCATTAATACCGTTTGAGGAGAGGGTTTCTATTTTAGAGTCTAATAGGTTTGTAGATGAGGTTATTCCTCAGGTAGATAAGAACAAACAGGTTATTGTGGATCAATATAATATAGACGCAATTTCAGTTGGGTCTGATTGGCTTGGTAAATACCCTAAGGTGACTTGTGAGATGGAGTATTTCGACTATACCCCAAATGTGAGCTCAACTGTTTTAAAGCAAAAGCTTGGCATTAAATCATAAGCTTTGGCTTTGATGTTTTGAGCGGAGGCCTCTTACTCTGCTGGGCACTGTTGTTAATGATAATGACTGTAGTGCCCTGTGTGAGTGAAGCCTGTCAGTACCTCAGGGGTGCCGAGGGTGGTATAGGGCGATTGCCATAGCTATATTGACTCTAATTTGTGTTAGCCACTATTCTTGTTTAAATGATGCTGGGATCGGAGGGTGCGTTTTCTGGTAGGTCTCGTGAATTGTCCATATTAATATTTTTTCGACAATATCGTTGTGTGTTCGATTGGCGACTATTTGGTGGTAAGTTTGATTGTTAAAGGTTTGGTATATTGTTTTTTTTCTTTTTACCTTCTATTTTCTGTGTTGGCTCATCATCGATCAGAAAGTTTTTTTGGCTTGCTTGCTGTCTTGGGCTTGTTTGCCTTTAAGGATTTAGGTGGGAAATTAAAAAAAGATCCATTAGGGTATTATGAGAGGAGGTTGGTATGGTGTTTTGCTGCATACTCCGTCATATCGTTATCTGTATATCTCTATTGGCCTTTTTCCGGTAGCTCAAATCTTCGTGTACTGGATGACTTAAAGTTCTTTGTCCTGATTCCCTTTTTTTTACTTCTTCGTGGTTACACTCTAAACGTGCGTTGGTTTGGTGTGATTTTTGCCGTTTTTGCAGTGTTAATGGGTTTAATCTCGATAGGTCAGTACTTGAATGTCGAGCTCATAACTAGCTTCTACCCCCATAGTTCGCGGCCCAGTGCAGATGTAAATCCAATGCGTTATGCGGTGGTAGCTTTATTGATGGCTTGTTTCGGTATTAACTATTGGCTGGCTTTTAAGAGTAAATCGATCTTACTGAAAATATGCTTGATGACATCTATATTGTTTGGTTTGATTGCTTGTGTTTTAACTCAAACTAGAGGTGTATGGTTAGCTATTCCATTGTTGTCACTCGTGTATTGCGGTTATTTATTTCAGCTTGGTAGTATTAAACGGCTGATGATTGCAATGCTGGCTGTGTTCACGTTGCTCTGTTTTTCTTTTCAGTCGGTGTTTGTGCAAAATCGCCTAGATCACACGGTAAAGAATATTGAGCGCTATCAAAATGGTGATAAAGGTTCTTCATTGGCTGTTCGTTTGGATATGTTTAAGGTATCTTTATTGATGGTGCAGGAGAAGCCTCTTTTGGGGCATGGCCTAGGAGTGTTCAAGGTAAAATCAAAAGAAATTCGGGAGTCGGGGAGGATTGGTGATGGTGTTCATCGTCAAGTGGGGATTCGTAAGACGCCACATAATGAGTTCTTTCAAGCGCTTGTGGAGCGGGGGGTTGTAGGCTTATTCGTTACCTTTTTATTGTTTTTAGTGCCTGGAATTATTTTTTATCGAGCGCTTAGGCAGGTGTCTGAGAGTACTGTGTTTTATGGGTTGTCTGGAATGACATTGTTGCTTGTCTTTGCAGTAGCAGGGCAGACTGGAACTTTGTTTAATCATAATCTATTTACAAATTTTTATATTATTATGGTGCTGCTATTTGTGTCCCAGATTCGAAGGGGGTCACCTAGGGTGTTGGGATAATGTTTGGATTGCTGGGGTGCGCAGTTTATGGTATACAAGTATGGTTAGTATTAAAGGGCTTTAGAAGTCCAGTTGGTTAGCTTGTATCCTTGTCAAAATTGAGGCAAATTAAAAATTAAGTAGGTTAATTATGCTGGTTAACGAAATACAGTTAAATTGCCGAATAATTGAATGCTGAAGGGGCCTTTGTATGACTAAATCCGAGCTAATAGAGCGCATTACCGCCCGCCATCCTGAGTTATCCAATAGGGATATCGAGTTGGCGGTGAAAACTATTTTAGATACTATGTCACAGGCGTTAAGTCAGGGTGATCGAATTGAAATTCGTGGTTTTGGTAGTTTTTCATTGCATTTTCGCAACCCTAGATTGGGGCGCAACCCTAAAACAGGTGAGTCTGTTGAATTGCGCGGCAAATATGTCCCGCATTTTAAGCCGGGTAAGGAGTTGCGAGAGCAGGTCAATCATCAATAATCTTTATTGGTGTTTTAAGGCTCTCGTTAACAGTTGTTAATGCACCTGAATGACGAATAAAAAACCAGCGTAAGTTTAATGAAAGGCAAAGCAGTAAGATAACTGGTGGCAGGCCACTACGCCCCTAACCGTCATAATTATCAAAGAAAACAACATTCGTGCAATTACATCCCTCCCCAGCGAGTTAAAACTAATCGTAACCTTTTGAAATACAATAAATTTATAGTAAATAAATAGCCACTAGAGCTAACAAAATACGGTAAACTGTATCGTTAAAATACACCTAGACGACCCTTTGCCAGTGTTGCTATGTATAATGGTGCCAAATAGTAACTAACCAAAGCTCGAGTTGACTATTAAATGCATTAAAGTGTGTTGTGACTATGGGGGAATTGATAAATGGAATTGGACTTTACTTCGTAAAAAGCACTAAATTCATTGGCTAGTTGATGGAGTCCGCCACCGCTGAAAATTTTATCAAAAGCTTAAGTGTTTCACAGTGCCCCTAAATGCGTGCAGGTGTAATTCAATTTTGCTATGAGATATGTTGGAATATGTGAGCTGCCAACAGCAGTGTGATGCAGGAGCCGAATGAAGTGGGTATATTAAGCCAATCGGCTGGTAGCTCCAATAAGCTTAGTAGATGATCCTGACGCTTGATATATATTTAATAAAACTAGGAGTGAGGCATTACAGGCTCACGATGAGTGTGCGGCGAATGATGCGCGTGAAATTATTCTTAATTTTTTGGTGCGAATAAAATGTTGAGCAAGAAAAAAGTGTTTCGTGATTGCATTTAGGGGAATTGATTGGGCAGCGAGCTTGTATTTTTGGCTCACGGGTCACTAACAGATCCAGAGGCTCTCTGGCCTAGATACTTGTATTCAAGTTGATGAAAACAAGTATAGAGAAATGGAAAAGCTAAAGGGGGCGTTTTCGGAATCGAACTTGCCATATTTTGTTGGCATGGTGTAGAAAACAGCTTTAGTAAAAGCTTTAGTGTGTATTTGGTAAAGCTTTCCAAGAGTAAATCTTGTAACGCTGACTAGGAATGTCCTCCTTTATTATTCACCGAGGCGAGAACTAAGAATAAATAGGATGTAAGTTGGTTTAGTATGCCACACGAACGTAGTAGGTGTATCGGGTATTGAAAGCGAAAAAACAAATAGAAAAGTACGAATATGTCAACACCTGATCGATAATCAGTGGGTAGGTGATTAATTGGTCAATCATAAAGGCGTACCCTAGAAGCAGCTGTATTTAGGGGGCTATTAATTTTAGTGAAGGATAGGTAGTTGTACCTAATGAAAATTATGGATTTAGAAAACATAAAGATTGCGATTATTGGACTTGGTTATGTGGGTCTTCCACTAGCAGTTGAGTTTGGAAAAAAAAATCAAGTTATTGGATTTGATATAAATAAAGCTAGAATAGCTGAACTAAAGAATGGTCATGACTCTACATTAGAAGTAGGAGCCGATGCGCTAGCTTCTGCAGATAGCTTGAAGTTTAGCTCTGACTTAGTAAGCCTTAATGACTGTAATGTATATATAGTTACAGTACCTACTCCAATAGATGAGACCAACGCGCCGGACTTAACGCCATTGAGAAAATCTTCTGAAATGTTATCGAATGTGATATCAAAGGGCGATTTAGTTATTTATGAATCTACAGTCTATCCTGGCGCTACAGAGGAAGTCTGCATACCGTTGTTGGAAAGGGGTAGTGGACTGGTCTTTAATGAAGAGTTTTATGCTGGATATAGTCCAGAGCGAATTAACCCAGGTGATAAAGTTAATACGTTAACTAAAATTAAGAAAATAACATCCGGCTCAACCCCTAAAACGGCTGATTTTGTAGATGCATTATATAGCTCAATCATTGTAGCTGGTACACATAAAGCTAACTCGATTAAGGTGGCAGAAGCCGCTAAAGTTATAGAGAATACCCAGCGTGATTTGAATATAGCAATTGTTAATGAGTTTGCTAAGATTTTTAATATTTTGAATATTGATACTCAAGAGGTTCTAGATGCTGCTGGAACTAAGTGGAATTTTTTGCCTTTTAAACCAGGTTTAGTCGGTGGGCATTGTATTAGTGTTGATCCGTATTACCTTACCTATAAAGCAAAAGAGGTGGGTTATCAGCCTGAGGTAATATTGGCTGGGCGCCGTATTAATGACGGCATGGGACAGTATACGGCAACTCAGTTAGTTAAGGCCGTTTCTAAAAAGAAAATTCATATTGATGAAGCAAAAGTTTTAGTGCTTGGGTTTACCTTTAAAGGGGATTGCCCTGATGTTAGAAATACTAAAATAATCGATATTGTTCATGAGTTGGAAAGCTTTAATATGAATGTTGATATATATGATTCATGGGCTGATGCAGAAGAAGTAAAGCATGAATATGGAGTTGAGCTTATATCGGAGCCAGTTGAAGAGTCTTACGATGCCATCATCTTAGCCGTTGATCATTCTGATTTTAAAAGCTGGGGAGAAGAAAAAATTAGACGTCTAGGTAAAGTAAATCATATTTTATATGATGTTAAGCATGTATTGGATAAAGACGAATCCGACTTACGTTTGTAATTATTATAGTTTTTTGAAGGTGAATTTAATATGAAAAATTTTGCAATGATAGGTGCGGCTGGTTATATAGCCCCGCGACATATGAAGGCTATAAAGGACACCGGTAATAAATTGGTTGCAGCCATGGATAAAAATGACTCTGTGGGAGTTATAGATAGTCATTTTCCAGAAGCAGATTTTTTCGTGGAGTATGAACGTTTTGATCGCCACATAGATTTACTAAAGCGAGCTGGGACTAAAATTGATTATGTAAGTATTGCATCTCCAAACTACCTTCATGATTCACATATTAGGTTTGCATTAAAGCATGGTGCTCACGCAATTTGTGAAAAGCCATTAGTTTTGAACCCTCATAACATTGACGCCCTTAAGGTGGTGCAGGATGAAACGGGTAAGCAAGTTTATAATATTCTACAGCTTCGCTTGCACCCTAGTATTATAGCGCTTAAAAATGAAGTTGAAGACGAAGTTGCTAAGAATCCTAATAAAGTTTTTGATGTAGATTTAACATACTTGACGAGCCGAGGTCATTGGTATTTTACATCATGGAAAGGTTCTGACGACAAATCAGGTGGTATTGCGACTAATATAGGTGTTCATTTTTATGACATGCTAGGTTGGGTTTTTGGTGGTTTAGTGAAAAACGAAGCTCACCTAAAGCAAGCGGATGCGAGTGCAGGGTATTTGGAGTTTAAGCATGCAAAAGTACGTTGGTTTTTATCTGTAAACTACGAATATATCCCAGAAGCTATTAAAGCAACAGGCCAAAGAACGTACCGCTCTATTACTGTGAATGGTAAAGAAATAGAGTTTTCAGGTGGTTTTACCGACCTACATACTGCAAGTTATAAACATATATTAGAAGGTAAAGGTTTTGGTTTAGAGGAGGCCAGAAATAGTATTGATATTGTAAGTAATATTCGTAATCAAAGTGTGGTTCGAAATGAATCTGACGTACATCCATTTGTATCAAAGGTAATTTAAAGTGTCAGAATTTTACCAGCATGAAAGCGCTATAGTAGATGATGGCGCACAAATAGGTGAGGGCTCACGTATTTGGCATTTTGCTCATGTTTGCAGTGGTGCCAGAATTGGTAATGGCGTGTCCCTTGGCCAAAATGTATTTGTTGGTAATAAAGTAACTATCGGTGATAAGTGTAAGGTCCAAAATAATGTTTCAATCTACGATAATGTGCATTTAGAAGAAGGTGTGTTTTGTGGGCCTAGCATGGTCTTTACTAATGTATATAACCCTAGGTCCCTTATAGAGCGTAAAGATGAATATCGCGACACATTAGTAAAACGAGGTGCGACTTTAGGTGCTAATTGTACGTTAGTGTGTGGCGTAACCATTGGGGAGCATGCTTTCGTAGGCGCGGGGGCTGTTGTAAATAAGGATGTACCTAATTATGCCATGGTAGTGGGTGTGCCCGGTAAGCAAATTGGCTGGATGAGCGAATTTGGTGAGAAACTGGACTTACCATTAACGGGTGACTCCAATGTTGTTTGCCCGTATACACAAGATAAATATGTACTTAAAAATGGCAAAGTAAAAAAGGTTTAGTATTTCATGCAATTTATAGATTTAGCAGCCCAATATCAGCATCTGAAGATACGTATTGATAAGCGCATTCAAAACGTATTGGATCATGGTAAGTATATTATGGGGCCAGAAGTTCAGGAGTTAGAAACTAAACTAGCTGAATATGTTGGAGTAAAGCATGTAATTACCTGTGCTAATGGTACCGACGCTTTGAGTTTAGCACTTATGACGCTGGAAGTTGGTGAAGGCGATGCGGTATTTGTCCCTACATTTACTTTTTTTGCATCGGCTGAATCTATTGCCTTTGCAAAAGCAACCCCTGTATTTGTAGATTCAGATGCTGATACATTTAATATTTGCCCTGTAGATTTAGAGAAAAAAATTGAAGCAGTAATTAGTGAAGGTAAATTAAATCTTAAAGCAATTATGGCCGTAGATTTATTTGGGCTGCCTGCTAATTACCCTGCCTTACAGAAAATAGCAAACAAATACAATTTAAAAATTATAGAAGATGCTGCTCAGGGATTTGGGGGGGAAATAAATGGTCAGAGAGCGGGAAGCTTCGGAGATATTGCTACAACAAGTTTCTTTCCAGCCAAACCTTTAGGTTGTTACGGTGATGGTGGGGCAGTATTCACAGATAATGATGAATATGCAGAGCTTTTACGATCATACCGGGTGCATGGTAAAGGCACAGATAAATATGACAATGTACGAATAGGGGTAAATAGTCGCCTTGATACTATTCAAGCAGCAATATTGTTAGAGAAGTTAGCTGAGTTTCCAAGGGAGTTGGTGAATAGGAATATTGCTGCTAGTAATTATCAAGAGCAGTTATCTAAAGAATTAAAAACACCTCAAGTACCAAGCGGATACTTGAGTTCGTGGGCACAATACACAATAATTTCGGATAAACGCGATATATTAATAGAAAAATATAAAGATCAGGGGGTCCCAACGGTTGTTTATTATAGAAAGTGTATGCATCAACAAACAGCATTTGCCGACCTAAATTATAGTGTAGGCGATTTCCCAGTGGCTGAGAGGTTATCTAAACAAGTGTTTAGTTTACCAATGCATCCGTATATAACGACATGAAAGTGTTAATAGTAGGTCCGTACACCTCTCCGATTATATCAAGATTGAAGTATTATCTAGATGGTCGAGGGATTGAAGTTAAAGTAGCATCTTTTGGCTCTTCTATAGGTGAGGGTGATTATAGTTTAGGAAAATTAAAAGGTTTTAAGTCTTACTTTAATTTTTTCAAACTTAATAAAGTTATAAAAACTTATAAGCCTGATGTTGTACATGCTCATATCGTGAATCACTATGGTTTGATGTCGCTGCTCTCAACTAAACCAATAATATTAGCGGCTTGGGGCTCAGATGTTTTGTTAGCCAATAAAAGCGGTAATGTAATTAAAGATTTGTTTTTTACGCTGATTAATAAGCTGGTATTAAATAGAGTTGCTCATATACATACATCTGGAACTAGTGTCTATCGGAGTCTAATTGATGAATATAATTGTGACTCACGAAAAGTGTCAGTGTTTTATTGGGGCTTACCATTGATAGCAAGTGGATTGGAGATTGACTCACAACGAAGGCTTGAAACTGAATTTGGTTTGAAAGGTGATAGGTTTATAGTTTTTAATCGTGGATTGGGCTCAGTTTATAACCCAGGCTTGGTGCTAAAAATAATAAAAGATATAAATGTTTTGAATATACAAAGAAAGATCGTTGTGTTTAAGGGTTTTGCGGGCGTTGATGAATTTGAGGGGTTTAAGGAGCTATTACCTGCTAATGTGATTCTGATTGATAGATTACTTACGGACGATGAATTGATATCAATTTACAAAAGAACTGATGTACATGTCTCAGTCCCAGTTTCAGATTCATTGGGCGGAGGTGTAGTGGAGCCTGCATTGCTCGGGTCTTTCCCTATTTTAAGTGACCTACAATCATACTCTGATTATATAAAAGAAAACCCTGGTGCTATTATATCTGATGACTCGTACTCGGATATTATTGGGAAAATTTCCTCCGGTGTTTATAGGAATACGATAAAAAATATGCCGATTGATGGATATAAGGCAAAATCAATAGTAAGTGAACTTCTCGAAGCCTATGAAGAACTAGTTCGGAAATGTTAGGCGCGCGAATTCTTCAGTACTCAATAGGCCCTATAGGCGTGGCGTTACTCAGTTTAATTACCTTGCCTCTAATTGTATGGATGTTCAAGGAAGATGTGGTCGCTTCATATAGCCTGTTAATCATAGTTATAAACTTAGGCACTATGATGTTGACATTTGGTCTAGATCAATCACTGGCAAGGAATTATTACACTTATGAAAAGCTGTCAGAACTACTATGGACTTGTATTCTCCCTGGTAGTTTTGCATTGATACTTATTGGTTTGGCTATACTTAGTTTGGATGTCGAAGTTTCTAATATACTTGTAGGTGTATCAGATGTAACTTTTATTATATTTTTAGGTGTATCGCTCTCCTTCTATTCGCGTTACCTATCTTTGATTGTAAGAATGCAGGAACGTGCTGTTCTATATTCATTTTTTCAAGTTATACCTAAGGCTTGGTTGTTGATATCTTTGCTGGCTCTGTACTTTTGGGATGGGATCAACAGGGAAATTCTCTTTTCATTAGTTGTAGTAGGCTATGGAATAACATTTTTACTTCAATTGTATTTATACAGTCAACTGATTACCTCGATTAAAGTATTTGAGGTCAAGAAGGATAAGCTTGCTAGGTTATGTGAATATGGAATTCCGTTACTAATAAGTTCGTGTGCTTACTATCTTTTAACGATAGCTGACCGTTTTTTTATTAAGGAAATGTTATCATTAGAGGATGTGGCAATATACTCAGTTGCTGTTCATTTTTCTAGTGTAGTCTTGATAATATCTTCAGTATTTTCGGCAATTTGGTCACCTTATATATTTAAATTATATGATAGGTTAGGTGGTGATAAATTAGCTGCTCAAACAATAGAGAATGTTTTTATTATTGCTGCTATTTTGGTGTTTATTCTATGGGTTGCTGTAGGTATTATTTCTTATCTGATCCCGTTGTTCCTGCCTCATAGTTATAATTTGGTTGGTGTGTTGCTTCCTATCCTTATAGCTATTCCGTTGTTGAATATCCTTTCTGAAGTGTCTGGTGTAGGTATTAACTTAGTTAAAAAAACTAGATATCACTCTATAATAACATTAGTCACTTTGCTGGTGAATTGTTTGGCGAATTGGTTTTTTATTCGTACCTATGGTTTGGAAGGTGCAGCCTATGCAACATTACTTGCATATCTGTTACTTTTCGTGCTTAAAACGGAAGTTTCAATGTGGCTTGGATTTAGTGTTGAGCGATTTGGTGTCTATGCTGTTCTGTTTGTATTGTCATTCGTTAGTATTCTTATGTCTAAGCTGCAATTTGATGCTATTACTATCCTGTATTTTTGGGTGCTGTTGTTAGCTATTTTAACTATTCTGTTAGCGTTTAATTATAGGGCTCTAGTAAATCGTATTAAGGCTTTAAATAAGGATTTTAAAAATGCTTAACGTAACATTTATTAGGGTTTGCATTTTTTTATTTTTTTGCTTAGCTAGTTTGTTTTTATATATCGGTGTATACGATGATGTTGTGCATATGTATGTGTATGTATATGGGCAAGTAATACTTCTTCTGATAGGTTTTTTTGTTTTATTTCTTAGACAAAAAATAATATTTTCAGTATTTAATATCTTTTCTTCAATGTTTGTTGGTTACGCTTTAGGTGCTTTTTATTATTCATTACAGACTATTGAGTTCGGCAAGTTTATTGGTTTTACAACTATACAGACTGAAAAAATAGTCGAGTTATATGAAGTATCTCTACTTATACTAATAGCAGGATATGTGTTCTTCACTCTAGGCTATGTTGTTAGCCAGTTTCGAAGTTATACGAACTTAAGTATTTCAATGTCATTTATAGAGAAGGGGTTGCTACCCTTATACTTATATAAAAGTAGATGGATGATAATCGCACCCTTCTTAAGCTTAGGTTTGATATCTTGGTGGTATGTCTCTTTAAAGACATCTGGAGGGATATATGAATCATTAATATACTTTCAAGCATTTAGACACATGGCTAAAGAAGCCGGAGTTTCAACAGTACTGTATAACTTTTATTACGCAGGGATGTTTTATTGGTTATATCTAATAGTTTTAAACCGTAAAAAAATTCCAATTCATTTTATGTTGCTCTCAATTATCGGTATGTTGATGAATTTGAGTCAGGGGCAAATTATGGCCCCTATTACATATGTTTTAGTACAATTAGTTTATGTCGGAGTTTGCAGGCCAAAACTTCAGAGGAAAATGATAATGGCTGGAGTTGGGGCTATGGTTGTTGCTCTATTGCTGTATTTTTTGAGGATCGCTAGTAATCTTTTTTATATTGGTGTCGAGTTGTCTTTTGATAAAGTCGTTGGTGATTTTTTTTATAAAATAATCGGCTCTGGAAATATTGCTGATGTACAGCAAATAGCAATAATATATTGGTCTATTGAACAAGGCGTGGTTGATTTTGGGTTTACATTTTTTGATTGGGCGATAAATATATTTTCAGGGATACTCGGCTTAACTCCAAGTTCAGTAGGGTTAACACTTAAGGAGTCCTTTTTTCCTGTTGAGTCAGGTGCGCCAACGCCAGGGGCCATTGGTGAGATGTACGCAAATTTCCAAGAGGTTTCAATTTTATTGATGTTTTTTGTTGGGCTGTTTTTAGGAATTATCCAGAATGTGTTGTTATTTAAAGTGAACTATTTCAATCGGATGCTTTATGCAATATTTCTTATGAAATTTGTATTTTTATATCCAAAAGTCGATAGTACTATGTTTACGTCATTTGTCTATGTGGCTTTTCCGCTTTTATTGATAGTGGTGTGTCATGTTTTTTTAGTTTTAGTTTTGTTTTCAAGTCGTGGTAGAAAGATAAATAATGCCTAGTATCAATGTACATATATACCCATCTTCATTTAAAAATGAAAGTCGTATTGAAAAGCAAGCTGTGTCAATTAGTAATATGGGGATATTTGATTCAGTTTTATTGATAGGAGCTGGAAAGGGGGCTTGGGATTTAAGGGAAGGTGTGAGTGTTAGGTTACTTGGGAGCGATAATGTTCTGGGAACCTTATCTGAAAAGATTAAACGCTTTATTGGTTGGTATAAATCTGTATACAGTTACCTAAAGGATAAAGAGGTTGACTGTGTAAATGCTCATAGCCTTTCAGTATTGCCGCTAGCAGTAGCGTTGAAATTTATAAAAGGCGCTAAGCTAATATACGATCCGCATGAACTAGAAACAGAAACAAATGGAAATTTTGGGGCTAGAAGAATGTTAGCTAGGCTGACTGAAAGAATTTTAATCCGTTTTTCAGATCATGTCTTTGTCGTAAGCCATTCTATATCTGAATTTTATAGTAACACTTATGGATTAAAGAGTGTTGATGTAGTTTTAAATGCACCAAATGAAGTGCCACTTTTAAATAATGATATTTTTAGAGATAAATTCGCTATACCAAAAGATACAATAATATTTTTATATCAAGGTGTACTTTCCGAGGGTCGAGGAGTAGAGCTGTTATTGCAAACATTTTCTTCCTTAGAGGGTAGCCCAGTATGTATTGTTTTTATGGGCTATGGACCTCTGGTTAATGAGATTAAGGTTCGGCAGAAGGAATCAAAGGCAATATATTATCACCCTGCGGTTAGCCCCAAGATGGTGCATTCGCATACATCATCGGCAGATATTGGTTTGGCATTGATTCAGGATACATGTTTGTCTTACAGCTATTGTCTGCCTAATAAATTGTTTGAGTATGGAATGGCCGGTCTTCCTTGTATTGTTTCCCCTTTAGTTGAGATGTCTAGATACGTTAATGAAAATAAATGTGGTTTTATTTTGGAAAAAGTAGATCAAATTGCATTAACCAAAATAATTGAAAAAGTGTGCAATATAGACTTAAGCGTTTTTAAGAAAAATGCAAGGGCAGCTGCTTTATCTCACTCTTGGCATAAACAAGAGTTAGTCTTAATACAAGTATACAAAAAGATATTTGGAGGTTCTTAGTGATAGCTATTATTGATTATGGTATTGGAAACCTCGCCTCCATAGAAAATATGGTAAAGAAAGTCGGTGGTAAGGCGATTATTACGTCGGATGCAACGGAAATACTCGCTTCTAGAGCTATTATTCTACCTGGAGTAGGATCCTTTGACTATGCAGTCACAAAACTGAAAGAAACAGGGTTAAAGAAGATTATTTTAGACGCAGTATCTAACGGAAAACCGTTACTGGGAATATGCTTAGGAATGCAACTTTTATTTGACTCTAGTGAAGAGGGAAAGCTACCAGGCTTGGGAATTATTCCTGGAAGGGTTGTTAAGTTTAAGGCGCCAAAACTTAAAGTGCCTCATATGGGTTGGAATAACATAACCGTCAATGAACCTACCGAAAATAACATTTACAGAGGATTGGCACAGGAAAATAGGTTTTATTTCGTACACTCTTTTCATGTTGTTTGTGATGACCCTCTAGATATATCTGCAACGTGTGATTATGGAGAAAAATTCACCTGCTCAGTTCGGCGTAATCAGGTATATGGTGCTCAATTCCATCCGGAAAAAAGCCATAAATTTGGAATGACTTTTTTTAAAAACTTCTTAGAATTAATATGATCAAAACTAGAATAATACCCTGCCTACTTCTTAAAGATAGCGGTTTGGTGAAAGGCCGTAATTTTAAGGAACACACATATATTGGGGATCCCATAAATGCTGTTCGTATATTTAATGATAAAGAGGTTGATGAGTTAATATTTCTTGATTTGGAGGCGACTAAATTAAAAAAAGAACCAGACTTCTCTTTAATTAAGGATATAGCATCGGAAGCTTTCATGCCTTTCGCTTACGGGGGCGGGGTATCCAAAATTGAGCATATCGAAAAGTTATTTAAAGTTGGTGTGGAAAAAATTATTTTGAACTCGGTTTATGCGAATAACTATAACTTCATAAAAGATGCTTCAAGTATTGCTGGTTCACAGAGCATAGTTGGGTCTATAGATGTTAAAAAATCATTATTAGGTAAATATCGGACTTTTACACATAGTGGGAAGAATCATTTGGATTTGCCTCCGGTAGAGCTGGCCTTGCGTTTACAGGATGCTGGGGTTGGTGAAATAATGATTACCTCAATCGATAATGAAGGATCAAGAAAGGGTATGGATCTTAAGCTAATTGAGTCTATATCTGAAGCTGTTAATGTCCCTGTAATAGCTAGTGGTGGTGTAGGCTGTTTAGATCACTTTAAACAGGCAGTTGATGTAGGGGCATCAGCTGTTGCAGCGGGAAGTTTTTTTGTATTTCACGGTAAGCACAACGCAGTTTTAATCACGTATCCAAGTTACGAAAAATTAAAAGAATTACTAAGTGAAGGTTGTTTATGACTGATTATAAGATTTGTACAAGGTGTATAATGGATAACACCGTGGACTTTAAAATATCCTTTGATGAACAAGGAGTCTGTAACCATTGCCAGCGTTATGATCTTCTATTGGATACTAGGGTTAGTCGAGGCTCTGATGCAGATGATAAATTGACTGCTCTTGTAAATAAAATAAAAAAATCTGGTAAAAATAAGGAATATGATTGTCTTGTTGGAGTGAGTGGGGGAGTGGATAGTACCTATGTTGCTTATTTGACGAAAGAACTAGGGCTTAGGCCACTAGCAATACATTTTGATAATGGATGGAATTCTGAACTTGCTGTACAAAATGTTGAAAAAATATTAAAGAAACTTAATGTTGATTTAATTACCTATGTAGTCAATTGGCCTGAATTCAAAGACTTGCAGCTTTCTTTTTTAAAGGGTTCCGTCGCTGATGGTGAAGTACCTACAGATCATGCTATTCAGTCTGTACTTTGGTCTTATGCTGAAAAGTTTAAAATAAAGTATATTATATCAGGTATGAACTTTACTACAGAGTCTATCAGTGTTCCTCACTG
>MAAA01014275.1_pt1 | contig 18919 bp, 25 predicted proteins | sample 1115971 | NCBI WGS metagenome assembly MAAA01 (sample SAMN04961123, study PRJNA320927) | seawater metagenome | isolation source: sample BD02T6 sea water enriched with oil for 6 days | place: USA:Gulf of Mexico | collected 2013-07-27 | reverse complement strand
CGCCGTGCATTGGTGCCGGTAACCATGGTTCGTAACGCTGGCACTGCTAGCAGCCCCAGCTATCAGGCTTTGATACACGACCATAAAGTGAACGCCCCGCATGATAATGAATGGCCAGAAGGTGAAGTGTGGCGCGGGTTTGTAAAAAACCAGAATAAGCATGTAAAAATACCGGTGTTAAAGCCATGGCAACCAGTGGAAATTAAGGCAGGGGAATAATGACAATCGAGCATATAGTTTACTTTTTCACGGGTATCTTGATAGGCGCTGGCCTGATTGTTGTGGGGTATTCTTTATTTACAAACGCATCTAAAAAGGACTAGCAAAATATGGCACAGATCATTTGCCACCATGAAGGCCGATATAACATCTATCACACCGTTAGCGATGGTTTTAGTTATTCATCAAGCCTTGATTTGGACGAGCTAAAGGCCGAGATCAAAGAGCAGTTTGGCAATAATGGCCTGAGTGTATTGGAGGCCAGATTAGAGCGTGCACACGCCAATGGCCACAGTGGAAAGAGTGGTGGCAGCCTGGACGGCTTTTTGTGCTGTAACCGAGCCGGTGAGAAAGAGGCCCGCCTAACAACTGAGCAGTGCATTGCTCAATTCTTAAGTTAAACGGAGTTAGGGGAATATGGCAATGGCGTGTGAATGTCGGGCGTGCACCAAAGAGAACATATTGCCTCGCATGATTGTCTGTAGTGAGTGTGGCAATAAACGATGCCCTAAGGCTAACGATCACCGAAACAAATGCACTAACAGCAACGCCACCGGCCAAGCTGGCAGTGCCTACCAATAAGGAACAGGTAAGATGATCATTTGGAACAACACCACTCTAAGGCAGCGAACCCTAAATATTCGCTCTGGCTTAAGCGTTGAAGGTAAATTTACGATCACAACATGGTTTTTCCTCTTCATCCCGATATACAAAAAAGAAACATTACTAACCAGTCAATTTTAGGAGAGGCAAATATGGAGTATCACGCCCCAACAGGCCAGTTTACAGTCGTAAGAAAAATGAATAACTTGCCTCTTACCCCGTATGAAAGAAATGGCTGCTTAGAGCCCGTAGATCACATTCAAAAGGCCATTGTTGATGGTGCCCGGACCATGGGTATTAACCTGGGTGGAAACTGGGGTAATGAAATCGATTTAAGCAAATATAAGGACTAGGGGAATATGGGTACTAAAGGCAAATATGAGGTTACTGGTAATGGTGTGGCAGGTGTGAAGCTGTCTTGCCTCCTTAAGTCTTACAAATTCTGGCAAGCTTGTAATGATGCAAAGCTTGCAGTAGATAATTGTAAAAAGAGGGGTAAGGGTTAATGGGTAACTTCATTTGTGGCGCGTCTGTTGGCTTCGCTCTAGCTATGTGGATTGCTGCTAGGGCAGTTAGCTAATATGGGTGGCTATGAGCGGTATCAAGCCCCAGATAAGGATGGCCGCTGCCCTCATGGCATCTATTTGAGCAATGCCACCTGTGCCAAGTGCTACCATAATAAGAAGCGTCGCCAGAAGGCTAGCAAGAGCATTCGGGAGTACGCTAATAATCTTGGATGGTAATGGAGTCAGTAATGAGCACGCAAATAGCACTGATCTTATCAGCGGTAATACTGGCTATTGCCATTATAGTGTCGCCAATAATTTTGCATTCTTACAAGTTTAATCAGTGCATGAGGTCTATGCCAATGCATGATTACTGTGTGAAGCATACTTAAGGGAATAGAGGGCATTAAGCGTTCAATCCAGCCATGCCGCCCAGCGCCTAAGCCCGCGCACCTTATAGACAGTTTTATCCCCAGATTTTGTGGATTGTTTTGTCTTATGAAATGATCAATGTCTTATGGAATCGGCAAAACGTCTTATATAGGCCGTTATTTGCCATGCCCCCTAAAATCCGTCATATTTCCCACACTGAACGTAAATACGCTTATACGTAAGGGCATTCGAGATGCATAGTTAAATTTTTTGGCCGACCTAGAGTCGGTTTTTTCTTGCCCGTTATTTAAGATTCCAATTCAAACCGCTCTCGCAGCGGTTTTTTAATGCCTGCTGTTTACCTAGCCGAGTTAATCGACATGCCAGCAAAATCTCTCACATTTTGGCAAGAGCCTGATCTGTACATCGCCATGGCGGTATTCAGTTTGGCTTTGTTTGCCAAGCAATTGATAGGCGGTGACCCACTTGACCCAAAGCGGTTGGGCGGGGAGCTGATTCTGTCGTGCTTGGGTGCGGCGGTGTTCCATGCCCTGGGGTTGCTGCAGGGAATGTCCGGTCCGGAATATTGGTTGATGATCTTCATGTCGGCCCTGGGTGGCGTGCGCAGCGCCGAGTGGTTGGTGAAAATAGTAATTGCTTTAAAGAAGGTGTCTTTATGATCAATGCTCAAGTTTTTCGCGAGACCATCATTCGCCCAGTGTTAAAAGCCAGTGGCACCTATAGCGCCGCCGCCGAAGAGTTAATGATGGGCACAGTGGCCCACGAAAGCGACATGGGCACCTATAGCGTGCAACAGGGTATCTCTGCCGATCGTGCCGCGCAGGGCTTCTTCCAGGTGGAACGCTTCACCGAGGCGGATATCTGGGACACCTATTTAAACCGCAAAACAAAATTTAAAGCCTATGCCATGGAGCTCATCAAGCTTTGCCCAGGCGCCAAAGTATTGCTGCGTGAGAATCCTTTATATGCCTGCTTTATTGCACGCATGAAGTACTGGCGTTCACCGGCGGCCCTGCCTGCTGCCGATGATATTCAGGGTTTAGCTGAGTATTGGTTCGATCACTATAACGGCTCACCAGATGACGAACGTGAACAAAAGGTTGCGGAATTCATCCGTGATTACAAATTGTTTGTTAAGGGAGAGTAACGTGAAAAAACTATTTTTTGTCCTGGCGTTTGCCATGGTGACAGCATGCAACCCGGCCCTGGCCACAGGCATGCAGCACACAGATTTTAATCCTGGTATTCAGGTCAGTGACCAAATGCCAGAGATTACTCTACTGGACCTAAACAGCACGGCCAAGGGCTTTGCCGGTGTGGCCGAGCTGCGTGAGAAGGTGGAGAAGTTTGAAAACTTTGTCGATGACTCGCCCATCGCAGGCTGGATACTGGGCAAGATAACCGCCTTTTTTAGCAGCAATCCCACAGCGGGCATTGTGTTGGCGATACTGGCGGCCTTACAGGTGCTGCTCAATCCCATCGCTAATTGGACTAAGAACCCCAAATACAATATCGCCGCCATACTGCTGAATAAGTTGGTGCAGCTGCTTACCTTTGGCAGCGCTAAGAATCAGCCGGATGTGCTCACCTCGCTTGAGATGGTGACTAACCGGCCCAGTAAGTGGCCTGAGCTGATTAAAGAAAAGAGTGAAAACCATTATCTGTTTGGATAAGTCTCACAGCGGTTGAAGCGTTGCTTTAACCAAGTGCGGCGACCGGCATTTCCTTTGTGGTTTTATATGAAACCAACGATCGCATTAGATTTTGATGGAGTGATCCATCTCAATCAATCCTTTATCAGTTCAACGATTATCATCGAAGAGCCAGTGCCCGGTGCGGCCAGTGCCATCGAACAGTTGAGCCGACAATATAAGGTGGTGGTATTTTCCTGCAGGGCAAATACACCGGGTGGTATTGAAGCCATCGAAGATTGGTTGACCGTCCACGGTATAGAGGTGGACGATGTGGTGGACTACAAACCCCACGCAACCGTATATATAGATGATCGTGCCATCCAGTTCTCTGGTGATTGGCAGGATACATTGGAGCAGGTAGAGGGCTTCGAGCCTTGGCAGTCCAAGCCGACCTGGCATCGCCGATACAAGCACAGATTCAAGAGTAATCGATGAACATCTCAAATGATAATGACTCTCACCTAGCGACCCCCACCCCCTGGGTTGGGTCCTCCTGCGCCATCTGAGCGTCGAGGGTCAGCTGGGCGCGCCATCTTGGTGCATTTTTATTAAAAAAAATTTAGCGGTTCCGTTTCCGCTTTTGCGTATATGCGGAAATCTATTGTAAAAAGTTGAATATTCATGGCGACACAAAAGGAAGTTGCTGAACACCTGGATATTAGCGAACGCCAAGTCCGGAATCTGACCAAAGACCGTGTGTTGCCTAGCTCTAAAGGCAAGGGCGGTTTAAACACCGATGAATGCCGAAAGGCTTATATAAATTATTTGCGTGGCGTAAAAACTGGCCAGGTAAAAAAATCTGGTGATGATGACGAAGCGGAAGTGGGTGACGTAATCGGCGGCATTAACGTGCCGTTTCAAGAAGCCCGAAAAAAAGAATTAGACGCAGATACCCGTGAATTTAAGCTAAATGTTTTAAAGAAAGACTATGCCCCCATCGCTATTTTAGGCGATGTGGTTGCGCAACTGGCCACGCAAATTGTCGCCAGCTTGAACACTCTACCCATGAAATTAAAGTTGGCCGATCCCGCGCTCAAAGGGCGCAGCATCGATGCCGCGAAAAAAGAAGTGGCCTTACTTTGCAATGAGTTAGCAGACTTTGACATCGATCTCTCCGATTACAATCCAATCGATCAAGAAATCGATCAAGATGGGGTTGCAGGCTCTTAGAATCACCAAGCCCATGACGGCGGTGGAATGGGCCGATAAATACTTCTATTTATCGCCAGAGTCGTCTTACCAGGAAGGGCCCTGGACCACCCAGCCAGTTCAGATCGTGCCATTAAATTTAATGGGCAATGACGATGTGCAAGAGGTCGATTTAAGAAAGTCGGCCCGTATCGGTTACACCAAGATGTTGTTGGCTGCGAGCGGGTACCTGGTAGAACATAAACGCCGCAATGTTGGCATCTGGCGCGAAGATGATGACAAGGCCGCCAAATTTACCACCCTGGAATTAGACAACGCCATACGCGATTGCAAGCCATGGGCGGCAATTCTTCCAGACCTGGGCAAGAAAACCGAAAAAAATAATTCTGATTTTAAGCAGTTTACTGGTGCAACCCTGCATATCAGGGGTGGCCATGCTGCCGGTGGTTACCGCGAATTATCCAAAGACGTAGTGATCGCAGATGAAATTGATGCCTTTGTACAGAATGTACAGGGTAAATCATCGAAGGAAGGCAACCCCATCCTGCTGATGTTCAAGCGTCTGGTGGGTTCGTTTTTCCCAAAAAAGATATTAGGCACCACCCCCACGGTATCTGGCAGCAGCCACATAGAAAAGCGTGAGGCCATGGCCGATTGTCGGCTGGAATGTTACATCCCTTGCCCGCACTGCAACGAGCTTCAAACCATGAAGTTTGGCAACGGCAAAGAGCCGTATGGCTTGCGTTGGGATAAAGGCGATGCTGAGTCGGTTTACTATCAGTGTGAGCACTGCAACGACAAATTTTATTATGAAGATTACCTGGATAATGCCGCCCAGTGTGTGTGTTAGAAATTAAAACCCCTCGGCATATTTGCGTGATTATTTGGGCCGCATATTCGCCCACCAGTCACTGGTCCACCATTGTTTATGAGTTCTTTGAAGCCAAGGCCGATAAAGAATCTTTGCAGGTGTTCACCAACACCACATTGGGCCAGTACTGGAAAACCGGAAAAACCGAAAAGCTTGATGCCACCGCATTGTGGAATCGCCGCTCTTATTATCCTAAAGATGAAAACGGCCTGCAGGTACTGCCTGAAGGTGCGCTGTATTTAACGGCTGGAGTAGATACCCAGGACAATCGTTTCGCTTATGAAATCGTGGCTTGGGGTGTTGGTAAAAAAAGCTGGAGTGTTGAGTACCGTGAATTATTGGGTGCGCCAGATGACCCAGTGATTCAGCAAAAATTATTAACGCTGCTTAGTCGCAGCTTTAAACGTGAAGACGGCGCGCTGCTGCCCATAGGGGCGCTCTTTCACGATGTGGCCGGTTCATTTTATGACGATATGCTGGCCATGTCGGCCCGTATAGATCCCAACTGGTGGGTGGCCTGTAAAGGTGATTACCAGGTTGGGTCCAGTTACATAAAGCTGTCAGGCTCGCAAAAAGCCAAAGAAGCCGGTTGTCATCTGTTCATGCTGGGTACCACCTCGGTGGGTGACTTAGTGGCTCGGCAAGTAAACCGAATTGACCCGGTGCCCATGTGTCATTGGCCGTTTTCAGATGATGAAGAAACCAATTTCAGCGGTCACGACCTGCGTTATTTCCAGATGTTCACCGCTGAAGAAAAGATTAGAAAATGGGTTAAAGGCCGCGAGATTGGTTTGTGGGAATGCCCACCCAATGTGCGAAACGAGGCATGGGATTGCCGCCGTTATGCCACCGGCGCGTTGATCTATTCAGAGATATATAACGGTCTGGATTTACAAGCCGGCATATTGCCAGCGCCCCCACAAGCGCCACCACCTGCTGCTAAAAAGGCAGACGAATCTGATTATTGGAATAAAAACTAATGGCCAACCAAGCACAATTAGACGCCATTAACGCGGCAATAGCATCCGGTGTGACCGAAGTAGCCTATGACGGCGTGGTCAGCAAGTATCGAAACCTCGCCGAGATGCGTGATATTCGTGATGAGTTGAAAGCCGAATTAGGTGCGCCCGTGGTAGAGCGTCAGCACTATGCGCCGACATTTGATAAAGGGTACCGCTAATGAATATTCTTGAAAGTTTCATTAGTGCCATTAGCCCAAAACTGGGTTTAAGTCGTGCCCTTAATCTACAGTCGTTGTCATCGTTAAAGAAGATGCAAAACGCCAGTAATCACTATGACGCCACCGGCAACGGTCGCCGTGGTTTTAAGGTAAACGGCGATGGCAGTGCCATGGCGGTGACCAGTGCCAGCTTGGTAGTCGCTCGAAAAAATGCCAGTGACTTGGAACGCAATAACCCTATTTATGAAGCGGCCATCGATGCCAAGGTGCACCACACCATAGGCGAAGGCATCCGCCCCCAGCTGCGTACTAAAGACAAAAGCAAACGCCAAAAGAAACGCATCACCGATGCCCAGGGCCGTATTGATGCCTGGGTGAACAGTGCAAACGCCGATGTGTATGGCGTACATAACTTGTTTGGTACCCAGTTTTTAGCTTGGAGAACCACTTGTGTGCGGGGCGAGGTATTAATTGTTCGCCAGCGCACGCTTGAGCCTGAAAGTGGCATTAATTTGCAGCTTAAAATGTTGGAAGGGGATTATCTTGATCACAACAAAACCAGCATTAACCCAGACAATGACAACAGTATTATTAACGGCGTTGAGTTTGATGACAGCGATCGCCCTGTGGCTTATTGGTTATTTGATCAACATCCTGGTAATGCGGGCTTCTTTAAAAAGTTTACGCTTAAATCCAAGCGTCATGATGCCGCAAATATTATTCACCTGTTTGATTGTAAACGCCCTGGTCAGTTTCGTGGCCTACCGGTGGGTTTGTCCACCTTTAGCAAAATTAAAAATCTGGATGACTTTCAGGATGCGCGCCTTGCGCTGATGAAAATCGCCGCCTGCATGGTGGGCTCGGTTACGCAAATGGGAGGGCTTGGCACTAAATCGGTGGACGGCGACCCAATACCGGCCCGCATGACTCCAGGTATGTTACTGCGCTTAAACCAAAACGAAAAACTCGAATTTAACCAGCCGCCCAATGTATCTGGGCAGGATAGTTTTGTTAGTCAGGAACTGCACTCCATTGCCGCCGTGTTTGGTATTACTTATGAGGCATTAACCGGCGATTACAGTCAGGTGAATTTCACCTCGGGCCGCATGGGCTGGCTGGGCATGCACCGTAAAAATTCAAACGATCGATCACGCATCATTATCCCGCAGATGCTCAATAAGGTTTGGGGCTGGCTGCAGGAAGCGTTGGACCTGGAAGGCGTGCCCATGCGCAACATGAGCTGCCAGTGGATACCACCGCGCCGCGAAATGTTTGACCCAGCCAAAGAGATTCCACCATTAATTAAAGCGGTACGCGCCGGTTTGAAACCCATGCAGCGTGCCTTGATCGAGCAGGGCGATAACCCAGAGTTAATTCTTGAACAGTACAAGCAGTGGAATGACTGGTTGGACGAATGCGAATTGACTTTAGACACCGACCCGCGCCGAGTATCTGGTGCTGGTAACAATAACCCAGTACCGGAAAACGAAGATGATGAAAAAGAGTCTGTTAACAGCGGCGATGATGACAGCGCTACTAAGCAATAGCGCCAACAGCGCGGTTATGTCGGCCACCTCCCCCATGGACGTGGGTAAAGGTGCTACTAACTACATCAACTCCAACGGCGAGCTCATGCTGTATGGGGTAATTGGTGACTGGTGGGAAGGCAACGATGCGTTAAGCGTTGTGCAGCAATTAGAACACGCCAATCCTAGCGGTGACTTGCATGTGCGAATCTATAGCGAAGGCGGCAACATATTAGAAGGCCTTGCCATCTATAATGCATTAAAGCTGAGCTCGCGCCGGGTGGTGGTGACTATTGACGGCATGGCGTTATCCATTGCCACGGTGATCGCCTTGGCCGGTGACGAAATCCGCATGCCGCGCAATGCATTCCAGTTTTTCCATATGGCTCAGAATGAAGTGCGTGGCAATGCCGAGGATTTAAAATCAGCGGCTGATACGTTGGACATGTTTAGTTCGCAAGCGGCCTCGATTTATTCTGAGCATTCAAACTTAAGCAATGAAGAATCTCTGGCACTAATGGCCAATAACACTTGGCTGAATGCAGAGCAGTGTCTTGATCATGGACTCATTCATACCATTTTAGATCCAGTGGAAGCCGTTAATCACCACATGGAATTTGGCGAAAAAGAATTACCCCAGGGCGTTTTTGCCCTAATGCAATTACCCATAACCGCCGCGCCTGCGGCATCAACCGAAGAACCCCTAGAGGAAATACCCGTGAAGACAGCACAAATGTCAGCAGGCCAGCATTCGGCCACCCCAGCAGCTACTCCAGCCGCAGGTGACAACCTAGTAGCCGATCCAGCCGCCGAAGCCGCCATGCACGAAGCCGGCATCACCGCCGAGCGTGGTCGCCAAACCGAACTGCGTACCCTGGCAACGATGCACAAAGTTGATGGCGCCGTGATGGAAGCCTGGATTAAAGATGGCATCACCATCGAAGCGGCCCGCACCGCCACGCTCAAGTTAAACGAGCAGACGGATAAAGATAATATTCCTGCAGGCCGTGCCGCCGTTGTCACCAACGATGGCCGATCGCAAATGTCTGCCGATGTGCAGGCTGCAATCTTGCACCGCTGTGCCCCAGGTGCAAACGCCATTGAAGGCAACAACGAATTTGCGCACATGAGTTTGATCGATGTGTCGCGTCAAATTCTCATGCATAACAGTGTGTCCACTGCAGGCATGTCACCGCATCAAATTGCGGCGGCGGTATTACATTCCACGTCTGACCTGCCCAACATCTTTGCCGATGTGGCCAACAATGAATTGGCTCGCGGCTATCAAGCTCGCCAGCGTTCATTCACCCAGATCGCCTCGCGCCGTAACATGCGCAACTTCAATACCCAGAACATTACTCGCATGAGTGATGCCCCTGGACTACTTGATAAAGGCCAAAATGGTGAATACCAACTGGGCCACTTAAAGGACAGCAAAGAGACCATCACTTTGCAAACCAAGGGCCGCATCATTCGCATCTCTCGCGAGATGATCATCAACGATGATATGGATGCCTTCAGCCGCCTACCCATGATGATGGGTGCTCAGGGCGCCTTAAACGAAAACCGCATGGTTTATGGTTTGTTAACTGATAATAAAAAGATGGGTGAAGACGATGTGGCTTTGTTCCACGCCAGTCACAACAACCTAATCACCGGCGCTGCCTCGTTTGATGTGGCCCTGCTTAGCCAAATGCGAAAGTTGCTGCGTTTGCAGAAGTCCTTCGCGGCCAAAGGCGAAACCGGTTATGCACTCAACACCCCGCTGGGCACTGTGGTGGTACCGGCAGCGCTTGAAACCGATGCGCAGAAGATTGTGGCCAGCATCGTGGCAGCATCTGCCGGCAACGTGAATCCGTTCACGGGCTTAAACATCATTGCCGAAGCCGAGCTGGATAGTGCTTCGTCTGTGGCCAGTTACGGTATCGGTGATCCTAACCTGGTAGACGGTTTGATTTACGGTTACTTGGAAGGCGAAGAGGGTGTCTACATTGATTCCCAGGTCGACTTCAAGTCGGATGGACTTGATCTTAAAGTTCGCCATGACTTCGCGGCCAGTGTTGCTGATTACCGTGGTTTGGTTAAACACGCAGGCGCTTAACAGCGCAAGCCTAACCCGTTAAATAAAACCTCCACCACGGAGGTTTTTTTATGTCCCAAATTTATGCCTTATTCTTTTTGGAGAAAAAAATGGCTACAAATAAAATTCAAGCCGGCAAGATCATTGCCGTACTCGCAGCCGGTGCCGTTGTTTCTGGCGAGTTGAAAGAAGTAGGCAAGTTGGTGGGTGTTGCCCTTAACTCTGCCGAAACTGGTGAAACCTACCAGCTCGATACCGAAGGCGTTTATGAAGTGCCTAAGACATCCTCTGTTGTGTTTACCGTGGGCGATGTGGCTTATGGCAAAGGCGATGGCGGCGTGAATGCCACCAATACCAACCCTATGGTTGGTCACGTTGTGGAAGATGCCGGCAACGGTGCCGCCACCGTTAAAGTTCGCCTGCAGTCTGGCGCGTAAGCGGTGAACCCCCATGCCGAATTGGCAGCCAATACAGTTCTGGCCCTTCAGGGCCAGGGTTGTGTTGTTTCGCCCAAAGACGGTAGCGAATCAAGCATCGATCGCTGTATCGCAAAACCGTCACTGGACCAACCAGCCGGCGGCAAGATTAAAGCCGATCAATTCGATATCTCAATTCATCACAGCCAAGAATTAAATAATGGTGACCAGGTTGATTTGCTGGATGCCGATGGCGCGGTTGAAATTTCCATCGTGATCAGTGTACAGGTGGCTCTATTGGGTGCCCTGCGCATATATGTCGGCCAGATATTATGAGTTTTACCGGCACTGCCAAACAGCTTGAACAGCAGCTGGATAATGTATTCAAGCAGCTTGATAGTAAAGGCGTACGCCATGCCCAGGCCAAGGCATTAACCGCCACCGCCCGTGAAGTGAAACCCATCGCGCTGCGTAAATCTGCCGCAAAATTATCAATTTCTCAAAAGCTTTTGCGCCCCCGTATCAAGGTACGTGGCGCAAAAGTTAAAAACATGACCGCTCGTATCTGGGGTGGTTTGGCACCGATATCGTTAATTAAATTAAAAGCTAAAGAGGTGCCTGGAGGCGTGGCCGCGGGTAAATATTTATTACCAGGTGCATTCATTGCCACCGCCACAAACAACCCCAAACAAAAGCGTAAGGGCCGTAAAACCCCAAGCAAACACCTGGTGGGTAATGCCCAGGTATTCTTGCGTGAAGGTAAAGAGGCCTACCCGTTAAAAGCCCAAGGGGTGAATGTTGAGCGGGTATTGGAACCCCAAACCAAGCTGGCCACCCATCGCGCCATGCGCAACAACATGCGCATTAACCTGCTGCGTGAATACAAACAAAAAGTACTCAAGAATTTAGGTAAATAACATGGCCACCCGTACCGAAATACGCGATGCGGTCGCGTTACTGATTAAGCCGATTTTTACCAAGACCTATGCCTACCGTGAGGAAGGCGTAAAAGTAAAAGATTTGCCCTGCGCCTTTGTGACCATCGAGGCCGGTGATAGCGAAGAAGACTTCGACAAGGGCGCGATCACAGATGGTGCCTTGACTATCGAGTTGGTTTACCGCGGTACCGACAACCGTGAAGCGGCCCTGGACCTGCTGGCCAAAAAGATCAATGACGAATTTGATCTCGATGAAACCTTGAATAATTTGGTTGAGGGCATCAAGCGAGCCGGTTTTGCGTATGACCCACAACCCGAATCCCTAATAACCACCTTGGCATTATCTTATGCCGTCACTTATGAAGACGAGGATTAAACCATGTCAAAGTTAGGCCACCAGATTGGCGTTTCTTTATACGATGAAGCCAGTGCTGAACCAGACAAGTTCGAGAAAATTGGGCGCCTAGTAGCGTTTAATGGCTTGAAACTCACCGCCGAGGTGGTGGATTCCACCCAATATGCCGATGATGCATTTGACTGGAGCGAATTTGAATACGCCATGAAGGATGCCGGTGAAGTCACCCTGGGCATTCGTTACTTTGCGGGCAATGTACAAGCCGATGCCCTGGAAACCGCGCTTATGGATAGCACGCAAGAGCAGATTAAAATCTTGTTTCCTGTTGCCTACAACAAGCGTTTTATCCTGGATGTGTTGGTGACCAGCGTGGAATACGCCACCGAAAAAGGCGGCATTAAAGAGCGTACTTTTACTCTTAAAATCACCGGCAAGCCTGATATCGGTGTCGTTACATGATCGCTGCCTTCTTAGGCGCTTTGGTTAGGGTGGCAGTGCATGCCATTCCTACCTTGTTGGGCTTTGGTACTCTAATGGGTACCGATCGCTTAATGAAATACGCCAGCCATGAGCGGGTGGGCCCGTGGGTCATTACCGGTATGAATGCCTTGCAGCGTACCCACTTGATCGATGTGGCCAATGAGATTCTTAAACAAGATGCCTCGCCCGAGCGCTCATTCCAATTCATGCACAACCAGATGCAGATCATTGCCACCTGTGCCCGAAGTCCCCTGGGTTATATTTTGTTTGACCCTGGCAACCCTAAGCACCTGGATAAATTATCGCGCTACCCGGAAGAGCTGCTGCAAAACGCATTTATTGCAGCCTGTAGGCTGTCTGGGCTGGAGTATCTAACCCCGTCAACAGATGCCAAACCTGAAAAGCCACCAGAGCTTAATTTGGTCACCGCCGAAACGGAAGAAGATGACGGCCTGGACTGGCCCGAAGATAACGAGAAAGTCAGCCCAAACCCCTAACCGGCCAGAGCGCGCGATTATTTGCCCTGCGCCTGGGAACCAAGCTTGGCAAGGTCAACATCGACAAGATGCTGGCCAGCCTAACCGGTTTGCAAATGTTGGAGTGGGAATATTATTACCAGGTAGAGCCTTTTGGCGCCGAAGTTGAAGAGCTTCGCTTTGGTAATATTTGTGCAGTTCTGGCCAATATCAATCGAGATTCAAAAACCAAACCGTTCACCCCCGCCGACTTTTTTGTCACGTATTTTAAAGCCAAGTCAGAGTCTCAATCTGTTGATGAACTGATGAGCGCAATCGAAGGAGTTTTCAGTGGCAGCTAGTGTTTATGATTTTACGATGCGCCTTAAGGGTCAAAACAGCAGTTATGATCAGGCCATTAAAAAGTCAGCGGCCAACAACAAGCACTTTAGTAATTCGGCCTTGGGTGTCAGCAAGGGATTAACGGCCATTAATGGGCCGTTAAACGGTGTCACCGGTCGTTTTACTGCATTAAGCAGCTTGGCTACCGGCACCGCTGGCAAGATCGCCTTAGTGGGTGCTGCGTTCGCCGCCTCTGGTTTGGCGGTGGCATCGAGCGTGAAAGAATTTGCCGATTATGAGGTCCACCAGTTAAAGACTCAGGCCCTGCTAAAAGCAACCGGATATGCGGCAGGTTTAAGTGCGCAAGAATTAGCTAAAAACGCCGATGCAGTGGCATTGGCCACCCTGGCCTCGGTGAGTGAAATACAGGAAGCGCAGGGCGTACTGCTTACATTTAAAGAAGTGCAGCGTGAAACCTTTCTCGAAGCAATATCCTTGTCACAAGATATGGCGGCGGTATTGGGCGGAACAGCCAAGGCGGCTGCTTTGCAGCTTGGTAAGGCATTGGAAAATCCAACTGCCGGACTTACAAAGTTAAGTAAGAGCGGGATAACATTTACCGAATCTGAAAAAGCCATGGTGAAACAAATGGATGCCACCGGCCAACGTGCCGAGGCCCAGCGTTTCATCTTAGAGAAACTAGCCGATCAATTGGGTGGCTCAGGGTCAGCTCAAGCCGGTGGGTTAACAGGCAGCATCGACACGCTTGGCCAGCGTTGGGATGAACTAGAGCGCAAGTGGGCGGCATCAAGCGGTTCAGTGGGCACAGTGAAAGGCTGGATTGATGGTCTGGCCGCCTCGTTTAAAGATTTGGCCGATATTATCGAGCCAACCGTGGACAGCCTTGCCGCCAAGATTGAAGAGCTTGAAAACACCGTAGTGGTTGGTCGCAATAAGAAATCGGTTAAAGCAGGTATAGCCGGTCGCCTCGCGGCATTGCGCCAAGAGCTTTTATTGGCCAAGGCCCAAGAGGGTGACATGGACGCGCTTAATCAGATGATTGAGCGTACCCGGGACAATATTGAGTCGTTAGAAAATTCAGCCAGCAAGCCAAAAACAGGCCGCCGCCGTGGTCAAGCGGGCCGTAAGAAAGCCGCTGGCGATCCTGAGTTGGCGGCACAAAAGCAGCAGCTCACCGATTTAATTGCACTGCAGGTTGAATTTAACCGCACTAAAAAACCGGCCCAGGGTGATGAGGGCGGTGAAAAAACCATAAGCGCCGCCGAAGAGTCTAAGGCCCAGGCTGGACTGGCTGCCTACATGCGCGCCATGGCCACCAAGCAAGAGCTTGAGGCTATTAATGCCGAGACTAGGCAAGAACAGCTCGATATGGCGCATGAGGCTGAGCTGTTAAATGAAGATCGCTGGAATGAGTTAACCCAGAACAATTGGCAGGCTCATCACCAAAAACTCACCGATATTCAGGATAAAGAATCCAAAAAGCGCGCTGGCAATGAGGCCAAGGCTCAAAAGGCTGCTTACAGTGCCATTGCCACTTCAACCGACCAGTTTTTGGTTGCACTGGAAGGGGCAGGCAAAAAGAAAAGCGCGCTGTATAAAACGATGTTTTTGGCACAAAAAGCGGCCACCATTCCCGGCATGATCGCCAGTACCGAAGAAGCGGCCACCAAGACATTGGCCATGGACCCAAGCGGCACTATGTCGATGATCGTAAAGGGTATGGGTTACGCCTCCATTGGTGTTGTGGCTGGCCAAACCATCGCAGGTGTGGCCCACGGCGGCATGGGTTATATCCCCGAAGAGTCCACATATCTACTGCAAAAAGGCGAGGGTGTTTTATCGCCTAAGCAAAACGCCGAAGTGCAAAAAATGGCATCGGAATTTAATGCCGGTAAATCATCTGCCGCGCCGGTCAGTGTGTACGTGATTGAAGACGCCAGCCGTGCCGGCCAAGTACAGGAAGGCACCGGCCCAGATGGCGAGCGCATGATCGAAGCCTTTGTGGCCAATATCCGACAGGGTGGCGAGGCGGCTGATGTACTGGAGCAAACCTATCCGCAATTACAGAGAAGGGGCCAATGATAGATTTTACCCGTTACCCAAACCCCAAGCTGCCGTTGCCGTTACTCAAAAGCCACCGCCTAAAGCGCAACTCGATGCTGCTGGAAACCAAGCAGGATTCTGGTTATACGCGCAAACGGCGGCGCTTTAAAAACCCACCGGCTGATATGCCCATGACGCTTTTATTGTCCGGTGATCAGTTTGAGATATTCGAGGGCTGGTACCACCACATTATTCACAGTGGCCAGGATTGGTTTGTGATGCCGATTAAAGTGGGCAAGGTGTTGGTTGATCATGAGTGCCAGTTTAAAGGCGATTACAGCACCCAGACCATTAGCCAAAGCCTTTGGAAAATCACCGCAAAACTGAAAATTAAAAACCTGAGAGTGATTTCAGAAGAAGACACTATCGCCAAAATTCACGATATAGATTCACCAACACAAAGTGTGCAAGCCGCGCTTGATGTTGCCGTGTCTGATTATTTAACCCCGGATTAACAGGAAAAAAAATGGCATCACTTAGCGAGTTGTTAATTGAGATACAGGCCTTAATTGGCAAGGTAGAGGATATTGCTTTTGGTGATGATACTAAGTCTGTTACCCATAATGGCGTAACCCGATCCAGCCTTAAAAAGGAATTGCTTGATAGCTTTTCTCAGTTGCAGGCCATGGTGCAGGGGCGTCAAGCGTTTGCAACCAAGGCGTTAATGGATGCCAGTGGCGCGCCCACGGCAGATGCTAATGGCAATTTCCCCTTGTCCGAAGTTTGGAGTGATAGCACAAACAACGGCCTCTATGGCTGGAATGGCAGTGCGTGGCTGTTGTCGGACTATGACACCATTAGCTCGCTAAATGAGATCGTTAAAACCGGTGATAGCTCGGTTTTAAACACCATGAACCAGCGCACGCAAAGCAGCGCGGTTAAGCGCATGCCGCTCACCGAAAATAACAGCAAGGTCCTGTGGGCAGTTACGGCAGGCGATAAGATGCTGGGCTATTTTGATGATGACGGCGCTTGGCATTCAGATCACACCCACCCGGCCCATAGTCATGACGCATTGCCCATTAACATTCCAGCCAGCGAGTTGGATATTTTATGGGGTTTGGCGGTGGGTGGTAAATTGCTGGGCTATTTTGACGGGGCTGGGGTTTGGCACTCCGATCATTCTCATGCTGAATTTACAACATTTGAAAACGGCCTCAATCAACACGCTTCAGATATTGAACGCATCGATGCGGCGCTAACGAATGTTAGTGGCAATCAAGGGGGCTGGCTGGCGCGTGAGGTGCCGGTTGCCGCCGAGCAGCATGTGTTTGTGCATGATGGTTTGCAATATCGCCAGCTCACGCCGGTTGGTTCTAACTGGCATGCACCGGTGGTGCATCATGCCAGTGTGGTGCGGTGTCTGTCTGATTACACCACCGGCACTTTGGAGCCCCATACCATTATCGGCACGGGTGAAATAGTACCGGAAGACAGCGTATTGCAGCAGCAGCTGGTGACAGGCCAGTCCCTGTCTCTTGGTTCCCGTGGTTATGTATTAAACCCGGATGGCGAGTATGAATTTAAAGCCCCGGACGGCATCGGCGATTTATTCACGCCGGTCTGCCCGTCTGATTTGGTTAATCATTGTTTAACCTTAAATAAGGGTGTGCGGAAAGCCGGTAGCACCTTAATCCCTACGGCTGAATTACCTGATGGTGTTTTGGGTGAAACGGTTTGCTCCAGTTACATGATCGCCTTGGCCAATTATGTAAAAGATAACGCCGGTGGCACCTTGCCCCGTTTAGTGAGTGCTATATCTGGTGTGGGTGGGGTGCCTTATGCAAGCCTGAAAAAAGGCACTGCGGTTTATTCGGAGGCGCTTGCCCGCACGCAGGAAATCGCCAATGCGGCCAGTGCTAACGGCTGGGGGCACGTTGTAAATCAAATAAGAATTATTCATGGCGAAAGCCAGGGGACCACTACCGAGCTGGAATACTCAGGTTTTATTCGTGAATGGGTGTCTGATTACCAGGTGGATTTGGTAGCGATAACCGGCCAGCGCCGTAACCCGGTAGGAATTGTCTGCCAGGTAAATACTCAGAACACCGCGAATCTTGAAGTGCCTTTGGGGCAGCTTAAAGCCCATAACGATCATGCTGATATTATTTTGATTGGCCCTAAGTATCAGCACGCCTATTTTGATAGTGCTCACATGTTGGCCGTGGGTTATGTGAAAACGGGAGAATTGGAAGCGCGGGCAATGCGGTTTTGGCAGGCGCAAAAAAAATGGCAGCCACTTAAACCCGTGGCAATTTCTGCCAGTGCCAATCAGGTCACCATTGATTTTAATAATACGGTGGCAGGCACGGATGCTACGGCGGGGCCGGTGGGTGACTTGGCATTGGATACCACCTTGCTGACCAATCCCGGCAACTATGGCTTTGTTTGCTCGGATGCTGGTGTGTCTATTACCAATGTGGAAGTGGGCGCCAATAAAACCAGCGTTGTGATTACTTTTGATAATTCACCTGCCTTGGGTTCCAGCATTAGCTATGCGCTGCAAACCAATTTGGCGCAACCTGATGGCGGCCCGCGCGGTAATTTGCGTGATAACGATAACCGTGATCAATCCAGATTTGATGCCACGCCCTTGTATAACTGGTGCGTGGCGTTTCGCATGATTTTCAACTAATTAAAATGGACATAATTTTATGAATAATTATCGACAATTAATCCAGTTAGACGGCACAGTGACGAATGAAAATTTGGCCACGCTGGATGTGAATAGCGATGAAATTGCCGTGGCTAATATTGCCAGTAATGTTTACTGGCCCGCCTTGGCGGTGTGGGGGGTTAATGGACCTAGTACGGGTTTTAAGGACAGGTTGACGGCTGATGAGCGCATGGCTGATGGTTATGTCGGTGTAGCCGATCGTTTTTTCACTACGGTAGATAGTAAGCCAGGGTATAGCATTCAGAATTTTAGCATGGTGTTGCAGGAGCCAAATTTTGATTGTTCTGGCTCGTTTACCGTTGGTTTGTTGGTGGGGCGTGAGTGTGCTATTGGCAGTATTACGGCTGGTGGTGGCGTTTGGTTTTTAGGTAGTAATACGGGGCGGCTGCGTTTTGAGGTGGGCACGGGTAGTTCGGGTAAGTCGGGTGATTACAGTGACTATGCAGGGCCGGAGCTTACTGATACGGCCATGACAGCTGTGGTGTTTATTGTTGACCGGGAAAATAATACTGTCACGTTGCGGGTGGATGGCAGTTATGAGCTATCGGTGGCCCTGGATGATTCGGTGACCCTGTCGAGTGAGTTGCAAATTGGTGCGCTGAATGGTGGCACGCCGCAAGTTCGCACGGGGCATTATCGTGCGCCAGTGGCGTTTAATGCAGCGTTGGCGGGTGTTGAGTTGGCGGCGCTGGAAAGCTTCTTGTTGAGTGAAAAAGGGGTCTAGTGATGAGCAAGGTTCTTGAAACCGTTCACGCCAGCGCGCCCTCTTCTGAATTAAAGCATCACCTGCTAGAACTCATTAACCCCAGTTTTCCCGGCGGTGTATACCGCTGGGTACAGGGCTTTAATGACGAAACCTTTACCCTTGAGGATGGCCAGGTGGTCATCTTTGAGGGCAGGCCCTATGGTGT
>MAAA01014371.1_pt1 | contig 18950 bp, 16 predicted proteins | sample 1115971 | NCBI WGS metagenome assembly MAAA01 (sample SAMN04961123, study PRJNA320927) | seawater metagenome | isolation source: sample BD02T6 sea water enriched with oil for 6 days | place: USA:Gulf of Mexico | collected 2013-07-27 | reverse complement strand
TGCCAAAATTGGTTAGTGGCATTCGCTGGGCCTTTATTGTTTGCAGGCACTTGCGGCAAGCTCCACTTGTATAACAAGGCGCTGTCTAAAAAGTATGGGAACGCATATACCAGCGCTTCTATGCCTTTGGCGTAGGCATATTCTTCACGCCAATCTTTATTAAATTTAACCTGCCAAATACTGATACCCGCAATGACAACCGTCACCAGCAGGGCTGCCGTTATTTTTATAATTTTTGATTTCATCAAAATCTCCTTTAATACAATTTTTATTTTTAAATTTAATGGTGTAAGGAGTCGTCACCTTATTTTTTAAGGTGACCTTGCCTAATTCACTAACAGTACAGAACAGCCTTATATTTTTTCCAGAGCCGGTGGTACCCAGTTTTGATCTATTACCTCTTGGGTAGGGCCATAGAGACGAAACATCAATACAGTGGCGGCAGCGTGTGCCGGCAACCAATTACTTTCATTGCCTTCTGGCAACTGGGCCCCCACATACAAGGTTAAGCCCCCTTCACTGTCATAGACCAAGTGCTCAGAGCGATCGCTCACCATGTAGCGGTCGATGGGATTTAATATCATGTTGCCGTCATCGTCGTAGGCGGTGAGGGACCAAAACTCTTTGGCCGGTGGCAGCTGATCTTTGGTGAAGTGAATTTTATAGTTGTGTTTGCCGTTTATTACCTCGTCGTCCTGATCTTTAAAGATGGGAAGGTACATGGCTTCTTCAGCATCGTTAGTCACAATGCCTTTCATGGATTGTAAGGCCGACCGGGTCATGTAATTACCAGTGTGACCGGCGCGACCAATAGAAGGTGCCGGGTACATCCAACCATTTACATTTTTTGAATCAAACCCTTGGGTGCCGTAGTCACGCATCATCATGATGCCGTCAAACACCGCACGCTCTAACCCGGCTTTTTCACTGTCGCTTAATTTTGATAAATCCTGATTGGGCCCAATGTTCAGTCCCGCCCAATCCGTTAAACGGCTTTGATCACGCGCCGGCACACCATTCACGGTCATGGCATGATTGACCATTTCCCAAAATAACATGGGCTGTGACATCATCATTTTTTTCATGAAATCTATGATGTTGCCATTAGCCAGCTTCTCACTTAAGTCGCCCACATCCGCAATGGCTGGATGAGGAGGGCGCGGTGGATTTTCCTGGCCCCAGTCACTAAGCGCCGTAATTTTATAATCTTTAATCAGCGCCTTAACCCGCGCTTCGTCCTGAGTATCATTAGGTTGCACTAACGTGCGGCCCACTACAAAAAACCAGGGCGTGGGAGTTTGCGCTAAAAAGGTTACCCCTTCTGGCAACTCACCCTGCCAGCCCACAGGTGTCACCGCATAATGACCGGCAGCATTACCATGGGTACGCTTGCCAATATACGCAAAATTGTCGGAATCAAAGCCGGCAAATTCAAAAGTGTAATAACGCTCACCTGCATGTTCTGGCACAGTAAAAATCAAGGGTTGCTCATCTGTGTACAGCCAAGCCAGGGAATAAAAGGTATCGCGATTGGGCATGCCACCATCACGGTAGTTTTTAGGATTGGATAGCTCAGATGACTGCCAAAAGCGGTTAATGGCATCGCGCGGGCCTTTGTTGTTTTCAGGTACCTCAGGCAAGCTCCACTTGTATAACAAGGCGCTGTCTAAAAAATAAGGGAAGGCATACACCACGGCTTCTATGCCTTTGGCATAGGCATACTCTTCGCGCCAATCTTTATTAAATTTAAGCTGCCAAATACTGAACCCGGCCAAGACTGCCGTCACCAGCAGTGCCGCCGTTGTTTTTATAATCTTCGACTTCATTTTAACCACCCTTTACTGCCTTGGTTTTAAATTAAACGCCGATGTTTTCCATCAAGCGCTTTTTTATGCTGTGAACTCAGCTGGTCACTGAAAATACGTGTGAAGAGTGGCAAAAATAGAATTTATGATTGCCGACTCAATTAAGCCTTAAGCCCTTAACCCCCATGTACACTGACTCCAGACTTAGTACCAGCGTAAGGAATGAGGGAAAAGTAACGTATTGATAGTCTAACTGTCAAATTAGTTTTGACATTTAACTTGTCATAACAAATACTGCTGATACACCAACATTGCAAATACCCAATAACGGACAAACAGATAATCTCGCTAGGCCCCATAGAACATGGCCTCAGCCTGAATAAGCCAGCCAAAGGACTTGGCACGATGGTTTTGAAGCAGACAATAAAAGACACGATTTTAAGAAGAATCAACGTAAGACCCTGTAAAAACAACAAAAATAACAACGAGGTGAACATGAAAGTATCAAGCCCACTTAAGCCATTAGGCCGTAAAAAAATCTTAGCCCTAGCGATTCCATTAATGATGGCCGCGCAGGCACAAGGTTTTGAATTTTCCATGGGCGACTTGGAAGGTCAGGTAGACAGCCAAATAACCATGGGCTCCAGCTGGCGCACCGAAAGTGCCATTACTTCGCTCACGCAAAACACTAAGGGCGAAGAGAGCAACTCGGACGACGCCAATAAAAATTTCCAATCTGGCGATGCCTTTTCACAAGTGTTCAGCGGTAACCACAGCCTAAAATTTAGCTTCCACAACTATGGTGGTGTGGTCAGCGGTAAATACTGGTACGACTCGGCCTTAGCTAATAATTCCGTAAGCCATGGCCACGGAGCCACCTTACCCAATGATGGTGAGGGAGGGGCCACCACTTATGACAATGCGGCCGGTGCATTAAATGACTCTGGCTTTAATGATTTATCCAAAGCCCAGGGCGCCTACTTAATGGATGCGTTTATATACGGTGAATTTGAACTGGGTGAGATGCCATTAGACCTGCGCCTTGGCCGCCAAGTGGTGAGCTGGGGTGAGAGCACCTTTATTCCAGGGGCTTTAAGCAACATTAATCCTTTTGACGTGACTGCCCTGCGTCGTCCCGGTGCCGAAATTAAGGACGCGCTATTACCTGTAAACATGGCTTATGCCAACATTGGTCTTACGGAAGACGTAAGTGCCGAAGCGTTTTATCAGCTTGAATACGAAAGCACCGAAATTCCGTCCTGCGGTACCTATTTCAACACCAATGATTACGCCTCTAATGGTTGTAACACGTTAGTAGTGGGCGACGGCGCAGCAACGCTTGCCCGCCATGAAGATGGCTACCGCGCCGCCAAAGATGACGGCCAGTTTGGTGCGGCCCTGCGCTTCAATGTGGGCGATACCGAGATTGGTTTATACGCCATGAACGTGCACTCCCGTTTGCCTATGATCAGCATTACCAAAACCAATTATTCTCAGGCGCAAATCACCGGCGCAGCCACCAATATTGTGACTCCAGGGATAACGGCACAGGTAACTGGGCTAGTAACAGCTGGGGTAACGGCACAGGTAACGGCGGGTGTTTTCGCAAATGCGGGTATTACCGATGCGGAGCATTTGGCGACACTACCACAGGCAAACCAAGATGCCATTAATGGCGCTATTGCCGGTGGGGTAGCCGCCCAGGCAGCTAACATAGAAGCCATAGTAGACGCCCGCATAGATGACGACATAGCCGCTTACCTGACAGACCCAGTGACAGGATTACCTGTAAAAGGCGTAGTAGTGGCCAGCGATAGCTACTACCTAGTAGAAAACACCGAAGACCAACAAATTGCCGGCTTAAGTTTTGCTACCACAGTAGGCCCAGTTGCCGTATCCGGTGAACTCACCCATACCAAAGATTTGCCTTTGCAAATTAACGGCCCGCAGTTAACCAACGCAGCACTAACCTTCCTGTCTTCATCGGCTGAATTAGCGGCTGACGTAAACGCCACCAGTGGCGGAGATGTGATTCCTTCTTTCAAGAAACATAACGTTAGCCAACTGCAAATCACCGGTATTAGCACCTTTGACCAAGTAGCGGGCGCCAGTCAATTGTTGTTGGTAGGTGAAATAGCATTCACCTCCATACATGATTTAAATGAAGGTACAGGCGCCACAAAGTTTGGCCGTTCCGACATCTTTGGCCTCTACAATCCAAACGCGAGCGGCGACGATGCCCGTGATGATGGTTTCCTTACCAGTAATTCATGGGGCTACCGTGCACGTTTATCCGCTAAATACCCAAGCGCAATTGCCGGCATTAACCTAACGCCTACCTTGTCTTGGAAACATGACGTTGAAGGTTATTCACAATATGGATTTGTGGAAGGGGATACTACTTTAGGTCTAAGCCTTGCTGCGTCGTATCAAGAAATTTACTCAGCTGAAATTTCTTACACCCAGTATTCGGGTGACGACTACAGCGTGATGAAAGATCGCGACTTTGCCTCTTTAAGCATGGGCATGCAGTTTTAACGCTAAGTCCTTTTTTTAATTAGCCGTTTAATTTTATGCGGGCAGTCTCTGCCCGCAGCAGGATAAAATATGAATGTAAAAATACTGGCCCCAGCGGCCTTATTGCTGTTTGCTACTAGCGCCCCTACTTGGGCCAAAGCAAGCAACAGCGATGTTAAAAAACTGGGTAGCGAACTTACTACTATGGGCGCTGTGAAAGCGGGTAACCGTGCTGGTACTATTCCGGCTTATACGGGTGGACTGGCGCAAGATAAAAATGTCAACCCACTTAGCAATCCGTTTGCCGCCGACCTGCCCTTATTTACCATTACCGCAAAAAATTTAGAGCAATACAAAAATCAGTTAAGTGATGGCCAACTGGCGCTTTTTAAAAAATACCCCACTAGCTACAAGATGCCGGTATATCAAACTCGCCGAACTGCATCCTACCCAATCACTATTACCGACAAAGTACTTAAAAATGCCGCTAGCACTCAATTGGTGAGTGGTGGTAACGGATTAAAAAACTTTGACGAAACTATTCCCTTTGCCATTCCCAAAACGGGCTTAGAAGTTATTTGGAATCATGTGAGTCGTTTTAGAGGTGGCGCCATCGAGCGTAATGTGGCCACTATTCCAGTACAAAATAGCGGCTCTTTTGCCCCAGTAAGAATGCGTTCACAGCTGTCTATGCCCCAGTATGTGAAAGGCGGATTTAGTGCCAAAAAAGACGACAATATTTTGTTCTATTATATGTCGACCATTAAAACCCCTGCCCGTTTATCGGGTGGCGTATTGTTAGTGCACGAAACCATTGACCAAGTAACGCAGCCACGTATGGCATGGGTTTACAATGCAGGACAACGCCGTGTGCGTCGCGCTCCGCAAGTGGCCTATGATGCACCCGCTCAAGCAATGGATGGTTTACGCACCGCAGACCAAGTAGACATGTATAACGGCGCACCTAACAAATACAACTGGAAACTCATTGGCAAGCAGGAAATGTACATTCCCTACAACGCTTATAAGTTGGCAAACCAGGATGCTAAATATAAAGACATTATTGGGCCTGGACACATTAACCAAGATTTCACTCGCTACGAATTACACCGTGTGTGGAAAGTTGAAGCCACGCTTAAAGAAGGCGAGCGTCATGTATATGGTAAAAGGACTTACTACATAGATGAAGACAGCTGGCAGATAGCTTTAGCCGATCACTATGATACCCGCGATGTTTTATGGCGCGTGGCTGAAGGTCATGCCCTACAGTTTGTGGATGTTAATACTCTTTGGTATGGCGCCATGACCAACTATGATTTGTTATCTGGCCGTTACATTGCCGATTTAAACAATGAGGAAGAAGATCCATTTAAGTTTGGTATAAAGATTAAACGCAAAGCCTTTACCGCTTCTGCTCTGCGCCGTGCAGGCAGATAGCCTTTTCTCAATCATAGAGTCGTGTGAAGACGCGGCTTTATGATTGAGGTTTTTATTTAAGCACTCACCCTCCAGTAAACCTCAGTACACACTAAAAAGTATAATTACTTTTTTTATTAAGTAAGCTTCTATAAATGGTACCGTGATAAACCCCATGAATTTTCACGTATAAAATAATGTCTGCGATCCGTACATTTCAACCTGCTTTTTCATATCCCCATCTATGCCTGGGCAGATTTCTGTAATACTTGAGAATACAAATTAGCGCTTGCCAATTAGCTTAAGCAATAATACCCTAACAACAAATGACACCCTAAATGTCAAAATAAAATTAAATAACCGCACACTGGAGATAACATTATGAACAAGCTTACCAAAGCCTTACTGGGCGCAAGTGTGGCCATAGCGGTATTTATGGCGGCACTGCCTACTGTCTTGCACAAAGCCGGTTTACACCCTGAATACACGGGTGCTCTCACTACTGTAACTGCAGGCAAGCGTGCGTTGGTGATTACCACCAGTCACGGGTTTTTAAGCATGCCAGGTGAGCCTGAAGGTAAAGCCAGCGGTGTAATGGCATCCGAAATGACCCACCCCTATTACAACTTTTTAGATGCCGGTATGGAAGTGGATGTGGCCAGTATTAAAGGCGGTAAAATTCCGGTGGACCCGCAAACGTTAAACTTCGTTGTTCGCTCGCCCTTAGACGTGCGCTTTATGGAAGATTCTGTTTTGCTAGAAAAAGTGGACAATTCTTTGCGTATTGATGATGTGGATTTTAAACAATACGACGCTATCTTTATTGCCGGTGGTTGGGGTGCTGCTTATGACCTAGGTCAATCTGTTGTGTTAGGGCAAAAAATAAGTGAAGCTTTTTATTCCGAAAAATCTCCGGTGATGGGCAGTGTATGTCACGGTGCTTTAGGGTTTATTCAAGCTAAAGACAAAGACGGAAAACTGTTAATCTCAGGGCGTAACATGACAGGCGTGACCGACAAACAAGTAAAAGAGCTGGGAATTGATATGACACCTTTACATCCAGAGGCTGAACTGCGCAAAGCCGGTGCTATTTTCAGTAGTCAAACCAAGTTCCGTGACTTCTTGGCAACCTCCTTTGTAACAGACGATGAAAAACGTTTTGTAACAGGGCAGAATCAAAACTCTGGCCATGACACTGCGCAGGCTATGTTAGCGTTGATTGCCAAAAGATAGTTGCTAATAAGTAGTTGTGAACTAATCCCCTTACGAATTTAAAGTACAAAAAAGGCCGCATATTGCGGCCTTAAACAGATCGGGCAGGGGCTGCCCTCGTACGAGTTCACCCCGTGAGCGATCTTTTAAGGTTATGCAAAGACCCACTCCGTTATTAAAATTCACCATCCTAAAAACATTCGGAAGTTTACGGGCATTTTTGTAAATAGCATTTAGCTTAAAAATAAAAGGATTGTTAAAGCGGCTAGATATAGACCGTAAAAGAACACTCGGCATGGCTCCGGCATTGCCCTAACATCTACATCCTTGTAGCTGCCTATGGCCGAAAAAATCGCTCACGCTGTGCTAGTACTCGTTCTTTCATTTAAATAAAGGATAAAACTAGGCCAAAGTTTTTCGCCTATTTCTATAAACTAAATAGAAAACACCTAAAATTAACAGGGTTAACACAAAGGTAAATATACCTGCACCAAATACATCTCGCAGCCCATTTAACGCCACCTGGCGTTGCTGGTTATAACCGGCAGGCAAGGGCAATATTCGATTATTTTTTTCGTAGACTTGGTAGTCGGCCATCATAGAGTCAAAGCGTTCTGGCATGTTTTGTTTTAAGTCTAGGGTTTCACCAGGGTCGGTGACAATATTAAACAGGTGCCATTCATCATCCCCCACCGGCCCCATGTTATACATGATTTTAAAATCCCCTTTAAACAAAGCTTTATTACCGCCAATTTCATAACCTATGGCGTCCTGGGGGCCATGCACGATGGCAGCTTTACCCTGCAACACAGGCAATATGGTTTTGCCTATGATGGGCTGCACTTCCTTTCCGCCGTAGCGCTCGCCTGCCGCCTTCACCCCAGTAATATCCAGTATGGTGGGGGTGATATCGGTGACGTAGGTGAAGGCTTTGTTATAGTTAAAGGTTTCAGTATTTTTATTGCTGGCAATGGACGGCCCAGAAATAATGAGCGGCACGCGCATGCCGCCCTCCCCTGCGTAAAATTTATAGTACGAAAGCGGCGCAGCCGCGGCACTGGCAAAGCTTGGACCAATGGAATTAAAACTGCCTTTTTCACCTAGGGTTTCATAATCATTATTATAATCTTGCAGGCCTAAAAAGATCTGAGCTACTGCCCGTTGCGGGTCATCGTCACCACTGGCCTCACTGCCGTTGTCTGATGTGACTATGAATACCGTGTTGTCGTATTGGCCACTACTTTTTAGATAAACCACTAAGCGCCCTATGTTATAATCCATGGCCTCCACCATGCCGGCGTACACCGCCATGCGTTTAGCGTGGTAACGTTTTTCTTCTTCACTAAAACTATCCCACTGGGCACTGGTGTCCATAGTCATCATCTTACTGTCCATTGGCACTATGCCAAGTTTTTTTGCTCTGAGCTGCCGCTGTTTGCGTAACTCGCTCCAGCCACCGTTATACATTTGCATATAACGTTGGGTGAATTCTTTTGGTGCCTGTACCGGCAAGTGCACCGCTAAAAAAGGCACATACGCAAAAAACGGTTTGCCGTCGGCTTTATTTGCATCAATAAATTCTATGGTTTTATCAATAAGTAATTCAGACGAATAAAAATCTTTAGGCATCACCGCTTCTTTGCCGTCTTCGGTCCAGTTTGCTTTTTTATAGATAGGCAAATAGGGTTTGGCTTGCCAGTTATCCGAACCGGTATCGGCCATGGCCAGGGTATGCTCAAAACCACGACTGAATGGCAATAGTTCAGGCGTTTTCCCTAAATGCCATTTACCGGCCATGTAAGTGTGGTAACCCCCGTCGTATAACAAGCTGGCCACCGTAACCACATTGTGGGAAAGCACCCCTTGGTAATTATCTTGCTTTTTTTGTTGCGCAGGAATCGCTTCGGGAATATTGGGCACGCCATTGCGATGGCTGTCTACTCCGGTTAACAACATAGAACGGGTGGGTGCACAGCTGGCGGCGGTATGGTAGTTGGTAAAACTTACCCCTTCATTTGCCAATGCATTAATGAAGGGTGTACTAATTTCACCCCCATAGGGCTGAGTATCAGAAAACCCTAGATCATCCGCTAATATCAAAACCACATTGGGTTGGGCGGCAAAAACGGATGCCTGCATCATCGCCAGCAGGCTAAACAACATACTACTTTTTAGGTTTTTAATTCTCATGATCAGCGTTCTTTAAAGCCTGTTTTTCGGCAAGGTTTTTAGTGGCAAAAAACAACATAGTACTGACCACCAGTTCCACCACAATCATGGGAATAGCTAGGGCGGCGTCATGAAATAACCAGGCTGTGATGCGCATGAACGCAATGGTTAACAGCATTAAAACAGTGGCTTGCAGCCAAGTTTTATTTTGGGAGATAAGGCCTAATAAGATCATGGCCCCCATACAAAAGAATAACGCGCCCATATCGGCTATTTGTGAGCTTAAGGCCATGCCTTCTAGTAGGGGCATAAACTGAGCCTGTGCTGCGGCCTCTGGATTAACCAGCCAGCGCATCCCCATAAAGATAAAAAGGGTCGCAGGGACAACAGGGATAAACCTTAATAGTTTCTTCATGGACACTCCAAGTGTGTGACATTTCACCACTAAGCTAGGTGATTTTAATAGGATATTGACATTAAGACTGTCAATTTATAGTAAGCCCTCTTTAAGGTCAATGTAGGCCCCTTCATTGAAGGGCATAAGCACGTCATTTATATTGACAGTCCAACTGTCATATTCAATACTAAGCCCAGATTACATGATTACAGCATAACGCCTCCCCCTTAGGATTTAAGCGATTAAGGTAAAAGGACGTCGCCGCTCGCTCGGCCAAGACAGGCTTAATTAACAGCATACAAACGAGAAACTTATGAAAATAATAAAATGGGGTGCGCTCTCACTCCTCATACTAGTGGCGGTGGGTTATACCCAACAGGAAGCCCTAATACTCACTGTGCCCAGTATGATCGAGCACTTTAAAAATCCGGTTGCCGAACACCGAGAAATTGAATGGTCGGCCCCTTCAGCGAACGCCCAGATTGTTGCGGCCAGTGAACGTCCACCTAATATTGTACTAATCATTGCCGATGACTTGGGCTGGAATGACATCAGCCTGAATGGAGGCGGGGTAGACGGCGGCTCTATGCCCACCCCTAATATTAACGAGCTTGCCCAAAACGGCGTGAACTTTACCCAGGGTTATACTGCCGATGGCACCTGCGCCCCTTCACGGGCCGCTATTATGACCGGCCGTTACGGCACCCGTTTTGGCTTTGAATCCACCCCTGTGCCCGATGCCATGTCAAAGGTGGTATCGGCACTGGCTAAAAAACGTGAATTTGAACCCGAGATGATTTTTAACAGTGAAAATGATCGCCTGCCGTTTGAAGAACTGGGCATGCCCAGTAGTGAAAAAACCATTGCTGAAATATTAAAAGACAAGGGTTATCAAACCGGTCACATAGGCAAGTGGCATTTAGGGCGCGGTAAAGGCATGTTGCCACAAGATCAAGGTTTTGATGATGCCTTGTTAATGGCCAGTGGCTTGTACTTAGACCCAGATGACCCTAATTCGGTGGCCGCACAAAGAGATAGTAACGCTTATAACAAATTTATTTGGTCTATCATGCAACACGCCGCCAGCTTCAATGGCTTAGAGCGTTTTAAACCCAATGGTTACATTACCGATTACTACACCGACGAAGCCGTTAAATTTATTGGAATTAATAAAGACCGCCCGTTCTATTTGAACTTAGCCCATTGGGCACCGCATAACCCACTACAGGCCTTAAAAGCCGATTACGATTCATTACCACAAATAACCGACCATACCGAACGCGTATATGCCGCCATGATTAAATCTCTTGATCGCAGTGTGGGCCGTGTGACGCAAGCGTTAAAAGATAATGGCATTGAAGACAATACTATGGTGATTTTTGTATCGGATAACGGCGGCACCAATTTTATTAACCTGCCTGATATTAACCAGCCTTACCGCGGTTGGAAAATCACTTTCTTTGAAGGAGGCATTCGCACACCCTTTTTTGTTAAGTGGCCAGCCAAGCTTGCTCCTGGCACAGTGGTAAAAGAGCCCGTTCACCATACCGATATTTTTCCCACTATTGCCGCCGCCTCTGGCGCGCAATTGCCCACCGACCGAAAACTGGATGGTGTGAACTTAATTCCAAAGCCTTATTCTGGCGTCATGATCATTATCAAGCCGTTTTAAGTGATGGCTGGAAATTACAAGTGACGAAGCGTCCCGGTAAGTCGTGGTTATTTAACTTAAATGACGACCCCACTGAGCAAACTAATTTAGTGGCGCATCACCCTGAAAAAGTAACAGCCCTTACCGCGTTATTGGCTCAACACAATAGCGAACAAATGGACGCCCGCTGGAAATCTATATTAGAAGTGCCTGTGAATTTGGACAAAATCGATGCCATGGGCTGGGCCCAAGGTGACGAATTTATTTATTACCCCAACTAATTTTGAACGTGAGTGACCTTACGGGTCACTCTTTTTTTAAATTTGTCACATGTTTTTACGATCTTGCGTAAAAAAGGAGTGGGCAGCGCCACTATGAATACTCTAAATATACATAAGCCCGAAATCGATGGCCGTAAATTACGCGCCAGCAACAGCCGAAAAAAAATAGTGAATGGCATGCTGTCCTTAGTACAGGTAGGTGACTTTGCCCCCAGCGCCGAAAAAGTAGCTGCCATCGCCAATGTGGGTTTAAGAACCGTATTCAGGCACTTTAGCGACATGGAGAAACTGTACCGGGAAATGATCATAGAGGTGCAAAACAGGTTTATGCCTGAAGTCGCTATTCCTTTTAAAAGTAAGAAATGGCAACAACAACTAGCAGAATTTATGGAACGTAAATCCGTTATTTATGAAAAAATAATGCCCTACCGAGTGGCCGCTAAATTTCACAAACACCATTCCAGCTTCATGAAAGAACACCTGATTAAGTGGCATGAAATTGAAAAAAACATATTACTGAAGATACTACCCACTAAAATAGCTGAGGATATTTCCCTGTTTAATGCATTGCTACTTTCGTTGAGTTTTGATAGCTGGTTGCAACTAAGACTGGATCAAGGCCTAACACCAAAACAGGCGGAAGAAGTTAAGAAAAAGATAATAACGGCCTTGCTGACCGACCTTTCCTAAACTGTGAAGTGAAGTCACATTAGCCGCCCCGACCCTCTTCTCAATATGGCTATTTAGCTCATTCAAGAGGCGAGAAATGTGTCATAATCCCGCCATAACTTTGATAATTAGCCAACATGGGGGATTTAGCGCCCCGGCTTACCTGAGGACACTATGAGCACTGCTACCGCGGCCACAAAAAAGCCTGAAACCGATGGTCGTAAAATACGCACCAATGATAGCCGCAAAAAAATAGTTGATGCTTTTTTGAAGCTAGTGCGTGAGGGCAATGTCTCTCCCAGCGCTGAAGAAGTGGCCACTGCAGCAAAGGTAAGTTTAAGCACCGTATTTAGACGCTTCACTGAAATGGAGCTATTGTACCGCGAGCTTATTATTGAAGTTCAAGCCCAACATATGCCCCAGTTTTTAAAACCCTTTGAGACCACACACTGGCAAGATCGGTTAGCTGAAATGGGCAAGCGCCGGGCAGCTGCCTTTGAGCTTATCATGCCCTACCGAATAGCGGCCAAGGTACTCATGCATCGCTCTAAATTTATTAAAGACAATATGGAGCGCTGGACTTTATCCATGAGAAAAATGTTAGAAATGGTTTTGCCTTTTAGCGCTACTCAAGAGCCGGTTATGTTTTCTGCCATAGAAGCCGCCATGAGTTTTGATCATTGGATTCAGATGCGTAAAGCTCAAAATATGTCGACACAGGAAACGGAAACGCTGCGGGATTATATGGTGGCGTTAGTGTTAAAAGATTACCAAGAAAAAACCCCATAAGGTCAGGTTATGACAAACTAATGCAATCCAAGTGTGAAGTATCACCCCAATGGATTGCAGCTAAATACTCTTATCTACAAAACATGTCTAACCTTCCCTTAAGCCAATTGAGTCGTCACCGCAGTGCGTTTAAGCTCTGGCCCTAAATCCTGATTAGAAAGCGATTGATAACCATATTGTTGGCTCCAACTATCCACCTGTTGTTTATCTTTACTGGTTAAAGTTTGAAAACAACCTTGAATGCGCTGCATCATCCATACGGTATAAGGAAGCCCTGCCCGAGAAAAGCGTTCGCCATTCATTGGGAACGTAATATCTCCCACCGAGCGCGAGATATGGTCGCCACTGGTTTTATTTTTATCAGCAACAAATTGTTTTAGCTTAACCACAATATCATCCACCATGGGATAAAACTCCTCAAAGATGGTTTTGAAGATGGGCGTTAAGGTTTCTGGAATCTCATCATTTTTTAGGTAGGCGCCTTGTTTACCTTCCCCTGCATGGCAGCGCTCCACCCAGTTTTGTAAATTGGGCCTTACATCTAACAAGTCACGTTTAGGCGCTGGGTCACGATTTAAATGGCCATACATTGGGCCCAATAAGGCAAAGTCGGCAATGGAGGGTTTATCACCCAACAAAAACTTGTGTTGCGCGAAGTGGGATTCGAATACATCAAGGGTTTTTTCAGTCCAGCTTTCCATCATTTTAAACTGTTCTTTGCGCACACCCGCTAACGGCAAAAAATCCTGTAAACCTTTAGCAATTTTTTTGGCTACGGGCTTGCGCAAAACATTCGGCACGTAGGGTAACAAACCTTTACTGGCGTCATTAATGAATAATGAATAATTTTCTGAATAGGACCAGCGATAGTGCATGCCAATGGGGATCCACCATTCATCTAACCAAGCCTCTAACAACATAGCGGCCATTAACTGCTTTGGGGTCGTAGGCGTGACACAAGACTCAGGGTGACGTTTATCTAACTCTTCCATGATGATGGTTGAATCTTGTAGCCATTCCCCTTGTTTGGTTTGTATAGCCGGCATTACCATAGCACCGGTTTTTTTGGGAATGCGAACCATTAAATCATAGGCATTGACATTTTTATCTTCAAAATCCAGCCCTTTAAAATTAAGATAACCACGGGTTTTTCCCGAAAAATACGATAACTGCCAGCCGTGTAATGTGTAATCTTTTTTCATGATCAATACTCAATTATTTATATACAAAAATTATCTGGCACTAATAAGCCCGCGCTTGTTTGCTTAAAAAATTACTCATAAGCTGGGGAGAGAAACGTTTAATCAAGTTACCCATTTTTCCTTCTCGGCCTAACACCACTAAACCTTTATTTTTAGAAATGGCCTTTAGGGTGGCATGGGCCACATCTTCTGGGGTGAGATCCGCTTTGGCAAATGTTTTGGCTATTCCACGATACGTTTTGGGGTTGTCCATACGGCCAAAGGCTTTAACAGTTTCACTGATGGGGGTTTTCACGTAGGCTGGGCAAATGGCACTTACCCCAATATTATGAACCGACAGTTCAGCGCGCAGGGACTCACTTAACAATATCACCGCGCCCTTAGTGGCACTGTAAGCCGACATGCCAGGGAAGCCCATTAAACCAGCAGCGGAAGCTACATTAACAATGTGCCTAGCTTCATTATCTAGTTTACTTTGTGCCTCCATGGCAGGCGTGAGTGTTTGTAAAACCCCTACTAGGCCACGTACATTTAAACTGTAAAGGCGCTCCCATTCATCTAAGGGGGTATCACTTAATAGGCCAGCACTAACAATGCCAGCACTATTAACAATAATATCGGCACAGGGGGCCAGCCTCTCTACTTCGAGGTTTAATACTTTTAACTGATCAAGCTGGCTGATATCTAAACTGACAGTGGTAACCGGGTGCCGGCTATCCATCTCTAATAATATTTTTGCTTCAAATAACTTTTTTTCGTTGCGCGCCACAATGACAAGGCGGGCGCCTCGTTTAGCCAGCGCCTTGGCCACACTAAATCCAATACCACTAGAGCCACCGGTAATGACGGCTAGTTTGCCGTTTAAGTCTTTCATGTTCATCACTGCACACCTTTATATTTATTTTAATGCGCTACCGCCCCACAACTTAAAAGAGGGGTGACAGCTTTGTTTTATGGGTGTTTAAGGCATGGATGCCGACTCAAGCCCTCATGGAAGAGTTCACGGCGTCCTAATAAAACAAGGTTGTTGACCCAAAGCCCCTATAATCGAGTGTTAAATTACAACACTACAACGAAATTAATTAAGTAGATCACCATGGCTGATACTGCCATCTTTTAAATCTATGGAAACAAAACTGCCATCCTGGGCAATGCTGAATTCTCCGTCATAGGCATCGGCGACGCCTTCAACAAAACGCTTTTTTAAATTATTTATGGGTAACTGAGGCACAATATGGCTGAACAATAAAAACGGCACATTGGCCCCTTGTGCCACTTGGGCAGCTTCTACTGGGCTAGTGTGGTAATCCAGAATATCTTGTGTAATTTTAACCACACGCGGTTTGTTTTCTTGACTGGCCACTGTTGTGATCATATTTACTATGGGTGTGGACAGCGCTTCATGAATTAGTACATCACTGCCTTTTGCGAATTTTTGTACCACAAGGCTTTTAGCGGTATCGCCACTGAAGACTAGGCTGTGCCCCTGGTATTCAAATTTGTAACCCACCGCTGGGTCCACTGGGCTATGGTCCACCGCGAAGGCGGTGACTTTTAAGCCGCTCTTCTCTAACACCACTAAACCTTCAGCCGGCGGTAATTTAAAAGCATGAGCTTGGGCAAGGCCGCCCTGTGGGGGCATTACGGCAGTGGTATGATGAGCTTCGCGATAACTGCGATCGCTGCCATAAGCCATGTTAAAACCGTTCACTATCGTATTTGTGCCATTGGGGCCATGTACCGCTAGCGGAAAGTCTTTGCCTGAGTTGGCCCATCTTTGGGTCATGAGTTCACCCAGGGAATTAATATGATCGGAATGGAAATGGGTTAAAAAGACGTTATCCACAAGCCCCAAAGAAATCCCCATGGCACTTACTTGGCTCACGCCACTGCCCGCATCAATCATCAGCACCTGATCACCAGCAATTACCAACGCACACGAGCCGGAGCGCTGTGGATCTGGTATGGGGGAGCCTGCGCCACAAATAACCACACTAAGAGTATTGGTGAATTGCTGTAACACAACGCCATTAAGGCGCTCTGCTATACGCTTGTTTATGAACTTATTGACTAGCTGGTCCTGAAACGCAAAAACGGCGACTCCGGCAAGAATAACAACAGCAATAACTACTTTAACTACAGGCATACTAATTACTCAAGATGAATGACGTGCTTTATTAAATTATATGACATGTATTATGTCAATATATTATGACGCTTTAAATTTAAACTTGATATGGCCGATTAAGATGTAGAAATGAATCGCATTACGTTGTTTATTTGTTAGCGGGTGTTGGTGCTATCGCCTAGCGGCACAAAACAACAAATACTAAAGGAATTATATGGGGGATTAATACTCGACGAAAAAGAAACATAGGAATTTACTATACGATTGAGCTAATCTAATGACACCGTCATTCTATAAACATACAAACGGCCAGTGAATTAATAATGAACGACAGTAGGTTTACGCCATAGTACAACCATTAAACATCTGTAATTCACCTTAATTTATTAACTCTAACTATGTCATAATTGGCCCGTATACTTTACAAAAAATCTTGCACAAGAGCTTACCCGAGGACAACATGGACACAGTCACTGCGGCCAAAAAAAAACCTGAAACTGATGGACGTAAATTACGTACCAATGACAGTCGTCAAAAAATAGTCGATGCCTTTTTAAAACTTGTGTACGAAGGCAATGTGTCTCCCAACGCCGAAGAAGTAGCCACAACCGCTAATGTAAGTTTAAGCACCGTATTTAGGCGTTTCACCGAAATGGAACTTTTATACCGTGAGCTTATTATTGAAGTTCAATCTAAATATATGCCAAAGTTTCTAACCCCCTTTGAGAGCACAGATTGGCGAGGTCAAATAATTGAATTAGTCAAACGCAGGGCAGCTGCCTATGAGCTATTAATGCCTTATCGAGTTGCCACCAAAGTACTCATGCACCGTTCAACATTTATTAAAGATAACATTGAACGCTGGACCTTAATGCAAAGAAAACAATTAGAATATTTATTGCCCTTTAGCGAATCTGAAGAGCCTTTGATGGTAGCGGGTATTGAAGCATCAATGAGCTTTGATACCTGGATTCAGATACGCAGTGTTCAAAAGTTGCCTAGCGAGAAAGCGGAAGCTTTGATGATGTATATGCTGGAATTAGTATTAAACAATTTCCAAGAGAAAAGTAATAAAAATTAAAAATTTACCACTATGTAATTAATACTCTACATAGTGGTTTAGGCATTAATATTATGCACCCGCCAATCTTACTTGGCTTTTATGTAATAACTTACTGATTTGACGTTTATTGTAATACACCAAAAAGTAAGCCGCCTCACCCTTGTAATTAATTACTTTATCTTCAATGAAATCCCATTTTCGACCCGCTGACCCTAAGTCTTTTTTGATTACACTAGATAGAGGCATTTCTTTAAATCTATTTAACCGTTTAGTAAAGTTACTGGCCATTTTTACAGGGTCCACTGAATCATTACTAGAGATAGACATAGTGCCGTACAAGGCGCTAGAGATATCAAAGAAGCGAGCTGACATTACCTCTACATTAAGCGCCATTAACGACAACTGCTCAGAAATATTGGTTTCGCTTTGTACCACTTCACTTATTTTTTTATATACTAAACTTAAATAGCTACGGTATTCATTGCGCACCGAAACCGGAATAATAAATCCGGCACCATCTACAAAATCAAATTTCAATTGCGGACGCAGATTTTGCCAAGTGTTTTTTAATTCAAGTGCCGCCAGCGAGTCTTGCTTTTGATAATCCACTAAGGATTGATCAGCAAGGTTCAAATATTTTTCATAATCATCACGGTAACGGTCATCGCCATCGGTGAGACTGTACATATAAAATGCCGACATAGACTGACTTACACTTAAGCCATGCTCGGTCAATGCAGAGGTTGCCAAACTGAACTGGCTAAAGACAAAAAATACTACAAGGAATAACAATCGATAAAGTACTAACATATTTGCCTCTTTATTTTTGTTGTTTTTTTGTAACGAGTGTCTCAATACTATCCTACTTAAGTTTAAGGAACATTAATATTTAAGCACTGAAACCTATAAGCAGCCTATTTTGGACAAAAATGGGTCAGTAAACACTAACACCATAATAAAAAGACAAAACCACCACTAACAATAATCACTCGCAACGCCAGCCAATACTACAAGTTGGCAAGAATTCCTTGGCTATGATTGATCAATGATCCTATTCTATTTTTATTGTAATAAACCAACATGTAAGCGCTTTCTTGCTGGTAATCAATTACCCCACCTTCTATAAAACGCCATTTACTTAAAACCAACTTTAAATTTTTATCAATCTTTGCATTCACCACATTAGCTTGAAGCCTTGCTAAACGTTGTTTCATTTTTTGCGCCAACAAAGGAGGATCAATAGTCAAAACTTTACTGGGCAAGGTAAACATGCCCAGAGTCGCGCTGGACACATCAAAAAAACGAGCCGACATCACTTCCACATCTAACACTATAAGCGACATTTGTTCGTCTAAATCACGTGGACTGCCAATAGACCGAGATACCTGCAAGTACACTTTTTCCATGTAATTTCTAAAATCAACCCGCAAAAAAGCCGCTACGTTATAGTCATCTTCTGGCCGAGGTTTATAGTTTTTCTCTTTTTGAATACCCATCCATAGGGATTCAAGCTCTGTTACCTGTTTAGGGTTTTGTTTTTTTAGCGCCAAGAAAGACATATGGGCTTGTGCTAAAACGTTAGTATATTCATCGTGATAACGATCATCCCCTTCGGTAAGGCTATACATATAAAACGCCGACACCGCTTGAC
>MAAA01025582.1_pt1 | contig 18965 bp, 18 predicted proteins | sample 1115971 | NCBI WGS metagenome assembly MAAA01 (sample SAMN04961123, study PRJNA320927) | seawater metagenome | isolation source: sample BD02T6 sea water enriched with oil for 6 days | place: USA:Gulf of Mexico | collected 2013-07-27 | reverse complement strand
ATCAATAAAAAGCTTATTAAAATTTTCACAGTTCGCCGCTATTTTTTTCTTAATAAGGCGATGACTTGCTTACGAATATTTTTCATATCCTTGGGCTTGAAGCCAATATGAATGTGTTGGATACGACCTCTTTTGTCGATTAAAAATGAGGTGGGCATGCCAGGTAACTCATACTTTTCAGGTACTTTACCTTTAGGGTCCATCAATACGGGGTAAGATACTGGAAACTGCTTAAGAAACGCTTTTGCATCAGCTGTATCTTCATCTAGGTTTACTGCGACCACTTCAAATCCTTTACGCTTTAATTCTTTACGTAATTCGTTTAGGACTGGCGGCACGGTCCACACCAAGACGCCCAGAAATCCAAATACACCACTTTTCCACGATATTTTTTAAGGCTTTCCAACTTGCCGGTTTGTAGATTTGGTAATTTAAAATTTGGTGCTGAATCCCCCGCCGACACAGCGAAAGTAGAAGTCGATAGGCAAAGTGCCATGGCCATTAAAAAAGAACGTAACATGTATTTTTTCTCCGTTTTTCATGCTGCTAGAACAAGTTTAGCACCTGTCACCTATTGAGGAATTTTAACCTTCCTTCAATATAATCCGTATTAGCCATAAGTTATAACTGAATATGAATAAAGTCTCGCGTAATTCTAGCATTTTGGCATATGCAGAACTCAGAAAATAGCGGGTAGGGCTCACAAATCTGACTTAATGCCTGTCATAAATCCCTCTATGGTACGAGCAATGGCGTGTACGTCTCCATCCAGATGCAAATGATGCCCCCCTTTATACCAAGACAATGAATTAGGGCAGGCCAATTGATCCCAGCGAGCCTTTAATCGATCTTTAGTAAAGAGGCCATCACTTGCAAATATACCCAGCACAGGGCACTCAATTCCCTTAATAAACGCGCCGATTAAGGGCTCGGGTAATCGCATCATAGAGGTGTATTTAAGGCGCTTATCATTTGACCAGCAAAAACCCTCATCTGTTTCTATGACACTGCGCTTCATGAGCAAGGCCGCAGATTGAGGTGATAGTTTTAACGGGCCGTTTAAGCGAGTTTCAATAAAGTGCTGCAGGCTTGGTTTAGGTTTTTGTTGAGCATGATGAGACTTCATGCTAGTTATGGCCTCAGCCAGTCGCTGAGGTGCTTCATCTAATGTGCCCGCCATGGGCCCTATGGCTTCAATGAGCGTTAATGAAGATAACCTTTTAGGAAATGTGGCTGCGTACAATGTGGCTATAACAGCCCCCATTGAATGCCCTAATAAGTGGCATGTTTGCCACCCCAATGCATCCAATATGAGCTCAACATCTTCTACACCCGCCCACATATGATAATGATGAAAATCAGACCAATGACCACTTAAACCATGCCCTGGTAAATCAACCGCAATCACATTGCAATGCTCTAACAAGGGCGCTAAATGCGTAAAGCTAGCGGCATTATCCAGCCAGCCGTGCAATGCTAATACAGGAAGGCCCTTAGGGTTCCCCCACTGTAACGCATGAATTTCAATGCCTTTGATCTTTAATATTTGCTCGCTTGCCATGAGTTTAATGCCTGAATAGTTTGATGAATTTTTTCAGCCGTTAATTCCGGCACTTCTAAAGGAAATAAGTGTGTCCCTGTGAAGCGCTGAGTCAGCAGCCCCATTTTATTGCGCATGTATCTCACTAAAAATGGGCGCACCACATTGCTTTGCTGCCCATAAATCATGGCGCCAGGAACGCTAATATTGGCTTTTTTACCATACAGGTTATGGGGGACGGTGCGAAAAATTTTAATTTCGGTCGCGGGTTTAAAGCGCAAACGCACCCCTTCATCACAAGGTTGAGTGCCATGAGTTACGTAATCTTGCAAACATCTAGGATCGGTTTTACTGAATAGACTTTTCTTTTTGAAATACGAGTACGCTTGGGTTTTGTCAGGCCAAACCTCTTGCCTGCCAAGGGTCCGACCTGCTGGGGTAATTTTATCAATAAAATTAAACAACTTAGCCAACCTAACGACCTGAGAGACCTTGCGCTCAAGAATTGGCGCATCCAACAATACCACCTGTTTAATTAAGTCGGGCCGACGCTTAGCCGCGATATAACTTAACACGCCACCAAAACTGTGCCCCACTGCAATGATCGGTTTAGAATAGTTTTTTTGCAGGTAATCAATTAATTCGTCGGCGAGTGTGCTCCAGTTATCTGTCACTGGAAAGTCAGGGTTGTGAGCCAATATTGGAATGTAGCCCACCTGGTAATGCTTATTCAATGCATCCATTAATACCGAGTAACTTTTAGCAGGAATACCATTGGCGTGAGAAAAATGAATAATATCTTTTGTCATATACCTTTCAACATCTTTTATTTTTTACCTTACCAAGGATTCACCGCTATCCCAGCAGGACTCACAATATAACCTTGTTCACGTAACAAATTTAATAAACCTTTTTTACCCGGCAAATGCAATGCTCCCACTGCTATAAAACTGCGGCCGTTGTTTAAAATAGGTTGTAATCGATTAAACATGCGAACATTACGCTGGTCAATGAGGGTATCTTTTAATCTTTGTGATAAATCATGATCCGCTGCCTGAAGCTCCATTGATTGTTGATAAATTTCATCCAGATTACCCGTTATATAGGTTTGAATTAATTGCTCATGCATTTCATGCAACAGGGGCAAGTTATCAAGCGTATCCACCAACAAAGAAACTTGATCCTTATTGCTTAATTGATCAAATACCGCCAATTGTTCTTTTAATGTTTCTAAGGCACACACCTCTTTATATTGATATTCAGCCCAGTGATAAAGTTGCTCATCTAATGCATAACCACCATGACCTTTTGGCCTACTCAGCAACATCATGGCCGCCCATGGCTTCAAGTGAGTAGCCTGCACCGGCCCCACCCCCATTTTATTCAGACTTAGACTTAAACGATTAAATAAATTTTCACCCAATATCTGATCAAGTGAGTGAGGTTTAGACAGAAGCATCGCTAAGCCGATACTGACTTGAGTTTCACGGTTAGGAAGGATTTCTAGACACAGGATTTTAGCTTCATTAAAACGGCTTGTGACTCGGTCGCTTAATTTTTTTACCCGCTTATCATCAACGTGTATGGTGCCGAATACATAATTGGCCGGCTGTTTAGGCCACTGTACTCGCCACAATAGCCCTTCTCCCACGTCGCTTTGTACGCAGGCAGAAAAAATAAAGGCACAAAGACTTAAATACAGTGAATTTTTTGAAATATTCCACACAGGGGGGCAAACACCTCGGTTTGAATATCAACAATGGCAGCGGTATCCACATGCATACCTTGCTCATGGCCATCACAAAGTTGACTGGCTAGGCGGCCCGCAAACGTCTGATGACAAATAATTAATACCTTCAGAGCCTCTCCTTGCAATAATGCAAGTTCATTCACCGCCTGACGCGTACTAACATCAGGAGTGACCCAAGGCACGGTGGCCGAGTGAGTAAAGGTTACCTGTGCAGCCTTAACCTGCTCAAACGTTTGCTGTGCGCGCAAAAAGGGACTGATAAAAACATGGTCAAAATGCTGGCGGGATAAATATTGTTGAGCAGCATTAAAAGATTGTTCAATACCGGTTGCCGTTAACTCCCGAAGTTCATCACTGGGAGCCCGCATATGCGCCTGTCCGTGGCGCATGATATAAAGCTGATGCATTAGTGCTCTTTATCCTGATCAAGCGCTTGCGAGTCAGCAACTAGGTTACCTGATACCGGCCAATCACTAAATGGAAAAGGTTTTTGTTCACTACTATAGCTCAAGTAGGAGATAATTTGCGCTACATAGCGACTTAAGCCACTGCCAAACCGGCTTAAGCTTGCGTTGCTGTCTCCGGTTAAAAGCATGTACAACCACTGACTTAAAGCCACTAACATCACCAACAAGTCGACAATGCGATAAACCATTAAAAAGAAAATCATAAATAAACTGCGCAGCCAAAATGACTCGGACTTAATATTATCTTTCCAGGTCTTATCCATGCTTTAAGCACCTCTAGGTAGGGAAAATTCTACATCTGTATTTTGTTCACCGGTCATTAACGCGCTGGCCACTTGATCGCTCTTGGCCCCTTCAAATAACACCGCGTACAGAGCACTTACCAACGGCATATAAATACCATTTTCATTGGCTTGTGTGTGTATGTAGCGCAAAGTGTTAATGCCTTCCGCCACTTCACCTAAAGATTCGATCGCTTGCTCTAAGTTCTCACCTTTGCCAACTGCAAAGCCTACCCGGTAATTTCGACTTAATGGCGAAACACAGGTTGCCACTAAATCACCGACACCAGCTAAACCTAAGAATGTCATGGGATTAGCACCTTGAGATACAGCAAAGCGGCTCATTTCAGCCAAGCTGCGTGTAATTAACATGGCTTTGGTATTTTCACCATAACCAAGTGCCGCGGCCATGCCTGTTATTATGGCGTAAATATTTTTTAATGCCCCGCCCAGTTCAACCCCGTACATATCTGCGTTTACATAAATACGAAAAAAACTGCAACTTAAACTTTTTTGAACAAAATCTCGTACTCGTTTTTCTTTACTGGCAATTACCGACGCCGCCAACTGACGACTTGCAATTTCTTTCGCCAAATTAGGACCACTGATCACCCCCACTGGGTTTGTGGGAAACACCTGACGCAACACATCACTCATAAGGTTAAAGCCCTGTGGCTCAATTCCTTTAGTCGTACTGATAAGGATTTGATCTTTGCTGACGATGCCGAGGGTTTTTTCAACAATTTCGCGAAAGGACTGACTGGGAATAGCATAAAAAATAACAGACGAATCGGCGATGGCCGATTTCATGTCAGAAGTAGCTTCAATACCTTCATTCAATTGCACGCCAGGTAAATATTTTTTATTTTCATGCTCGTTGTTCATGTCTGAAATGGTTTGCTCGTTACGCATCCACTGACAAACTTGAAAACCATTTTCAGCTAGAATATTGGCAATCGCTGTACCAAAACTGCCTCCACCCATCACCGTGGCTTTATTACTATTTAATTCATTATTCATAGGATTACTAATTATCTTCTAAGCTTTTAACTAAGTCTTGGAAAGCAGCATGATTATTGTCATTAAGGTCCATTAATAACTTGTGTGCCTTAATAACTTGCTCTTTCATTTCTTGCTCATCAACAGACTGGATAGCTAACTCATCAAGGCACTCTAGCCGAGGTTCACTGTCTTGAACGATATGAAACACTTTATCGAATCCCATACTTTTGAGAATTCGGTTAATGTCTTCTTGAGTTGAAACTATAGTAGGTAGCGACGCGAATTTTTCTTTATATAAAATAGAGATTTTAGCCAGTTGCCCCAACGAAGTGCTGTCAATGCACAGCGTTTCAGTAAGATCTATGATGACGGTTTTAAAATCTTCGTCCTCAAACATTCTATCCGTGTACTGATCTAAGGTGGAGCACAGACTTAAGCGCACATCACCAATAAATTTGACGATGTAAATACCGTGTTTGTGCGCAACGAGAATTTTTCCCGTATCCATAGTTATTTTTTCCTGGCAAGTGTTAGCAAAGTAATGTCATCCGGAATCTCTTTGCCCTCTTGGAGCTTAAGTAGCCGCTCCAAGTTCTCTGTATTTAATTGACCCTGTTCAACCCATTCCAGCAGACATGCTTCCTTGTCTGCTAAACAATTCTGAGGCAATACTTCCAAAATACCATCTGAAAGTGCCACTAACTCAAAATCATCCCCTAATTCAATATGATAGGTGCTGTATTGCGCTTCGGCAAAAAGCCCTGCTGGTTGCGAACAACCGGTTAAATATTGAACACCTTTATTATTTCGTAATATGGGCATGGGAAATTGGCCGCCAACACTATAAGAAAGCGTGCTGGTTGGCAAATCTATCATGCCCCAAAAGACGCTGACATGCTTACCTAATGATGCATCTACCAACTCTTTATTGATACGACTGATGACTTTATCCGGATATAACAAGTCATCGGTGGATTGACGCTTTAAATTACGACGCAAACGACTGGTTAAATTTTTCAACATAACCGTAATAAAGGCTGACGACGCCCCGTGGCCACTCACATCCGCAATATAAAATACAACCTTATCCTTACTCACCGGAAAGTAATCGACAAAATCACCACTTAAATACAAACTAGGAATAAAGTGGTAGTTAAACTCAATACCATCTACTAAGGATTGCACCTCTGGTAACATGCGCTTTTGAACCTCACGACCTGCTAATTGATCAAGTTTAAGCTCTTCAAAACGATGCTCTAATTCGGCGTTTTGCCTTTCGAGTTCATGGCGATACTGGATGTTTTCATTAAGAAGGATTTGTTGTTTGAGGTTGCGTCGAATACTGTGTTCTAGCACTTCAAGATCAAGAATAGGTTTAATAAGGTAATCGCTGGCGCCCAGTCGCAAGGCTTCGACTACATCTGCCATAACACCAGCACCCGAGACGACTATAAATGGCGTATTCGGACGCAATTGATTAATTTCTTGCAGAACGGCCAAGCCGTCCATCTTGGGCATGCGCAAATCACACAAAACGACATCGGGTTGATGTTTATTGAAACACTCTATGCCGTCTTGACCGTTTTCAGCTTCAAAAACGTCAAAACCACTGTCTTCTAGGTATGCCACTATGCTGTCACGCACGATCGCTTCATCGTCTATGACCAGAATTCGGCCGCTTGCCTCTTCCATTCACTGCCTTTATGTCTTGTTATTATTTTGCTGGGCCACCTTACAGGGCTGCCACAGCGCACGCAAGCACCTAAAATGGCCGACTTGTCACACTGGACACATACGAACCTAAATTGTTTTTTTGCTTAACTTTGTCACATTTTTTGCAACAAATTAACATTGCTTGGAAGAAGCACAAAATTCTGTCAGTGTTAAACCTCTCACTCAGTTTGGCCCAAAAAGGATAATAAAAATGATGAGCCTAGCCACACAATACCAAGAGAAGCGTGACTTCATTCGTATGCGTGTTGAAACGCCGGTAACACTGACTCTTGGCGATAAAACACTGCAATGTGTATGCATTGATTTAAGTGGCACAGGTATGTGCATAGAACTAACAGATAAACTGAACATTGGGGATGAGGCCGTAGTCTATATGGCCTCGTATCAGAATAACTTTGAACCGCTTAATGCTTGTATCCGCATAAAGCGGGTAATGCAGGATGGTGATGTGTATTGTTACGGCGCTGAAATCATTGAGATATTAGGCTAAGTGCGCTAAACCAGTATTTAATCGCACCCCTATCGTTTTGGGGCTCTGCGATTAAAAGTCATCCTCAAATTCGTCATCAAAATCATCGCTGAATTCGTCTTCTACAACACCATCATTGATAAGGTATTCGCGGCGCTGTAAATAAAAGCTTCTAATAAAAGAGTATCGATCACCACTAATCAAGCCTTCACTGGCCACTAGGTCGGCGCGAATATCCAAGTACTTCATATACGTCATACCGTAAAATAGCTCGTTACTTTCAAACGCATGATTTGCCGCAGAGATATCGGTTAAAGCCACCGTTTCCACCGAAAAACCTGCAGCATCCCTTACGGTACTAGGACCCAATATGGGCAACATTAAGAAGGGACCTGACTGAACCCCCCAAAAAGCCAGAGCCTGCCCTATATCTTCATTGTGTTTTTCTAGCCCCATATGACGAGCCACATCAAACAACCCCAAAACCCCTAAAGTTGAATTAATGATAAAACGCCCAGTATCTGATAACGCCGCGAGAAATTTGCCTTGAGCCAAATCACTTACGATCACTACCGGCTCACCTAGATTACTAAAAACATTGGTGATGGCGTCATCTACCACCTGGGGAGTTACGTTGCGATAAGCTTGCGCCACCGGCTGCAATGTGTAGAAATCTAACGTTTCATTAAACTCAAACACACCTCTATTCCAAGGCTCCCACGGATCTTGCTCATTGGCATAGGTCTGAGACGTGATGATAAGTAACAATGTTAGGGTAATTAAGCGCATTCAACTGCTTCCAATAATTCAGCGCACATTAAAACAAGCAAAAAGCGGAAACTCAAGAAAGCAAATAGAACAGAGCATCCTAAAGTTAAAAATAGTACAAATGTACGTTTTTTCACAGGTAGCTCTTACATTATTAACACGCACATTTTTAGTCGCCCTAAAATATTACTCCTGCAATTTTAGGATATAAGCCATCCATGGCCATAAAAAAAGCCCATATGTTTCCATATGGGCTTTTTTAGCCGCGCTATAGATAACTAGAACTTATGTTCAAGACCAACCGCTAATATTGTTTTTTCTTGAGTCGCATCATCGGCCGAAAATTGACTAAATACAAAGTAGGTTTTAGTCGCTTTAGCCAATTTATGATCAGCACCTAAAGACAAGCTACTGGCACCGGCTTCTTTTTGCTCACCACTTTCATATTGTGCTTTCAAGGTATTCATACCCATTTTCATAGAGGCGTTTACTGAAAATCCTAGCTCATCACCTTTGGTATCAGCGGTATCTACATTGTTAATTAAAGCGCCTACTTTAATATCACCCAAACTGTAAATTACTGTCGCTCGCTGTGTAGCCTCACCTTTTACTTTACTATCAAACGCGGCAGAGGCATAAATATCACCCTTTTTGTACACGACATTTGCTGAGATACCTTCGCTACTGCCATCTTCAGGAAGAATAACTGATACTGAACTTTGTAAAGCCCCCATCTTCTCCGTAGTATAATTCACAGTATTTGGCATACGATTATCACCATCCAATACCTTTTTAATATCGACAACATCATTAAACAAGTCAAATTTACCTTGAGATTTCTTTAATGGGGTATCCATGTTACCCAGTTTAACGGTTCCCATGCCATTATATTTTAAACCAATGTAAACATCTCGAGGCTTAATCGTATTCGTATCTGTGTCAGTGTCTATATCACCATCGGTATTAACATTCACTTCCGATTTACTGGTGGCAAAACCATCATCAACAGCAATTTCATATTCGGCTTTATAAATAACACTTGAAGAGCCCAAATCTTCGCTCCCCTTCACACCTAAACGGCTGGCATAGCTTTGAACCTTAAACACTTCATCTACATCTCCATCTTCATAGACAGTCGCTACATTCATTTTGCCGTAAAACTTAACATCAGCTTGAGCAACCGATACCAATGCCATAGAGGTAGCCAATGCAATTAGGGTTTTGTTCATATTCACTTACCTATTAATGTTTCTCGTTATGTGACCAAAATATTACAATGCTTATGTGACAGTTTTATTACATTATTGTAATGAAAACGTCATCAAATCGTCATTTAACAATCTTTATGTTTGGTTTTAGTACTAAATAGAATAAAAAGGCCACTAGATTGATGACAGTATAGTCTATAAGTCTAAATACGTGGGATAACGGGCGTAAATGGGTGGGGGCTGATAGTGAGGAGAATGAATAAAAAACTAATGACCTTGCTGAATAATCAACCCTAAATCATACCACTGCCTTAATATTTCACTGCCTCCAGACACAACTTGCTCTTCGCCCATATTATATTGAAGGGCCAAGTTCTTTAAGATTGTAATGACAGTGAGTGAGTGATTGTCTTTTAAACACTGAAATAACATGGCACTAAGAGGGTTTAGTTCGTTAAATCCTACTTCGAGCTGCTGATTACGATAAACCATTAAATAGCTTTGTTTTGGCTCACATGGGTTTTGGGCACTTATCTGATGCACAGGATAATCATAAACCTGGCACCAAGCGCACTCAATGATGGTTACAATGTCTTGTTCAATATCTAACGTTGTAAGTACCGTTTGCTCAGAGGAGGCTTGATATACATCGGCATGTAATTCCATCCACTCCCAATGGGCCAATTGATAAGCAAAATCGGGCAGAAAGTCTAACTGGCAATTAGCCAGATATTCTAAAAACTCTTCACTAATTTTAAGGAAGTACGGACTTTGACACGTATGCTCAATAAAGAAGTCTCGCACTAAAATTTTTTTCTGCTCTTTGCTGAGCAACTCCATTAACACCGGAAAGCCTCCGCTGATGAAGCCTTCAATATTATTATAAAACAACTCCCGATAGACACTCATATGGCGCTCATCAATCCCTGCTACCGATGAATGATTGATAGGATCGCGAATTGAATCTGAGAATTCTTTTTGTATTTGTCGAAAATCTTGAGGTTTACTTAGCAAGTGATCATTCATTATGAACCGCCTGCTGATGGTATTTTATTTGGTTTATTTCGTCGAGTAATTCATGTGTGGCGGGAAAGTTAAAATCTCGCTCTAATAATGTGGGTAATACGCCGTGACAGTTGTAGGTATGTTTCAGTAACTCCCACACTTGTGATTTAACGCTGGCGCCATGAGTGTCCACCAATAAATCAGGGGCCTCATCAAAATGACCCGCTATATGCAGGTATTCTATCTTTTCACTGGGAATTGACTGGATGTAATGCTCAGCATTAAATCCGTGATTGGTACTATTTACAAAGACGTTATTCACATCCAATAATATTTTGCAGTCGCTCAAACGCACAACCTCTAATAGAAAATCCAGCTCACTCATTTCTTGACCAGGGGATGCGTAAGTGGATACATTTTCCATAATTAAAGGACGTTGCAATATATCCTGCACCTGCGTAATTCGTTGAGCAACATACTTAGCAGCTGGCAACGTAAAAGGCATGGGCATTAGGTCATATAAGTGACCTTCGTGACTGCAATAACTTAAGTGCTCGCTATAGGTCTCAATATTATGTGAATCAAGGAAGTTTTTTACATCTTTGACAAATGAAACGTCTAGCGGATCTTGGCTGCCAATAGACAGTGACAGGCCATGGCAAGCAAAAGGAAAGCGCTCAGTAAATGCACTAAATGCTTTACCTAAACGCCCACCCACCCCTATCCAGTTCTCGGGAGCTACTTCCAGGAAGTCTACATCTTGATCATTCAAGTCTGCCAACTGATCCATCAATCCCCGGCGTAACCCCAATCCAGAACCTTTTAGCGTCATGAGTTATTCCTTTAATAGTACTAAGTCTTTATTAAGACTTACCACCACATTTTCCTTCGCCACACTTGCCTTCTTTAGTCTTAGCAGAAGACTCGGCTTTACCGCCACATTTGCCTTCGCCGCACTTGCCTTCTTTAGCCTTATCTTTTGACTCGGCTTTGCCACCGCACTTGCCTTCGCCACACTTGCCTTCTTTAGCCTTATCTTTTGACTCGGCTTTGCCACCGCACTTGCCTTCGCCACACTTGCCTTCTTTAGCCTTATCTTTTGACTCGGCTTTGCCACCACACTTGCCTTCGCCACACTTGCCTTCCATTGCCACTTTATAGCCTGATTCTAGGGCTTGTGAAGCAAATGGATTTTCCGCGGCGACTGTTGTGGTCGCAACGCTTGCTAATAAACTTGCACCAAATGCCAATGCTAGTGGCTTCATTTTAGTATTTTTCATGAGAGTCCCTCGGTTTACTTTTTGTTGATCGAAATTATTTAAAAATAGTATGCTGTTCTATTTTCTATGTTTATAAGAGCAACAAAGAAGGTAAATAGTTCACTCTCAATATTATTTATTTTGACCGTTAATCACATTAAAAAGGGGCATTAAGCCCCTTTTTGAATCAATGTGACATAACGCTCACTTTTAGCACTTCTCTAACACCACACTACCAATGGAGTAACCTGCACCAAAACTACACACCACACCCAGTTGGCCACTGGTAATGTCATCTTTATACAGATGGAATGCGATGATTGAGCCTGCTGAACTGGTATTAGCATATCTATCTAAGATAACCGGCGACTCTTCCAAACTGGCTTCACGGCCCAGTACTCGCTTTGAGATAAGCTTGTTCATACTCAAGTTAGCCTGGTGTAACCACATGCGCGTGAGTTTTTGAGCAGGAATATCCAGCTTTTCCAGCTGAGTGGTAATTTGAGCCGCCACCATTGGGCAGACTTCTTTAAATACTTTACGACCATTTTGTACAAATAACTTGTCCGCTTGACCCAAACCCGCTTCATCACAGCGATTTAAGAAACCCGCATTATTTCGTATATTGTTTGAAAACACGGTTTGCAGCTTAGAGTCTAAAATCTTGAATTGCTTATCACTGGTTGCTTCTTCAATATCTTCCAATATGACCGCCGTACAAGCATCACCAAAGATAAAGTGACTATCGCGGTCACGGAAGTTTAAATGAGCGCTGCAGATTTCAGGGTTCACCATCAATACGCAACGGGCTGAGCCAGATTGAATTGCGTTAACTGCGGATTGAATACCAAATGTTGCCGAACTACAGGCCACATTCATATCATAAGCAAAACCATTAATACCTAAAGCCGTTTGCACTTCTACTGCGATAGCTGGATAAGCTCGTTGCAAGTTAGAACAGGCCACAATAACCATATCTACGTCTGCAACCGTCTTACCAGCTTGGATAAGGGCCTCTTTAGCGGCATTAACGGCCATTTCACACTGAATTGACGGCTCGTCGTTAGAACGCTCCGCTATATGAGGCGTCATACGCTTAGGATCTAATATACCGGCTTTATCAATCACGAAGCGGCTTTTAATACCCGATGCTTTTTCGATGAAGGCGCTGTTACTTTCTGCCAAAGCTTCTACTGTGCCGGCTTCAATTTGGGTTTTATTACTTTCGTTATAGTCATTTACAAATGCATTAAACGCTTCTACTAGCTCATCATTTGATATTGATTGGCTTGGGGTATATAGACCTGTACCACTGATTACCACTTGTTTCATATTAATCCCCTATTTTATAATTATATACTGCTGCTAAAAAATCCCTTTAGCTGTTAAAACATCCGTACTTACACCCATTTATCTGGGCAAAACTATAATCTATTGGCCCGCGCTTATCTACTTACTGATGCAGACTTTGCTGCGCTTTTGCCAACTGAGCCGCCCAGCGCTTTTGAGATATTGGAATTGAGGTACCTAATTCTTGTGCAAACAATGAAACCCTGAACTCTTGCATCATCCAGTTCAACGGCAATATTTCGGGGTAACAGTTAAGGTCAGCAGGAAGTTTCGCCAATAATGCCTGATATTGATCCTGCCACCCTACCACTTGTAACTGCGCCAACTTATCTTTTTGCAAGTTCCCTTGTAGCTTATTCAAGCGCATCATCATTGCCTTTATATACCTGGGGTAATGCTTTAACCATTCAAAAGAAACCTGAGCTAAAAACCCTTTAGGCATAAGCATTCCAATTTGATATTTAATATCACTGGTTGCAAACGCAAATGCTAATTGATTTTGCTGCTTCATTTGCTTATTTAGTAAGTGATACTGAGACATAATGCTTTTAATAAGCACCATTACCTCTTCTAGTGTGACACCAATTTTAGCCCGACCCTGTTCTTTAATGACATTAAATTGCTGCTCGTTACGAGGCAGTTCATCTACATTAAAACACGTATTAAATACAAGACTGCTAACGGTCGTTAACAACTCCGTTTTATTGCCAATATTGGCGTAATATACAATTTCTTTTACTAAACGCTTTTGAACTTCTTTTTGAATCCACGTGACTTGCTCAGGTAGTTCTAACTGCAACAAACGAAAGACCGCTAAGCGCGATTGAACAAGGGCCTCATCTTTGCGTTCCATGAGTTTTAAATTTACACTGGTTTTTACATCTATTAGTGCTGGATACAATGTCACCTGTATACCCGCTTGCTCTAACTCATAGGTTTCGGGGAAATCAGAAAGATCCCATCGCTTAATACCTTCCCGCTCAAGATCATTACCTTTCATTTGCACTACCGCATTGGCCTGATCACCTACTTCGTCTAAAAGCTTGTGCCAATCTCGCCCTTGAGCAAGTAAGCGATTATCACTGCCCAGTACTTTAATATTCATTAGGAAATGTTTATCAACCTGCTCTATATTCCAGTCCTGTTCGGCCACTTTAATGCGCTTAACCTTATAAATAAATTGTGACAACACGTGACTCAATGGTTGATCACAAGGCTTATTCTGCGCTAAAAAATCATCTACAAAGTCAGGCACTGGTACTAACTGCTTGCGAATGGGTTTATTTAAGCTGCGCACTAAGGCGATTACCTTCTCGCGAATCATGCCAGGCACAAGCCATTGCAGGCGACTCACAGGAAGCTGCTTTAACATGGCAGCCGGCACACTCACACTGACGCCATCTTCGCGGTGCAATGGCTCAAACCGATACGTTAAGGGATACACCACACTGCCTTGCGAGAAGTGATCAGGATATTGATCCTCGGTGATGTTCTCGGCGCCATGCTGCATTAAGTATGATTTACTGGCTTTCAATAAATTAGGATCTTGTTTTTGATACCACTTTTCGAACGTTGCGGTGGAGCAAATATGACCTGCTACCCGCTCACTGTAAAATTCAAACATGCGCTCTTCATCAACAACTATATCGCGGCGACGGCTTTTATCTTCCAGTTCACCTAATTGCTCAATAAGCTGTTGGTTATACTTCAAGAAATCGCCTTTAACACGAATATTACCCTGCACTAAAGCTTCACGAACAAAGATTTCATGACTTGCTTTTTCATCGATCTTGGCAAAATTGACCGCACGCTTAGGCACGATCACCAAACCAAATAACGACACTTGCTCATACGCCATTACTTGTGCGCGCTTGGTTGACCAATAGGGCTCCATGTATTTTTGCTTAATGAGGTCCTTGGCTAAGGGCTCCAACCATTCAGGTTCGATTTTGGCATTCATACGAGCATATAGTTTAGACGTTTCCACTAATTCAGCTGACACCACCCATTTAGGGCGCTTTTTAAATATGCCTGAGCCTGGAAACAGTAAGAAACGTCGGTTGCGGGCGCCCTTGTAATCATTTTCATCCGATTTTTGCCCTACATGACTTAACATGCCTGACAAAATGGCTTGGTGTGTGGTGGCATAAGAGGCGGGGGTGGTATTAGCCGTTAATTTTAAATCTTTACACTGCAGCTTTAGCTGGTGATGAACATCACGCCACTCACGCATGCGCATATAATTTAAGAAGTTCTTTTTACAGAAATTTCGAAGCTGACCATTTGTGCAGGCTTGACGCTCTTCTTCAAAGCGGTTCCAAAGGTTTATTAGGCTTACAAAATCACTATCTTCATCTTTAAACTCGGCATGTTTTTGATCGGCCGCTTGCTTTTTATCTTGCGGGCGCTCTCTTGGATCCTGAATACTCAAAGCACTGGCAATGATCATCAACTCAGATAAACAGTTTTGTTTACCAGCCTCCACCAACATACGTCCAATCCGAGGATCGACTGGTAGGCGTGATAGGGCATGGCCCACATCGTTAATGGTATTACTTGCTGAAACCGCCCCCAATTCCTTCAATAGGTTATATCCATCTTTCACGAAGCGATTGTCGGGTGCATCCAAAAATGGAAACTCCGTCACGTCGCCTAATTTCAGCGACAGCATCTGCAAAATCACAGCCGCTAAATTGGTACGCTGAATTTCTGGATCACTAAACTCTGGGCGGCCATTAAAGTCCTCTTCGCTATAAAGGCGAATACAAATACCTTCACTGACCCGCCCACAACGACCTTTACGTTGATTGGCACTGGCTTGAGATATTGCTTCGATAGGTAAACGTTGAACCTTTGAGCGATAACTATAACGACTAATGCGCGCTACACCCGAATCAATAACATAGCGAATTCCCGGCACGGTCAGCGATGTCTCCGCCACGTTAGTAGCTAAAATAATTCGGCGCATGCCTGAAATAGGGTTAAATATCTTATTCTGTTCTTTATTATTTAGGCGCGCGTACAATGGTAAAACAATCGTATTGCGCACAGCAGCTTTATTTAAGATTAACGAGGCTTCGCGAATTTCACGCTCCCCGCTTAAAAAAACCAGTACATCCCCCATTTGCTTTCGTTTTAAATCTTCTAGCTCTAACTCTTCAACCGCCTGTAAAATACCCTGATACAGATCACCTTCATCTTCACTGTCATCTTTTTCTTGCGTTTGATCTAACAAAGGCCGGTAAAGGGTTTCCACGGGAAAGGTACGCCCAGACACCTCAATGGTAGGCGCATTATCAAAATGCTTTGAAAAGCGAGAAACATCGATAGTGGCCGAGGTAATTATTACCTTTAGGTCTTTACGCTTTTTTATTAACTGCTTCAGATACCCCAGTAAAAAATCTATATTTAAACTTCTTTCATGAGCCTCATCGATAATAATAACGCTGTACTTATTTAAGAATTTATCATGCTGAGTTTCGGCCAATAAAATACCGTCCGTCATGAGTTTAACCAACGTGCTTTCATTAGAGTTATCAGAAAATCGTATTTGGTAGCCTATTTCGTTACCTAGCTCGACCTTTACTTCTTCACTAATGCGCTGCGCCACGGATCGCGCCGCAATACGCCTTGGCTGGGTATGAGCAATTAAACCAAACTGGGCAAGCCCTAATTCAAGACATATTTTGGGGATTTGTGTGGTTTTACCTGAACCGGTTTCACCAGCAATGACCACCACTTGGTTTTCATCGATGGCGCGACGAATATCGTCACGCTTTTGACTAATAGGTAAACTGTCATCAAAGGTAATAGCGGGCGTAGAGTTTAGTCGAGTTTGAGCCAGCTCAACGTTTTTAACCACGTCCTGCGACAAAGTATATAGCGCATCTTCGAATGGCTTACCTTCCTTTTGAAGGTACTTCACTTTTGAAATTTTACGTCCCAATGCAAATCGCTTTTGGACCATGCAAGCTGGAATTAACTGTTCAAGTTGTTTAAGTTGCTCTGTCACGTTTTACCCATAGTGATTTTATTAAATACTGGCGTTTTGTAAAATTGGACCGCTTAAGTTGCACTAAACTGTAAAGTATCCTGAACATATACGCTCTTTGCCATCCCTGGCACCGCGTTATACCGTACATCCTGAACATATACGCTCTTTGCCATCCCTGGCACCGCGTTATACCGTACATCCTGTACATAACGCAAAACGCCCTCCTAGGAGGGCGTTTTATTAAAAGCCTACATCAGGCATCTAGGCGGTTTCTTCGTCACGTAATTCACGACGTAGAATTTTACCTACATTCGTTTTTGGTAAGTCATCACGGAACTCAACAAGCTTAGGTACTTTATAAGCCGTTAAGCGTTCACGACAAAAGTCAGTAACATCTTTGGCTGTCAATTGAGGGTTAGTGCTTACAGCAAAAATTTTCACTTTTTCGCCTGCTATATCATCAGGGATACCTACAGCAGCACACTCCACAACGTCCGGGTGACTTGAAATCACTTCTTCTATCTCATTCGGGTAGACGTTAAAGCCAGATACGATAATCATATCTTTCTTACGGTCTACAATTTTCATGTAGCCATCTTCTTGAATCACGGCAACATCGCCCGTTTTTAACCAACCGTCTTCAGTAATGGTTTCAGCTGTTGCTTCTGGACGCTGCCAGTAGCCCTTCATTACTTGTGGTCCCTTCACACATAATTCACCAGCTTCACCCAGTGGTAAATCTTTACCGTCATCATCGATAGTTTTACACAGCGTATTTGGCACAGGAAGGCCAATTGTACCCAACTGTGCATGCCCTGGTGGGTTAAAAGAGGCAATGGGAGACGTTTCTGTCATACCGTAACCTTCAGAAACTTCACAGCCCGTCACACTCTTCCAAGTGTCAGCTGCATTTTTTGTTAACGCCATGCCGCCAGAGATAGTTAGCTTTAATGAACTGAAATCTAGTTTTTTAAATTCCGCATTGTTGCAAAGGCCTACAAATAAAGTATTAAGACCAAGGAAACCATGGAAATCCCACTTATTTAGCTCTTTCACAAAGCCAGGTAGGTCACGCGGGTTTGGAATTAAAATATTATGGTTACCTGTTTCCATCAGCACCATGCAATTCACTGTGAAAGCATATATGTGATAAAGCGGTAAAGGAGCCACGACATTTTTTGAACCTTCATCACCAGATGAGTTTAAACCCATCATGAATAGTGGATGAGCCTGACACATGTTGGCAACTAAGTTACGGTTGGTAAGCATCGCGCCTTTAGCAACACCTGTGGTGCCACCCGTGTATTGCAATACACAGATATCTTCAGCTGTTACAGCTGCCTCTTTATATTGTGACTTAGTACCTAGCTTTAATACGTCTAATAATTTTTTATGTCCTGGAAGAGTAAAAGGCTCTACTTCTTTACGTACATTCTTAATCACAAAATTGACTAAAGTACGTTTAATAGGGCTACATAAGTCACCGGCTTGAGTCACAATAACGTGTTCAATCTGTGTCTTAGGAACCACACGCCCCGCTTTACCCGCCATCTGAGCCAGAACAACCAAGGCCTTAGCACCTGAGTCATTAAACTGGTGCTCCATTTCACGCTCGGTATAAAGAGGGTTTGTATTTACTACTATCAACCCAGCACGCATGGCGCCAAAAACCACAACAGGATATTGAAGCAAGTTAGGTAATTGAACCGCTATTCGGTCACCCTTTTGCAAACCTGTTTCATTTTGTAAATAAGCGGCAAAATCAGCTGATAAACGATCCACTTCTCCATAGGTTAATGTTTTACCCAGTGCAGTAACTTTGATATTTATCAACATCTACAGTTGCTGGTAAACCTTCAGGGTATTGATCGCTGAAAAAATTATCGTTCATATTGCCTCCGCTAAATGACAAGCCTACTGCGTTATTTTTTGTATATATTATGTACAGCAGTTTTTTGTAGTGGGCCAGATTACCAGTTTTATAAACTCCAGAAAAGCCCAATGGCCCCCAAACCCCGCCCAAACCTGAATTTATAACCATCAACAGCCATACAGGTAAAAAGTATGGTTAATAGGTACTCAAAATTTAGTCTGTGTGTTACATATAAACCAAATAACAAGGACAAGTATATGATAGA
>MAAA01014135.1_pt1 | contig 19036 bp, 14 predicted proteins | sample 1115971 | NCBI WGS metagenome assembly MAAA01 (sample SAMN04961123, study PRJNA320927) | seawater metagenome | isolation source: sample BD02T6 sea water enriched with oil for 6 days | place: USA:Gulf of Mexico | collected 2013-07-27 | reverse complement strand
GTAAAAATCTAGCCCTCACCAAACAATTAAAACAACGGCTCAAAGGCACCCATGACTCCCCCTGCCTGTCGATCTGTACTCATAAACAGGGAGATTTAATATGCCAGGCTTGTGGCATGCTTAGAGAAGAAAAAAAAGGCTGGAAACGCAGAGGGTCAGAAAATAAAGATGCTATCCGGATTAAAGCTATCGCACGTATTACTGAATTAAAAGTAATGGCTATTTAACAACTCGCTAGTTCATGCATGGAATTAACCGGCAACCCAGGCCAATTTCTCGGCCACCTATAAAAACCGTTATACGCTCCCGATTTTGCAAACCCGGAAATATCAAAAATCCCTGTAAAAATACACGTATGCCCTTCAAATCCGGGGCGGTCTCGATCAATAGCCCCACCACCGTGTTATCCAACAACCGCCCCCCTTCACGTTTATAGGAAAAGAACTTACTGGATAGTGAGTCTGACGCTGTGCCCGACAATCCTAATTAAATTGTAGTCATGCTGAACCAAGGGTAGCCATTTTTAAAGAATGCTGGAGAGCAGCCCCAGGGAGTTTAACGATTTTTCTATGATGGCTGCTTAAAGACTTAGTAAGAAAACAGGGCAATAACGCCCTGATTCTCTCGTTAAATTTTAATTTAGCGTTTACCGGAACGACGCAGCGCCGAGGCGGTAAAACTTTTACGCTTTACCTGGTTACCAAATTTAAACGGCTGCTCTTCTTCGTTGCTCAATTGCACCAGATAGCGCCCAGATAACAGATCATAGTTGGTTGTGGATACATACCAGGGAATATTGGCATTCACAAACTGCAGGGCATGACCCTCCGAGACACGCCACAATACATCACGCTTGTCGTAGTGATCGGCAATGGCTATCTGCCAGCTGTCTTCATCCACGTAAAAGGTACGCTTGCCATAGATGTGTCGTTCCCCTTCTTTAAGGGTAGCTTCCACCTTCCACACGCGATGCAATTCATAGCGGGTAAGGTCTTGATTAATATGCCCCACCTGCACTATGTCTTGATATTTCACATGGGGGTTAGCCAATTTATAAGAATTATAGGGAATATATATTTCCGTCTTGCCCATGAGTTTCCAGTTGTATTTATTTGGCGCACCGTTATACATGTCTATCTGATCCGAAGTGCGCAAGCCATCGGAAGCCTGGTTGGGAGCATCATACGCAATTTGCGGGGCACGACGCACCCGCCGTTGACCGGCATTATAAAGCCAAGCCATGCGCGGCTGATTAACTTGGTCTATGGTTTCATGCACCAGCAAGACATTGCCGGTTAAACGGGCCGGCGACTTGATAGATGAGGTGTAATAAAACAAAATATTTTCATCGTATTTTTTGTCAAAACCATCGTTAAGATATTGTGGCGCGGTGAGCTGAGCCCGCACTCTAACCGGGGTAAAGTTCCCGTTACGCTGAACCGGAAAAGTAGCCAGGTTGCGTTCCACCGAGCCGCCACGATAGCGACTAACATGGTTCCAGATTACCTCCAAACCATTACTGGGAATAGCAAAGGGTACTGTCTCGTCGAAATTAAGCAGCCCGTTCCCGCCGTCCACCAACTGGGCATTGGTGGCATTTTTTTTGGCCTTGTCATAGATACTTTTTGGGTACGCCGCGCTGCGGTGGGTTTTATAAACCGGCATATTGTAGGTGTCGGGATATTTTTTAAACAAGGCAATTTGTCCATCGCTTAACTGGTGTTGAAACTCGACCATGTTTTTGGCGGTAATGATAAACAATGGCTTTTCATGGGCATAAATATTGGTTAACGGGTTGGCACCTGCATCTTGCATTAATCCACCGTTATAGACAGGAATGCTGCCATCTTCATTGCCGGCGGTTTCGGCTCCCAGCAGCGTGAGTTCAGCACCCAGTTTTTTGGCTTCCACAGGGCTCACCTTAGCCCAGGCACCGGAAGATGCCATGACCAGCATTAATGCCGATGCGGTTAGAATTTTACAATTCATATTTTCTATCCTTTATGGCGGGTAAATACATTTATCCGCCGTGATTTTATTTTTGTTATCTATCAGTACAAATATTCAAAAGATAAATAAATTTTGATTCATGCCAGATGTCTTAGAACTGCACACCCATGCTGATAGAGGCATAATCGCGGTCCTGTATCTCGCTGAAGTCCCCACCCATAAACTGGGTATATGAAATGGCAGCGCTATAGGTTTCCAGGTAGCTGGCTTCAACACTTAGACCCAGGGACTGCTGGCCTTCACCGAAGTTGCTGCCGTTTTTGGCTGAATAACCCTTCACGTCATGACTCCAGACCAACATGGGTTGCAGGTTCACTCCCATAAAAGCATCCGAATAATCGGCAATTAAGCGGGCCCGATAACCCCAAGCGCTTGCAGTGACAAAACCATCGTCTGGATTACCTTCATCTCCAGGGGTACCGAATACATCGGAACGACCATACTTGATGACACCCGCCCCTTCCTCGAAGCTGTGGATATAGTTATAGGCGGCTTCTCCCACCAACACCATGCGGTTGGCCCCCATCACCTGATCCAGCGTTTTAACCGCTGTCACTTGCAGCTGTGAGATGTCAAATTTACGATAACCCTCGAATACCTCCCCTGGGGTGAGAGTCATACCTTGAATCTCGTTGGAGGATGATGCTTCAACCCCGGCAACCAAAGCCTGAATTAACATGGAACCGTTAATTTGCAGCGGCGCATCCAGTTTATGACTGAGCTCACCCGACAAGGCCACCGAGCCCACATTAGTAGCAAAGCTCAAGCCCATTATTTTAAGGTCTTCCGGGTAGGAGACGTAATAGCCGCCACCACCGGCGCGCGCCGCCGCCACCGAGAACTGCGCATATTCTTGTGGTGAAGCAAAACCAGGAATGCCGCCGGCCGCCACATAATTACCCGCCGCGCCGCCACCGATCAGGGCCTCATCGTTGGCTGACAGCGAGTGATAGATGCCATTCACCAGCGGGGCACGGCTGTGGGTGTTCATGGCATAAAAACCAAATTCGGTATCACCCAGGTATTCCGCTGTATACCTCAGAGCTAAACCATACTGGCCATCATCACGGGCCTTTTGATGACCATCTTCAGCACGGGCCACGCTAAAGATGCCGTCACTTATGGCGATGGAATTACAACCGTCTGCAACATAATCATTGGTTGAAAAATAGGTGCCACAACCGGGTAAAACACTCTCTTGAAACGCCAACTGATAAAAGGCTTCGGCACTTAAACTGTCACTTAGGCCAATATTGACATAGGCCATGTTGAGCGGCAGCAGGCCTTCTTTAATTTCTGCTCCGGGACGGGTGAAGGCATTAATATCGACGGGGTTAATGGCATTGACCCCTCCTTGAATAAAGGTACTCTCTCCCCAACTCACCACCTGCTTACCCAGGCGCACATCCAGCGGCATGTTAAAAAGTTCGAACTCACCATAAACATAGGCATCGAGCAAGGTAGCACCGGATGCTTTTGATAATTCATTGAAGTTGTCGTCGTCTAATTTTTCATTGGCATCATAGGTAAGTTGTGTGCCCGTCACACCGCCTCGGGCTGTGGTGGGTCCGTGACCATAGTCGACGTTGTTATTATCCAAGGCCGAGTCGTACCAGTATTTTCCCCGTACAAAACCGCCCAGGTTTTGATAACTGAATTGCAGATCGTGACTGCCTTTAAATATTTGTGAGAAGGCATCACCATTTTGATAATTTCGATCACCGTCATCACCGTTGCTAAAATATTCACCCTTACCATTGGTTAATAAATTGGCACTGGGCCCTTCCACTCGCCAACTGGAGCCCATTGATAACTGGCTGTCGAAGCTGCCTTCAATCTGGCCCAAATTAAACTCAAGCGCTTGAACCTGAGCGGCCATTAATAATGGAATCGCAACTGCTAAATATTTTTTGCGCCCTAATGCCTTGGATTTTTTATTTTTATTCATACTCACCTCTCGAAGTACACATTACAAATTCACAGCTCGGCTGTCCTCGATGACCCACATTAAATGAAGAACACCGTTAACCGGGCTGTACTCGAAGCGAATTAGATTTCGCCATCTTCCAAAGAGTACTTTCCATTCCTGGCACAGTTCTCGACACCGACAGTCACATTTATTGCCAGCATTCCTTTTTAATTTTCATCCTGCATTTAGATAAAAAACTCAATTCATAGAACCAACCAACACAGGGTATTGCACCAGCTACAGCAACAATCTGTTGACTAAGCACGACTTTACAAGTTCAAAATCTGAACTTATCATAAAGTTCCATTTTGAAACTTATTATGGATTTGACCTGACCTGACACTCGCACTCTGCAAGCAACTCAAGGCTGGTATGAGTGATATCAATATTTGGAGAAATGTATGCAAACAGTGAATAAAAACCAGGGCGTTGCCCTCATCATGGGTGCCGGTGATGACATAGGTAACGCCATTGCCCGGAAATTTGCCCAAGAGGGATACACAGTGTGCATGGCCAGGCGCAACGGCGCCAAGCTGCAGCCCTTGGTAGAAGCCATCGTCAAAGAAGGTGGCCAGGCTCAGGGTTTTAGCTGTGATGCCCGCCAAGAAAATGAAGTAGAGGAGCTGTTCAAACACATAGAAGACAACGTGGGTCCCTTGGAAGTGGTGGTCTTTAATATAGGCGCCAATGTGCCCATGAGCATTTTGGAAACCTCCAGTAAAAAATTCTATAAGATTTGGGAAATGGCGTGTTTCTCAGGGTTTTTAACCGGTCGTGAAGCCGCCCGCTACATGACTCAACGTGGACGTGGCAGCATTTTATTTACCGGCGCCACCGCCAGTGTGCGTGGCGGTGCAAACTTCGGTGCCTTCAGCAGTGCCAAACACGGCCTGCGTGCTTTGGCCCAGAGCATGGCCAGAGAGCTGGGGCCAAAAAATATTCATGTGGGCCATGTGGTGATCGATGCCATGGTGGATACCGGCTTCATAAATGAACATTTACCCGAAGCCGTTAAGGCCGCCGGCAAGGATGGCATCGTCAACCCGGATGACCTAGCCGATAACTATGTAATGCTGCATTACCAGCCACGAAACGCCTGGACGTTTGAGCTGGATATACGCCCCTGGGCGGAAAAGTGGTAAGCCCTCACATAACATTATTATTCACAAGCCTTCACGGCTTGTGATTTTAAAAAATCAGAGATTAAAAAAATGAAAAAGAAAATTGAGTTTTATTTTGACTTCGGCAGCCCTACTTCTTTTCTGGCCTACTATCGCCTCAAGGAAATAGCCAAACAATATGACGCCGAAATAGACTACAAGGCAGTCTTGTTGGGCGGGGTTTTTAAGGCCACCAGCAATGCCTCACCAGGCACCATACCCGCCAAAGGACGTCACCTGGCCATGGTGGACTTACCGCGTTTTGCTAAACGCTATGATGTGCCGCTTGTTTTTAACCCCTATTTTCCCATCAATACCCTGCCGCTTATGCGAGGCTTTTATGCCGCCAAAGAATTAGGTCTGGCAGATCAATATATGCAAGCAACTTTCGATGCCATGTGGCAAAAGAAGGTTAACTTTTCTAAGCCAGAAAACCTACCGGCATTGGTAAGCGAGCTAGGCCTGAATGTGGAAGAGTTTCAAATCCTCATGAGCTCAGACTCCATTAAAGGCCAGTTAAAATCCTGCAGCGATGAACTGGTTAAACGCGGTGGCTTTGGCGTGCCGACCTTGTATGTGGAAGATGAAATGTATTTTGGCCAAGACCGTTTGGACTTCATTGAAGAGCAACTGGCCAACTAACCTCCCCTCGAACTGACAAGGAAGTCAGCCCCCCTATTACATGGCAGAAAACAAAAAGAATAAAAAATTAACCTTATCTGTCAACACTAAATTCATTTATGCCCTATAGAGCCCACAGATAGTTGCCCACGCCCCTGCCTGATAGGAACATGGGGTGGTACCACTAGTCTGCCCATGGCAAAATATTTAACCAAGTTTTCTCACCGCCCAATAGATTTTCCAGCTTGCCGTTCAAGATATCCTTTGCTGCAAGCATTATTACCGGGGGCATTGCAACCTGCTCACTCTGAGTCTTGGATACTATCAAATCGTGTGCGCCCGGCGTATTCGCCCCCAGGATGACAATATCGTAGCTGGACCGCTGTAGCATTTTTATCGCCGTGCTGGCGTTGTCGGCGAAATCACAACGCACATATTCAAGGTCCAGGTAGTCCATGATAATACTAACCAGATCCATATCATCCTCCACCAGCAACACACCATGTTTCATTTTATTCTCCGAACAGTGCCATTTTTTTAATGTTAAACAGTGCCCCGATAAAAAAGCCATTTAAGACACATGTAAAAAAGCACACATAACAGGGAATTAATAACGGAAAGACGTTAATAACGAGTTGATATTTCAAGATGCAGTTAAGCAAAAACACAACCCGGTTCGACGGATTGTGTTTAAGTTCTCGTTTAAGCTGCCCTAGGGCAACTCAGAGAAAGAGAGTTACTATTAAGCCTAACGTACCCGCTGTACCGCGCGGCCGTTTCGCCAAAAACGGAACAACACATGGGCCACAGAAAATACGCCACGAGCTTTACGTCGAGGTTTCTTGCCTTCACTGATGCGTTTCATTTGTAATGAGTACCAGCTGATTTCCATGATGGCCATATCATCAATTTTCTTAATGCCCGTGGTAATGGGCTTCACGGTTGACTCGAACCCTGTACCCGCCAATACGGTATGCGCCATCATGGGATCCAACACAAAGGGACGGGCCAGCCCGACAATATCCACCGCACCGCCTGCCGCAGCTGCGTCCATCCCCTCGTGAGTACGAAAACCACCGGTAACCATTAAGGCCGTGCCCACTTTTTTACGCACCTTTTCGGCATAGGTTAAAAAATAAGCCTCGCGCTGACGGGTGCTGTCTTTCACTAGACCTTTACGGTTAACCGGGTTCTCCCAACTGCCGCCGGATATCTCAATCATATCCATGCCCATGGCATCCAGGGTTTCGGCCACCTTAAACGAATCGTCTTCGCTAAAGCCGCCCTTCTGAAAGTCAGACGAGTTCAATTTTATGGAAACGTTAAAACCGCTACCCGTGGCCGCACGTATGCCTTTATAAATTTTTGTCACAAAACGCATGCGGTTTTCCAAACTGCCGCCCCATTCATCGGTACGTTTATTGTGAGCGGGGGATAAAAACTGACTGATTAAATATCCGTGGGCGCCGTGCAACTGTATGCCGCCAAAGCCGGCTTTTTCACACAGTACTGCAGTGGTAACAAACTGGTCGATGATCGTTTCAATTTCCAGGCTTTTCAGCGCTCTGGGCGGGGTAAAAATTGGATTTTTTAGGGGCACCGCAGATGGTGAAACCGGCGCATCATTAAAGGGGGATTGTTTGCCTGGGTGGCTCAGCTGTGGCCAAATTTGAGTATTGTACTGCCTGCCCATGTCGGCCCACTGTTTAAGCATTGGCATGTCACGCTCATTCATCACACTCACTGTCATGGGTTCGTTAGCGTGGCGTGCATCCACCATCATATTACCGGTAATTAATAGGCCGGCGCCGCCCTTGGCCCAGGTTCGGTATAGCTCCACGTGCCCTTCTGTGACCCGGCCCTCGGCCGTGCCCAATCCTTCATTCATGGATGATTTACAAATTCGGTTCTTAAGCAAGGTGCCCGAACGCAGGGTGATGGTATCGTTTAAGGTAGGTCTAGACATATTTTTCATCCTCACAAAAGTTCAAAAAGAGAACTTACAATACCCTCAACAGTTCACTTTTGCAACTAAATAGGTTCACATACAGGACTTTAAAAGTTCAAATAGTCACCTTTTTAAGCTAGAATCGAGTCGATACAGGCCCTTATGCATGAAAGTTCGTTTGTGCAATTGGATTGAATACCTTGGGATCGAAATGAATATTAAGGAAGCAATGAATGACCAGCCAGCCTGAAGCACACCAATGCCCCATTCAAAAGGCCCTTAGCATTTTTGGCGACCGCTGGTCGTTATTGGTGGTGCGAGACGTATTGCAGGGCATAAAGCAGTTTGATCAACTGCAATCGAGTTTGGGAATTTCTCGTAATCTGCTCACCATGAGGTTGAAAGACCTGGAGGAAGCCGGTCTCATCGCCAGAACGCCCATCAAGCCCAATGCCAAACGCATGGTGTACACCCCCACTCAACGCTGTGTCGATTTATTACCCTCCATGATTGCCATCGGCAACTGGGTAGCTAAATGGGAGAAAAGTACCGATGGTGGATGGTCCAAGGGCATAGACATTGAAACCGGGCAGACCGTAGAAGTACGTCTCACCAATGCCGACGGTGAAGTGGTCCCCGTGGAGCGACTGCGCGCCTCCTATGATTTATCCAGAGCCCCAAGTGATGTGCAATCATGACTGTAAATAAGAGCTTATGGAGTCTGCGTGATTAATACCCGCAGACCGTGAAAATACGCCGCACCGATAGAAATACCTGATCCTGGCCAGCCAGTATTTACTCCCAAAATATTTATTTTTATAAAACCTCACTCTTCGATCACTGCGAAAAGTGAGTTTTATATAGCAGCCGTTCAAACTTATCTAAACACCTTAAAAGCACTTATTATAAGACGGATATAATAGTGCCAATATGGTTCACGGTATGGTTTAACGCAGTATTGATATGACACTCAGTGTCTAGCCTAAAGAGGCAGTGTTCTGAAACTGCGAGACGGTCACCCCAATAATTACTTGCCCCCCGATGTAGATCTCAAACACCGGGAATACAAGTAAGACCAACGGGTAGCAGCAAAAGCATTAATCACCTAAAAGTGATTAATTACAAACATGAACTTGATAGTGAAAAGAGTATCGATCGATGGCACTCTCCAGCTTTTCGACACTGCCAGGTTCGATTGATTTGGGCAGTGAAATGGTGGCCAAACAACCGAATTTTTCATGTTTATCAACCTCTACCGAACTGCCAGACAGCACTTCTTTTGCCAAGCTTTCCTCCAGATGCGTCTTGATCACCTGCTCTATTTGCCACCAGCTCATTTGGGGTTTGAAGATCTTGCCCACGGCGGTCACCGGCATCTCTTCAACGATGTGAACCGATTTTGGAATGGCAGCTCTTTCCTGAATATGTTGTTGCGCATAAATCAGGATGTCTTGCTCGCTAATATCGGAGTTAGTAACAGTCAGGTAGGCCACCGGCACCTCACCTGCATATGCATCGGGTCGACCCACGGCCGCCACCAGTGCCACTCCCGGCATGGTGGCCAGTGGTTCCTCGATGGACTTGGGATCAATGTTGTGGCCGCCGCGAATGATCAATTCTTTTTCACGACCGGTTAACCATAAATATCCATCCTCATCCATTCGTCCCAAATCCCCGGTATTCAACCAGAGCTGGCCTTGTGCAAAGATCCAAATATCCCGATTGTGTTTGGATTCCAAATAGCCAGCAAAGACATTGGGGCCGGTGATGGCCAACACACCAATTTCATTTGGTGCCGCCTCTCTCACGTACTGTTCTTCATCATCCAGTATCATCACCTTAACTTGGGAAAAAGGCAGGCGCATGCCGATGGAGCCGATGCGCGCCGGATTTTCCAAGGGGGTCATGCTCGAGGCACAAGTGCCTTCGGTCAAACCATAGGCTTCCAACAGTTTAAGGCCGGTTTTGTTCTGAAAGTTTTTAAAGGTCTCCAGCGGTATCGGCGCCGCCCCCGAGAAAGCGTATTTTAACGAAGACAAATCGTTGTGACTGGAGTCTACATTCAGCAACGCACCCAGCGCGGTGGGCACTGCACTAAATGAGGTAACCTGGTGGTGCTCGATGATATTGAAAAAGTTTTCAACGATCTTGTCCGATCTAAAACCACCTGGACCTGCCAAGATAATCGTCGCCCCCAAGGACAGCGGCATGAGCCCGGTGGCAATGGCGGCGTTCACGTGGAACAAGGGCAAACCCACTAATACCACATCATCCTGCTTCACGGTTACCGCCTGCGCAATCATGGCGGCGTTGGCCACTTCATTGGCATGACTGTGTAAGGCAATTTTAGGTGTGCCCGTGGTACCACCGGTATGAAACATGGAAGCCACCTCCACCGGTGCTATTTTTCTGCCACTCACTAATCGATCGGCTGGATAATTTTTTAAACTCTGCTCAAAGTTGATGATGTCATCCTCTAGCTTGGACTCACCAAATAAGACCAGGACTTTTTGCAGCGTGGGCACCTGGTCTTTTATTTTCAAAACCTTCTGCCAGATATCGTTGCCCGGCGCATTACCCAGGGCAATAATCACCTTAGTGCCAGCGGCATTGAGAATATCGCGAATCACCTCGGCTTCTAATAAGGGGTTAACAGGGTTGGCGATGCCCGCCGCCTCGGCTCCCCATAGGGCAATGTGGTTTTCGATGAAGTTAGGCAACAATAATGAAACCACATCTTGGCTACCCACGCCCAAGTCATGCAACAGGTTGGCACACTGGTTTACACTTGAAAATAATTCCTTGAAGCGAATGGAACGATGGGGGCAAGCAATGCCTCCCATGGCCTTGTGTATCATGGTGGCTTGCGCAGGAATATTTTCCTCATCAAAACAATCCCCGTTGAGCATATAGCGAATGGCTACTTTTTCAGGGTTGATGGCCGCACCGTTTTTTAAAGCATCGTAAGTGGTGGCTCCGGCCAAGACCTTGTCCAGGCCATTTTTTTCAATGAGCTCGATTCGTTTTAAATAGCTGTCCTGGCTAGAAGAATCCACTGGCGCTATCAATTCACTTACCGCTAAATTTTCAACTGACATAGTATTTCTCACTTCTAATTATAATGGCTGAAACCGCTTGAGTTAGGTTGACTGAATCAAACGAATCAGGCGCTTCACATTCAAATCATTGTTGGCAAACAAATGCTTGAGGGCTCGAACTAATAGACCCGGACTGGGTTTATTGCCCAGCATGTCTTTGGTGACATCTGGTCCCCACTGGTTGATGTTGGCCGATTTAAATATGCTATAACCGGTGGGCACGTCGGCATCGAACATGTCGCCATCACAATAGTGTTCAAAGGCAAATCCGGCTGGGTCACGCCAGTAATCAAAAATCTGACTGCCCAGGATATGACGCCCTATGCCCCAGGAATGTCTGTAGTCTTTGGCTTTCAACCATTTGTTACCCATGGCGATTAGATCTATGTCGGATACCTCAAACGCGGTGTGAGCATGACCCACCTCCATGGTGGAAAGTATCGCCAGGGTATGGTGATCACTGGGCGTGCTGCCATTATCACAACGCATAAAGGCCATAGTGGGCAAGGTTTCTCCCTTTAACATTTGAAAATCCGAGACGATCAAACCCAGGGTATCCTGATACCAGTGAATGGCGTCTTTGATTTTCGCCACCCCCAACACGGTGTGCCCTATTTTATCTATAGGAGGAGGTGCAAACTTGGGGCGTACCACAGTGTTTAACCTGGGCTGGGCCAAGGGCGTATTAGCTGTGACGCCGGATTCATAGTGGGGCTGAACCTCCAGTTCATTTAAACCATGATTCACCTCCACTAGGTTGCCATCCATGTCGGTTAATTCCACAAAACTTCCACCCAGAGGACAGCTGCGTTTTTTTATTTCCACCTGCATTTTTTTTGCAAGTCTCGACAGTGTGTTGTAACTGTCCACCGCAAAACCGAACACAAAGCTGTCCTTATCTGCTTTTTGCAAGATACAGGTATAGTTGGCATGATCGATGGCGCGAAAATAAACGGTATCACCCTCTCTGATATCCAGGCTCAAGCCAAAATCTTGAAAAAAAGCAATGCTCTTATCCAAGTCTTTACTGGCATAACGCATGTAGGCAAGTCGATTCACCTTAACCAGTGGGTTTTGACTGCGCTCGTTAACCGGGCATTCTTTTTTTAACTGATACTTATTGTTTTCAATACTCATAACATTTCCTGGATAAACTAAAAAACAGTCAACATATTTAGATGCTTGGGGAATTTATTGAGGCTGCTGATTCAATCGGCAACGTATCCCCACGAAAGCCCATCTTGGCAAATACCTCTTCGAGTATTTCTGCTGCCTCTTCAATGGGCCCATCATGCATAACGATTTGATCTGGCCTCACGATCACTAGCCAACCCATGGGGGCAGCCTTGGGTAATAAACTTCCCTGTTTGTCTTCCCAACAAATATCATCATTCGCACGATTGAAGACCTGCTGTTTATGACAAATTTGCAAACATTCACCACCAAATTCCTGCCAACGGGCCTGCATGTAATCAGACAAGTGCGCATAAGGGTCCTCACCGAATCCAATGAGGCGAAATTTCCCGGCGGCCACATCGTCGCTATTGAGAATGCGTCCATCAATATGGTGAAGTTGCGTCTGCACCAACGGATGCCCCCGTTTAACCCGCAACTTTCCGCTCACAAACAAACCCTTCTTAAAACCGTTTTTAGGCTTGATTTCCAGTTCTTTTAGTAGGTTTTTGAAATAGGGTAAACGGGACATTAGCGCCACTAAACCGTGACTCACAAAAGCACCCAGTTTGTTTTGCGGCATCACCACCCGGCCCGCCACCACCGCCAGTTTAATCATGGCTCTTGCATGGGGCCTGCGCTCAATGTCGTAACTGGCCAGTATTTCTGGATCACCGCGTCCTTTTAACACCGCAGAAATTTTCCAGCTCAGGTTGGCAGCGTCACGTAATCCAGCTACCAGGCCCTGCCCGATAAAAGGTGGGGTAACATGGGCAGCATCTCCCACTAAAAAAGTTCTTTGTTTGGAAAACCGGCTGGCCACGTTGGCCTGAAAGCGGTAAACCGCCTTGCGTTCTATCTGTGCATCCTGCTGTGGAAACCAGGGAGACAAGAGTTTATTAATGTTGGCATCTTCCATTAAGCGCTTGGGGTCTTCATTTTTTCTTAACTTAAACTCCCAGCGTTCACGATCTCCTGGCGCGGGCAAATGAGGCACCGAGCGTTTGGGGTCACAGATAAATTCAACATGGTCTATGGGTTGTTTAATGTTGGAGTTGGAAATCCCCTTCACATCGACTATGAGCCAGTCTTCGTCATATTTTTTGCCGCCTTTAAAATCCAAACCAAGGGATTTTCGCACCGAAGAATTTGCACCATCGGCGGCAATTAAATACCGACAACTCATGTCATACAGATTACCGTCTGCATCCACTAACGAAGCTTTCACCCCCTTGTTTGATTGCACACTGGACTCTAACGAAAAGCCTCTATGCAGGGTAAAACTTTCCCGTTTTTGTAATCTTGTCAACAAGGCCTGCTCGAGGTCGGGTTGAAAAAAAGACACTGCCTTGGGGTGGCAATCTATGCTGCCGGCGGTATTGACCCGAGCCATTTCGCCAAACAAGGGCGAGTGAAAACGCACACAGCCCAAACCTGTGCGGCTAAATGAGCCTTCATCAAGGCCCGTCCACTGCAAGACCCGCAAGGCTTCGTTATCCAAAGAGATGGCCCTGGGCATGTTAAAAATTTTTGGTTCACGGTCGACTATGATGCCGTTAACCCCATAGCTTGCCAGCAGGTTGGCGGTGGCCATGCCCACAGGACCGGCACCGACAATTAACACATCAATCGACTTGGGTAGTGTATTCATGGTTTAAGCCTCTTGGCGAATTACATGGTTTTGTACACCCAAATCCAAGACCCCATCCGGACTCTTAATGGACACCTCCAATTCATCACCGGGCTGTAAATAACCGGGGCGCTTTTTCTGCATACTTTTAAATAACTGCCACTTTTTATTCTCTGGCAACAGGCCCGCCAGCCTCACCTTAAAAGGGGATGGCAAACCCATGGCACAACCCGAAGGGGTGCCGGTCATCAAGATATCACCCGGTTCGAAGTCCACCAGTTGCGAATATTCGGTTAGGGTTTGAGCCGGCTTAAATACTAGGTTACGGGTGTTGTCCTGTTGACGAACTTCGCCGTTTACCGATAGTTTCAAATCCAGATTATCCAGGTAATGAAACTCATCTGGCTCAAGCAGTACCAGGTAGGGACCTAACGGACAAAAGGTGCGATAGCTTTTTCCCTTGTGCCACTGCATTTGTGTCATCTGGATGTCGCGAGCGGAAATGTCATTGCCAATACAAATACCCGCCACATATTGGGAGATGTTATCGTTATTAACCTGCTGGGGCTCATGGGTGGTGGCGCCCATGACCAGGGTTAACTCTATTTCGTAATCCAGCAGTTCAACATGCTTGGGTTTAATAATGACCCCGGCGGGGGTGGTAATGGAGGCAGCACTCTTGGTGAAGAATATGTTGTATTCTTTCTCTTCCGGATTGATACCGGAGTCAATCATGTGCTGACGGTAGTTAGCCCCCAGGCACAACACTTTTGCATCCTTAGTGATGGGTGACAGTAGCTCAACATCCGTCACGGCTTTACCATTAACCGCTTCCTGTGCCAGCGCCTTAATTTTATCTCGACCCAGTTGCAGCAAGGCTTTGGTTGAGCTGCACTCAATCTCAAGCTGGAACACCTTAGTATCGGAATACACCCCCCAAGCAGGGACATTACTTCTTTCAAAACGAACAATATTCAACATAACCTACTCCAGTTTGTGCCGAGTGCCAGCCTGCCTGTTATGAGAGGTGGGCCGATTCAATGGTTGTTATTTAACTAATCAACAGATTTCGAATTTACATCAGACCAAACAAAAGTTCAATTATTAAACTTTTAAAAACAGGTAAAAGTTCACTTGCTATACTTTTAAAAAAGTGCCTTAAGTTCACTTAATGAACCAATTAATACACTTAAGTGATGCCCTGTCAGCGAACATACCGGCCCAGGTTCGCTGGAAATAGCGAGCATTTTTACCCTGCGCCATCCATGGATAAAACAATATTGGTTTCTCAGGTGCCAAGACTGGGCTCCCCGTTTATTCATAAGCTACTCTCAAAGGTAGTGGGTAAATATCTCGAATCATGCTTATTCTGGAAGGTTATTAAGAGTGATTTAATATGTATTTTAAATCTTGTTTGAGCACTTTCCTGTTGCCCTTGTCCCTGCTTTTTGGCCCGTATCTTCAAGCCGAAGAAGTGAACATGGAAGCGCTAATGAAGCTTTCCTTGGAGGAAATATTAAAATTGCGCGTGACCGTGGCGTCAGTTGAAGAAGAGACAATTGCACAGACGCCAGCGGTGGTATCCAGCTTCTACACCTCATCCATGAGCACACTGGGTCTGCGCACCTTAAAAGATATACTCTCGCTCATGCCAGGGGTGGTGGTTGATGACAGTACCTTTGGCAATACCCAGGTCCTTATCCGCGGCATGACAGATGCCTACGGCCAAAAAGTACTTTTTCTGCTGGACGATACGCCACTTTGGATGCCCATAAACGCGTCCATTCCCTTGCTGGGATTTCCCATCGAGTTAATCGATCATGTGGAGGTTATCCGTGGCCCGGGCGCGGTCATCTATGGCACCAATGCCAGCTCCGGCGTGATTAAGGTGGTCACTAAAAAAAATGCCGACAACAAACTGGCGCTGGTGGTGGGCTCGAATAATAAATATGATGCACAGGGCTATTGGCACACCACTTTAGCCAGTGAACATCGCATCACCCTGTCCCTAAAAATGCAGGTAGATGAGGGTTATGATGGTTTCTATGAAAAAAACACAGGCCCCAGCAAAAGCCACAATCGAAAGGAAGAAGCCCAATCCCTGTACCTGAGGTATAACCATGAAGCGTTCGAGGTGGTTAGCCATTTTTTTGAATCTGAATTTAACGGCAGCCTGCACCTTCCCGGCCCTTTAACTCGCACCATAGACGCTACCTATCACAGCCAGCTAGTGCATTTATCCAATGGCTGGCGGACAAACAATAGCGCCACAAAAGCCTACAGTGATTACAATATATTTTATTACGAGTACCCCAACCAGGACGATCAATTTGGCGAAGGCATCGATGCCAAAAGCATAGTGGCCACACCTGCCGACAATTATCGCTGGCGCAGTGGCGTCTCATCCAATTACAACTGGAATCAAGACACCAGCTTTTTTTACGGAATAGAAACAGAAACACGAGCCATATCAAACTTACTAGAAGTTAATAAAGTTAGCGCCCAGGAAACAATATTGGTGGCTAAAGGCAGCAAACAGGAACATGCCTTGTTTGGCCAAATAGATCACCACCTGGGTTCATGGCGTTTTCTAATGGGAAGCCGCTTCACGCATAATTCGGACTACGGTGATAAACTCACCCCCAGGTTCAGCACGGTTTACAATTTAAGTGAGACGCAGTCTATAAAGCTGCTTTACTCGGTGGGCCTTAACGCTCCCAGTTTTTTTCAAACCAGTTTGACCGCAGACGTGGCACTGGGTAACCCCGAGCTGGAACCTGAACTCATAAAGATGACAGATTTAGCTTACACCCATGCAGCCTCTGACCAACTGTTTGTGGCCAATATTTATTACCTGTCGGCCGAAGATTTTATCACCCGCATAAAGGTGAACGATGAAACCAGTGTGGTCAATACCTTCGCTAATGCAGGGGGATTTCATTACTATGGTGGAGAACTAGATTATCAACACAAGCATTATCAATGGAATGGCTATTATAATCTTTCTTATCATCACCAGGGCAATAGGGACAATGATGACCAGGTTGCCAACGGCACTCCACGCTGGACCGCATCCATAGGCAACAGTTATAAAATAGACGATTCACACACACTGGGAGGCTCCATTCGTTACATTGACGAGCGAGCCGAGATTGAAGCACTGACACTGGTAAACCTGAACTACAGCTATTTTCACCAGGACCTGGAATTTTTCGGGACTCTGCGAAACCTATTGGATGAAAAAGCCGAGAGCCCGGATTTGGCCACTTTTACCTTTAAACACTTGCCCCGTAGTGATGGCTTTAATTTTTTACTGGGGGTAAGAAGTAGTTTCTAATTCAATTGCACAGTATTCGACTCAGTTTTTTCGCCGCCATAAAGACTATTCTTCAATCGCTTTAGCAATATGCCACCGTTTAGGAATTAACACGTTGAAGCCGATACTGAGTTGGACTGAGTTTATTGTAATTCTTAAAGGAGCGAGTGAAACTTCTGCCGCTGGAGAAACCCAGTCGACTTGCTATATAGGAAACTGGATGACCCTCCTTTAACAAGGCCAGGGCACGGCGATTTTTAACGTCGGCACACAGTTCACGAAAACCCACCCCTTCTTTCTCAAGGTACCTCTCAAAAGTTCGAATAGACAGGTTAAGTGTCGAAGCCAGTTCGGTGAGCGTCGGCAATTGTCGATTAGGTTCTTGCAGCATCTCACACACCCAGTCCGCCAAAACCCCTTGCTGGTAAATCAGCAAGTCATCGATTTTATTGCTTAGTCGATGTTGACTCTCGTATCGGGTTTGGAAGTGTTCAGGGTTGTTATAGGTAATGCCATTGGGAAACTCAATTCTAAGCTCAGGAATCTTGTTTTCTTTGAACTGAAACTTCGCCTTAGTCAGCTGCGCGTAAACGCCTTCGAGGGGTTTTAGGCTAGCGGGCAGGCTTATTTTGAAGGACGGTACATCCCCCCCGAGAATGTCGTATAGACTCCAATAAAGCGCCGAGGCAATAATACTGAAGTGAAAATTTAGGGTTTTTACACTGGAGCACTCGATGGGTTTAACCAAAAACACCACCATTTTGTCATCTGTAAAATAGTCATAACTCAACGCCGACATGATTAATTTAAAATAGACAGTGAAACTTCTAAAGATACCGTCCACGGTTACTGATTTCCCATCTTGAAATAACAGGGTATGCCGGTTTAACGTCATTAGACCACCGGCTCTGAACGGATAATCGTGTGTGTAAGCCTCATCTTCATGTAAATTTTGGATGTACTTATCGATATCCTTAAAGGGAATACGAGTGCTAGGATTCATCAGATAGTTGACATCATACTGATCTTTTATGAGGTGGGATTCGCAGGTTAAGGTGAATACCTCCAGGGCCCTAAGCGCCTGAAGGTAATTCCTGGAGCTAACTTCTAATTGACAATAACTCATTAATTCACCCGGGCACGCAGTTGGTTTAATTTAAAAATTGCTTGTATTGGCTGTGTACCACAACGCAATTCCCGTGAAGGTACGGCATGTAAATACACCAAATTCCCTTTATTCAATGCCTATCTACCAATCAGCAAAGGTTCAGTATTTGAACTTTTGCTTTTCAACTATATTACTCCTACCCTCGGGCTGTCAAGAAATGTAGTCGTGGCTGGCAAATTATGCGCCCGGAAAATCTGTAAAAAGTAGTTAAGAAAGCACATAAGCAGTTACGCTCTGCCATAAATATGCGCCTGCTAACATAGAGGTTGTGGCCTGCTTAATTTTTTGTGTAAGCCTTCTTGCTTTTGACCACCCGGGCGATACTCCCAAAAGACTTCCATGCCGGGGTGGTCCTTTTTAATCACTCACTGCCACCTGATTATTGAGTAATCGAAAAATTAAACACGGACACAAGCCATCATCGAACTAGGCTAGCGGGCTCACTAAATAACCGCGCCGGCAAAGATTTTCAGGCTCCATTTTGATTAGTTAATACAACTAACGTTATTAATTTTTTTAGCAGACAGGCGGAAAAATTGTCGCCCTGGATGCAGGGTTTTCTGAGGTTTAATGAAAAGTTATTTAGCAAGCCAGGCGATTAACTAGCCCGGCTTTAAAAGGTAATAATCGCTTCCTTACGGTCTCTCAGTATCGGCAGGACGCTATATTCTTAACCAGGTAACGTCTGGGAGTTAGCCATACCGAATGTCAGTAAATTGATACATCATTAGATGTGAGTAATATTTTTATATAGGGTGTAACTGGCTTTTATGAAGCCCTGTATGGCTAAGGATAAGTTTATGAGTAAAAATTTGGCCCTTAATAAACAATTAAAACAACGGCTCAAAGGCACCCATGACTCCCCTTGCCTGTCGATTTGTACCCATAAACAGGGGGATTTAATATGCCAGGCGTGTGGCATGTTTAGAGAAGAAAAAAAGGG
>MAAA01014195.1_pt1 | contig 19178 bp, 22 predicted proteins | sample 1115971 | NCBI WGS metagenome assembly MAAA01 (sample SAMN04961123, study PRJNA320927) | seawater metagenome | isolation source: sample BD02T6 sea water enriched with oil for 6 days | place: USA:Gulf of Mexico | collected 2013-07-27 | reverse complement strand
TTACCTTCGTTATATTGCTTAAGCGCATAGATCCACAATGGGTTATCTTCAGCTTTTGTGGCATCATGCTCAGCGCGAGATTTGTCTCTTGCCACCATCATCTCCTTTGTAATTTGTGAAGTACCAACATGATACGTCTGCAACAGGTTAACTTGAACCTCGGCTCTAAAGAAATATTTAAACAAGCAGATTTAACCATACACGATGGTCATAACCTTGCCATTGTGGGAGCCAACGGCGCCGGTAAATCCACACTCTTCAAATTAATATTGTCACAGGTACCCTTAGATCAAGGAGAGTTTAGCTTACCCAAAAATTGGCGTATTGCGCACATGGCCCAAGAAGTGGCGGCCTCCACGCAAACAGCGTTGGATTATGTGCTAGATGGCCACAAGGAATTTCGCGCCGTACAAGAAAAAATGCAGGCCGCAGAACAAGCACAAGACGATATGAAACTTGCCACCTTACACGGTGAATTTGAAATGATTCACGGCTATGAAGTGCCCCAGCTAGGCCGGATGATGTTAGCGGGTTTAGGGTTTAAACCTGAACAAGCAGATGATCCGGTTAGTGCATTCAGTGGGGGTTGGCGTATGCGTTTAAATTTGGCGCAAGCACTCATTATGCCCAGCGATTTATTGTTACTGGATGAGCCCACTAACCACTTGGATCTAGATGCGTCGTTGTGGCTTGAGTCTTTTTTACAAAAATATCGTGGCACATTGTTATTGATTAGCCACGATCGCGATTTTATCGACAGTGTCAGTAATGGCATTATTCATGTGCATCAGCAAAAGTTAGATCTTTACACCGGCAATTATGCCGCATTTGAACGACGACGTGCCGAGCGTTTAGCTCAGCAGCAGTCCATGTATGAACAACAGCAAGACCAAATTAAACATATTGAAAGCTTTATCACGCGCTTCAAGGCGAAAGCCAGTAAAGCCAAACAAGCGCAAAGCCGCATTAAGTCTTTAGAGCGCATGGAAATGATTGCAGCGGCGCATGTGGATAGCGAATTTCAGTTTCAGTTCCCCAACGCCGAAAAACACAGCGACCCCCTCATGACGTTTACCGATGTGAACATTGGGTATGCAGGTAATACGTTACTAGAATCTGTAAAATTTAGTTTGCGCCCAGGTGATCGCATTGGTTTGCTAGGCTCCAACGGAGCCGGTAAATCTACTTTAATTAAAGCCATCATAGGTCAACTGCCCTTATTGGATGGCGACTTTTACAGTGGTGAATACACTGCGGTGGGGTACTTTGCTCAGCACCAAGTGGATGAGCTTGAATTAGATATCTCCCCCATTCGTCATTTACAGCTATTAAAGGCGGGCACCTCAGAGCAGCAAGCACGTAACTTTTTGGGAGGGTTTGGCTTTCACGGTGACATGGCGGTGAATACCTGTGAGTCTTTTTCTGGCGGCGAATTAGCGCGCTTAGCATTGGCACGCATTGCGTGGTTAAAACCCAATTTATTAATTCTCGATGAGCCCACTAACCATTTAGACCTTGATATGCGGCATGCCCTCACGCTTGCCCTACAAAATTATGAGGGTGCTATTTTAGTGGTTAGTCACGATCGACACTTGTTGTCGAATACAGTCGATGAGTTTTGGTTAGTACACGACGGCCAAGTGAAAGGCTTTGATGGGGACCTAGAAGACTATCGCGCCTTCATTAAGCAAAGCCAATTAGAGGGGGAATCGACCACACCGGATGAAACCAGCTCGGGGGAATCCAAAAAAGATAAAAAGCGTCGTGAAGCCGACATTCGCCGCCAAGTAAGCCCTCTTAAAAAGACAGTGGACAAACTAGAAGCACAGGTTGAAAAGCTGCAAGAGCAGTTAGGTCAACACGAACAATCACTGGCCGACACTAGCCTTTATGAGGCCGCGCAAAAAGATCAGTTGCAAAAAGTACTGGCAGAGCAGGCTACATGTACTCAAAAATTGGCTGAGGTTGAGGAAAGCTGGATGGAGAAACTAGAAGAGCTCGAAGAATTAGTCGCCCAGCTAAGTGATAGTTAATATCGCTTTCTGCTTAAGGCGCCTTATAGAGTGAGCACCTTTTCCAAAGGCTATTAATGGGGGTTACACTGAAAAATTCTTATGTTGGCCAGGAGAATCTTTAAGACCCACCGGTAAAGAAATATCAAAGCGGGTGCCCTTGCCTGGAGTACTGTGTACTTCAACCTCGCCATCGAGTTGTTGGGTAATGATATTGTAGGTCATGTACAGCCCTAAACCGGTGCCACCTTCGCCACGCTTTGTGGTGTAAAAAGGGTCAAAAATGCGATTCAGTACCTCGCTCTCCATGCCCTTGCCATCATCTTCATATCCAATCAAAATGTGCTCATTCTCAAGGCGCACGCTTAATTGAATATTCCCTTTATTATCCACAAAGGCATGTCGTAAACTGTTTATGATCATATTACTGATAATGTGATAATAAGCGCCTGGATAGCTTGTGATAACAAGGTTAGGCTCAATGTCGAGGCTAATATCTATTTGGGTTTTTTTCAATTGCGGCCTAAGGGTAAGCAATACTTCATTTACATGCTCACTCACACAGAACTCCACTAGCTCCTCTACCGACTGATTAACGGCGACATTTTTAAAGGTTTTAACCAGCTCGCTGGCTTTACGCAAATTGCTTTCCATCAGCGTCATGGACTCATTGCTGTCTTGTAGGAATTGCCCAAAATCAGAGCTAGTGAGCGCCTGTTTATCATAAAGCGCTTTGACTTTTTTCTGGGAGTCATGAATAAAAGACAACGCGGTAATAGAATTACCAAGGGGGGTATTTATTTCATGGGCAACGCCCGCGACTAACTGCCCCAAAGAGGCCATTTTCTCGGCCATAATTAATTGCTGTTGGGCATCGGCCAGTTCTTGAGTACGATCATGAACTTTTTGTTCTAGGGTGTCGTTAGCTTGGCTTAACTCAGCCGACTTATGCTGAATCTCTAGGGCCATCTTGTTAAAAGAGCGACCTAGAGTGGTGAACTCATTTTTAGATTCTATGGTCACTTTTACATCTTGTTTACCTTGTTGAATTTGCTCAACCGCTAACAGTAATGCCTCAAGCGGGTCTCGTAATTTAATGCGCACCAAAATATACATAGCGGCGGCGGTGACGAATACAATGAAGCCTGTGATCAACGTAAGTCGAATAATTAAATCGGTGGTGCGCCTACCTAAGTCCTCGGTAGAACTCAGGGCCATGACCTTATAGTCAAACTTGGTATCACTGGGTAAATTTAAGGCTACCTCTGAGAAAACGTAGGGTCGATCATTCACCTCTATATTGGTATTACTGATCTGCTGTTGTTGGCTATTGTCTATGCTCGATACCCACACGTGCTCTTCATCTACTATGGCTAAATCGGCACCAATACGCTCGGCAATAGCATCTAGGCTAGTGGGGCTGGGGGTGTGTATCGCCAGCATCGTCACCGAGTGACGCAATTGTTGTTGCCAGGTTTCGGGATCGGTTAAGGGCATGGAAATAGGTGACCATATGGCCACATTTAAAACATCTTGCGCTAAATTAATGACATTTCCCGAGGTAAACGTTTTGGGCCTAGCGAGGCTATTCAAATAATCAAAAGGCTCACTGTCGCTTAAGCTGGCACCCATTTTTTTGTAAAAATAGTCAGTTTTCTGTTGGTAAATAGAGCTTACGTTAAAAAAATCATCTTCAAAATTAATCTGCGCGATGGGTAATTTATAAACTTTATATTTGGCCTGGCCAGATCTTTCTAGGTAGCGATACAGCCAAATATAAGCATGATCAATCACCATACTGGGTAGCGCATTGTTTCCTTCAAATTGATCAAAAGGGTCGGTTTGATACAAGGCTACTTGGCTTAACTCATACAATGGCAATAAATGAATCAAAGTCCGTGCGAGTTGCAGTTGGCTTTGAAAATAATAACTGTTATCGGCTTGGGATAGCGGGCTTTTAAGCTGGGTTTGGTCCTCACTGTACAGCGGGCCATAATTATTTAATGCGGTTAACTGGTCAAGTACTGCTCGGTTTGATTCCAAGTCAGTGAGGGCGGTGTGGGTGCGCTGCATTTGCGCCTCAAATTCGCTGGCGAACAGGTTGGCACTGCCTTTTACCTGTTGAAAGGCTATATCCTCCATATCATGATAAGACTGATAACCCACTAAGCTTGCCACCCCAATGGTAAACACGCTAAAGGCCACAGTCACTAAAGCTATAAGCTGCCGGCTGATTTTATTCATGCCCAGCATTAAGGGCTCACCCTAGAGTAAAAAAAATCTCTATTAGTGAGAGCGGTGTCATTTTCGATCATGACTTCGCCATTGTTTAATGGCTTCTTCATAAGGCAATGTTTTAGGTGGCTCGGCTTCTCGTTGGGCCTTAGGGGCACCGGCTTTGTTAAGCCAGTACTGGCGGGTAGACTTGTTATTTAGCCGTGGACCATATTTCGTTTTAGGTAACGCCTGCATAATTTTGTCCTGTGCTTGGGCAATATTATCCATGGCTTGTTGGGCGCTGATTTTACCTTGAATGGCGTTATCCAGATTGGGCCACCACTCGCGAAACAACAACGGGTAGTGAGGCACGTTTAAACCGGTATCTGTCCACTTGTTAACGCCGTCGCTTTGGTAAAACTCGATGAGCCCACCCCAGTGTTTTTTGTTTTTTTGTACGTATGTGGTTTTTAAGGTGGAGTGGCGAACCGGCGTACCGCCGACAATGAATTTGGCCAGTGCCGCCGATTTACTCACGCAAAATTGTGCCCATAACCAGGATGCTGCTCGTCTGCCTCCTTGGGTGTCTTTTGGAATGGTCCAGCTGCCGGCATCCTGATAACCTACTTTCATGCCCTCACTCCAGTAACGGCCATGCGGGGTGGGGGCCACTCGCCACACTGGCAAGCCTTTTTCGTCCACCATGGGGCCTTTATGAAAGGCCGGCTCACTTAACCACAATGTATATAAAAATATTTGTTGAGCCACATTGCCTTGAGCTGACGCAATGTTGTTATCTTTAAAGGTGCCCAAACGGGCTTCAGGAGAGGTATATTTGGCTAGCCAGTCAATGTACGTTTGTAATGCATACACTGCAGCAGGCCCGTTGGTGGCGCCGCCTCGACGGACAGTTGATCCTCGGGGAATACGATCAACCGTGCGAATGCCCCACTCGCCTACGGGTACCCCGTTAGGCAGGCCTTTATCGCCTGCGCCGGCAATAGACAACCAAGCATCGGTGAAGCGCCAGCCTAAAGATGGGGACTTTTTACCAAAATCCATATGGCCATAAACCTGCTGACCATCGATGGTGGTTTGGGTAAAAAACTCGGCGATGTCTTCATAGGCGGCCCAGTTAACCGGCACCCCTAAATCATAGGTGTGTTGGCTGCCATATTTTTTTGCGGTGTAGGCGCGAAATTGTGTGCGGATGTCAGGGCGGGTAAACCAGTCATGTCGAAACCAGTATAAATTCGCAAATTGCTGGTCGGGTAACTGCAGCTGCTGACCATCATAATCTTGGCCAAATTTAAGATTTATAAAATCGTCCAGATCCAGGTCGGGGTTGGTGAATTTTTTGCCTTTACCTTGCATGTATTTAGTCAGGTTTACAACGCCTTGCACACGGGCATGGGTACCAATATGGTCGGCGTCATTTACGTAAATATCATAAAGGTGGGTGCCCTGACTGACCTGTCTAAAGATGGCCTCCACTACGGCTCCTTCCCCTAGGATGCTGTAATCAATCTTAATACCCGTGAGGGCTGTAAATTGTTTGGCTAACACCTCTTTTTCCCAGCGGTGAGTGGGAATATCCTCGCTCACTACGTGCACGGTTTTACCGCGAAACGGCTGGCTTATTTTATGAAACCAAGCCAATTCCTTAAGCATTTTGGGCTCGCTAATAGAAGCCGGCTGCAGGGTGTTCGCAATGTCTTTGAGCTGTCCCTTAGTCAGAGCGGCATCAGCCTGACTGGTTACACTCACCACACAACAACTCAACACAATTACAAAGAATACTAAGCGCATCATAAAGTCAGCCATTCCAGCATAAAATCAACGGTATGCTTAAATTTTAGCCTTGCTTGCTTGCTTCACAAGTTTAACCGCTGATATTAATGCACTTCTTTATTTTTCGCTTGAAGTTGGCGCACCAACTGGTCTAAGGACGGGCTGTTAATAGGGGTAATGCTGCTGTCAGGGTGGGGTCTAGACGATATACCGGCTTTTAATAGGTCGCTGACATAATGAAGTTTGACGTGGCTGTCGTTTAGCTGGGGGAGTACCGCTTTTAGATACTTAAGGGTGCTGGCATGAGGATGCCCAATGGCAATGGCACTGCCATATTTTTGAGCGATTGCCAGCGCCTTTTTAAATTGCTGGTGGATGTGGTCTACGTGGGCAATATTATCTAAAAATATGTCTCGGCGGGCACTGTGAACGCCGCTTTGAATAGCAGTTTGATAGGCAAGGCTATTGGCGCTGGTACGGCTATCAACAAAAAACAGCGTCTTTTGTTTCAAAACCTGCATCACCCACAGCATATGATCTTTTTGTGTGGTGAGGTGGCTGCCCATGTGATTATTAACCCCCTGTACATAGGGAATGCTATTAATGGCATATACGAGTTTGTCTTTAAAATGCTGCTCAGTAAGACCTTCATGCAAGGCCCCTGGTCCTAGGTCACGCTGGTTTACTGTGCTCATGGGTGCGTGCAAGATTACTTCTTTACCCAAGCGTCCGGCACGAGTGGCTAGAGTAACACTGTGTTTACGGTGGGGCATTACGGCAAAGGTAATGTTACCAGGCAGGGCAATGGCGTCTAAGCCTTTCTCTAGGCTGTTACCTAAATCATCTATGATGATGGCCAAGCGTACATCGGTAGGCTCGGCCAAAATGAAGGGGCTTAATAAGCTAAGTGCCAGTAGACTCAGCAGGGTTTTCATCTGCTTGTTCATCCGTGGACTCTTTGCTTGGAACATGGCTGGCTAAGGGTTTAGGTGTGAGCACATTCATGCTGGTTAGAACCAATAGCGCTTGTTGAAGTTGATAGTCTTTATTAACAAATTCTTTCTGGATTTTGGCAGCTTCGTCTTTTTTGTTAACTTCCTCAGCGTCTTTAGGGTTTTCTAAATGGCCCTTAAGGTCAGACTCTTTGTAATAGCGGCCATCGGCAATGGGGGTAAACGAGCCTTGATCCACTTTAATATCGGGCGTAATGCCTTTGGCCTGAATAGAGCGGCCATTCGGGGTGTAATAGCGGGCGGTGGTGAGCTTTAAAGCATGATCGCCGTTTAACGGCAACACAGTTTGCACAGAGCCCTTACCAAAACTTAAGTTGCCCATAATCACCGCACGATTATGATCTTGAAGCGCGCCGGCCACAATTTCGGATGCCGATGCTGAGCCGCCGTTAATTAATACAATCACTGGGATGTCGGGTACTAACGTGTCTACAGTGGCTTCATAACGCACGTCGGCATTGGCCACGCGACCTTGGGTATAAACAATGAGGCCTTTTTCAATAAACACATCGCTTACCGCGACTGCCGCATCTAATACGCCGCCGGGATTATTGCGTAAATCCAGCACTATGCCTTTAAGAGGTAGCTGGCTTTGATCCATGAGCTTAGTAATGGCCGTGTGAATATCGGCACCGGTATTTTCTTGGAACTGGGTGATGCGCACATAGCCATAGTGGTCTTGCAGTAATTTATGTTTAACACTGGTGATTTTTATTTGTGCACGCTTCAGCTTAAACACCAGCGGCTTATTTTCACCTTCGCGCATGATCGTAATCTCAATGGGGGAGCCGGGGACGCCGCGCATTTTTTCTACCGCGTCGTTTAAGCCAATGCCTTTTACGGGCGCGTCATCAAGCTTAATAATAAGGTCACCGGCTCGTATACCTGCTTGCGACGCAGGAGTGTCATCAATGGGGCTAACCACTTTAATAAAACCATCTTCTAAGCCCACTTCAATGCCAAGACCGCCAAATTTACCACTGGTGCTGTTTTTTAAGTCGTTAAAATCATCCGGTCCCATATACGACGAATGAGGATCAAGGCCGCCCAACATACCGTGTATAGCATTTTCCAACAGGTCTTTATCATCCACCTCTTCCACATAACTGGAACGGATGCGTTCGTAAATTTCGGCAAAGGTGCGCAACTCTTCCAACGGCAAGCGTGAGGGCGCTACTTGTGCTTGGCCTTTAATAACTTCTTCGGCATGGCCGCTAAATGTGGTGCTGCAAATAAGCAATGTCAGTAAAAAAGGGCGTAACATGTCTGTCTCGTAATGTTGGTCGTTAAGTAACACGCCGTAACGCTTGGCGGTTCTAATAGATAAATAATATTATAGCTATTTATTAGTTATAACAGATAGTTCTGAAATTTGTAGCGAAGCTGCATAATTGTTGACTTAAATGGGCTTTTTTAGCGTGTTAGTGGTTATTAATGCCGTTATGGGTGTTTTGATGGCGCTGTTAACCAGCCTTTGTTAATGGCGTAGTGCGTGTATGTAATGAGCAACGCGGCCAAAACCATGGGTAAAACGATGATGCCTATCCATTCACCCAGAGTGAAGTGAACGTTTGCAGTAAAGGTGTTCAGCATAGTGATGATCACCCCCACAAAGGACGCTATAAATAGCCCCAATGCCTTTGATTTTTTAAAGAGTAAAAACAGGCAACCCAGAGCGCCTGCAAATACCGCGATTGCGAAGCCAGCGGTTGCCCACCACGGACGTAGATGAATAACGGCTTGCTCGGTTTGGCGGTAGGCCGCGATCATATCGGGGTTTAACTGCACTACAAAATTTATGCAGCCCAGTGCATTCCAAAGCAGCATCAAAATAGCAATCAGCCAAAAGCTCCAGTGGGGCGTGTTTGTGAGGGGAGCGGTCATGATATGGGGGCTCTAGTATCAAAAGGTATTAATGACATAATAGCGCATACTTGAACAGCCCAATCCTTTAACCCTGTGCTATTTTATGACAAGTGAAAACTAAAAAAAGTAACACCTGCGTTATTTTTATTATCCGGCTTAAAACCAATTTTAGTGAGCAGGTTAGCAGACGCAATATTATTTTTATCTACCCCCGCGCTAAACGTGCGATAACGCTTTAAGGTTTGGCAATAGGTCAGTAATCCGCTTAAACATTCTTTGGCAAACCCTTGTTGCCAGTATTCTTCGCCCAATAAATACCCTAAATTGGCACCGCCATTGTCGCTTTCATGAATAAAGATAAAACCCATAATTGTGTGTGAGTCTTGAGCGGTGATGGCCAATAATTCACTGTCAGAAGTCATTTTATCAAGCCAAATTTTTGCCTGTGAAGATGAATGCACATTAGAAAAGTATGGTGGCAAAGAGGCTGTCACAGTGGGGGTTAATATCTTTACAATGGCATTCAGTAACGTCTGTGCTGGTGGATCGTCCACTAATGGTGGTGCCACGGTTAACATCGTCAATCTTGGCGTATTAAAAGCCAGTGACAAAGGTGATGTAGGGCGCTTCATAGTGGCTTATTAATCCTAGTGATTGTGTCGTAAAGGCGGTGTCTGTAACTACACCGATTCAGAAAAATACTTCATAATTTCAGCCTTAGTCATTTCTTGTGTTGGTTCAGAAAAGCAATAATAACCTGGGCGCTGATCGCTAAAATATTGCATCTGCATGGTAAGGTCAGGAAGCTGCGCAAATAGACCCACAGGTATATTATATTCACCGGTTTTATTTAACTGATAAAATAAGTGAGTACCACATTCGCCACAAAATCCTCGGGTAGCCCAGGGCGATGATGCAAAACGCTTAACGTTATCCCCACCAGTTAAGGTCACATTTTTTCCACATTGAACCGCGAAAAAAGGCGCTCCGCCCCAAGTGCGACAAGTATCACAATGACATACGCTAAATTTAGGATTAATGTCGCTGGCGGTAATGCTAACCGCGCCGCACAAGCAATGAGACGTGTGTGGCGGGTTAAGTGTATCTGACATAAAGTAGTCCCTTAATATGTTAAACAACGCAATAGTCACTAATGATACAAGTTAAATACGCGCTTGACTCATAGTCGTCTTGATTATTATTTATGATCGTACGGTAATTTTGGTAATCGTTAATATTTATTTAAGTTTCCAAGCAGAGTGTTGTTGATCGAACTGTTTACGTGCCAAGACACAAACCATAGGCGTGAAGAAAGCATTCTATAATTGATAAATAACCCGTGATAACTATCAATGTGCAGTATGTAACAGGCAATAATTCGTTTATTTAAGAGTACCATCGAGACGGTAAGAATTGTTTTGCCAGCGTTTATTTCAGCTGGCTGTGCATATTCGTATGAAGGATCTACACTGTGAAACAGAAACCTGAAACGTTTTAGAGTTCACTGAATGTTATATCACCATAATAAGACTCGGCTTCTTTACCGCTATTGTCGGTATCCGTCATAATGGCAATAATATCGATGTACTGATATGTCTGCCTGTTTTTGTCTGCGCTACCCTTGTCACCAAAGGTATTAATCAAGTCTTGGTATACATTGCGCTTTTCTTGGTACCACCTACCTTTTTCAGAATTTTTCCCTTGAGTAGACATCATTTTAACACTTGACCCTGCAAAAGCGTTATCCCAAACCACCCCTTTATCTTGATTGCTGGACCAGACATAGTTTAACGATTTGGTGTTCCAGATCATGAAACCACCATCCATCACCACGTAAATACGAGCAACGAAGTCATCTCCACTCTTACTGCGCTCGTTTAGCGCTAGTAGTTTCTTTTCTACTAACCAGCTCCAGTTTAAGTAGGGCGTTTTAGTGAGGTCAATTCGCTTTTTTAGTACTAACCCAGACGCTGAATTATGGCTGAGTGCTTTTAATGCCAATCGGCCTTTATATTTCTCTATAGTGTAAATAGATTTCCCAGAGAATGTTTCAGCTTGCCATTTTTTAATGCCGTTATCATTCAGGGAGGTAAGATTAGTCACTGCGTTCACATTCAAACATAGGGTTACACTTAAAATTACAAAAATCCATCGAAGCATCAGATCGCCCTCAATCTTTAAACATTCAAAGCAGTATAGTGTAAAATTAACCGCCTGTTATACGCTGACAGAATTCTTCAATCTTCTTGTTAATACAACCTGCCAAATACCAAAGATTAGGCAAAAAATAATTATGGCTATGGATAATGGTAAATGAAATTGCGATGTGCCTAATAGCGCAAAACCGCAATGGATTAAAAACGTCAGTATCGCAAGGCTCGCACATAAATAAGAGTAAAAATGTGCAGTGTTTGATTGAGTGACTAACTGTTTGTAACCAATAAGGACAATGGGGATAATAAAAATGTTGAATAACAGAAACACCTGAATACCACCGGGAATATAAAACATCTGCCATTCTTTCCAGTATGCGGCGTCAATTTGATGAAGTATTAACAGACTCATAGTAATCAGATATGAATGCTCTAGTTTCATGAGTCCCCCCCCCTTTTATTTGTTTAATGCCATTCATAAAACGTATGTATTACTTTCAGTTGATTAATGAAATACCGTCGATTTCAAAGACTGTATTTACATTAGATCTTTCAATAATTTTTACGATAACGGATTGAATCGATTCGTCGTCTTGAGCGTTACTTTTACTGACTATTTTTTGGTGTTGTTGTTCTGCGCCCTCTTCTAACGTAAACGTAACAACGACTTCCGTAGCATAATCAGACGATTGACCAAAATATTCTATCGTAACCTTAGGGTAACCCTTGTCACCCCTTTTAACTAACTTAGCGATACGCTTTTTTGCTTTATCTAAATTCATAACGAAATCCTTTGAGGTAACTCAATCTAACTGAATATGTGGACTAAATAATCCGAGTGTCCGCAGATAAAGGCTAAATGTTAAGCCGTTAAATCTGTTCTTGATACTTATAAAATAAATAAAGGTGTAAGACTAATAACCCAATAAAGGCGCCATTTTTGTCTATTTTAATTTCTTACGAATACGACTGAGTGCTATCGGTGTAATGCCAATATGGGAGGCGATCATTTTAAGGGGCAACTTATCACGTAACTGAGGGTTCTCTGCTAAGAAGTTCAAGTAACGCTGCTCAGCTGTTTTTTGAACAAAAGCATATTCGCGTTCTTCCTTTTTAATAAACAAGTTCTCTAATAGCAAGCTGTAAGCCATTAAGAAGCCCGGTTTATCTTTCATAATCTCAAAAAATGATTGCCAATCAAACTCAAGACATAACACGTCATCTAAAACTTCAATGCTGAACAGTGATTTGCTTTGCCGACTCATGGCCCTAGTTGAGCCTGCAATGCCTGGGGCACTTGCAAATGACTGAGTAAATTCTTTACCATCTTCCGACAAACTTAAGTAACGCACATAGCCTTTCATTAAAAAATAGATTTTGGGTGCAAGCTGGCCTTGCTTAAGTATAAACTGCCCAGTTTTATAATGTTTAAGCTCACCCTTTAGGCCAAATTGGGTAAAATCATTCGCCTCTATACTGTTATTGTTGCCACTAAAATAGGCGATAAAATTTTGCAGCTGGTTTTGTATGTTCACGTGAGTGTTTTCGGTTCTTTAGATATTAGATACAATGCCAGAAGCGTGATTAATATGCCAGATACGCTATCGTTTAGTTGTGACATGGCAGCCCAGCCTTGGGGGATTACCACCAGTATTGGTATCAAATAGGTAAAGGCTAATAAGTGGTTAGGCCCCACTTTCTGCACTAAATATTGTTGTAAAAAAAATGTTGCCATTGTAGTGAATACGGTTAAATAAATGAGTATTTGCCAGAATTCATGGGTACTCCATGCAACGCTATCAAGCTCTCCAAATATCATCATTAAGGGTAATAACATCACGCTGCCAAAAAACATGATATAAAAAGATCCTTGAATCGGCGGAACATCAGCCCCCCATTTTTTAACCAATACCACATGAATGGATAAACTCAGGCAAGCCAATAAAAATATGCCATCTCCGACATACCAAGTGAAGATATCCGCACCGTTCTTGTTAAAGGCCAGTAATACCCAAACGGCACCAATGGTGCCTAATGCAAAGCCTAATAACTTCGTCTTTGATGTCTTTAGCTTAAGCCCAAAATACGTCAATAGAATGCTTAGCAGCGGAACTAACGTGTAAATCACCGAGGTTCGCATCGCGGTTGTCGTTTTTAATGCTTCGAATAAACCTACAAAAAACAACACTAAAAACAAACTAATAAAGCTGTAGTTTATATAGACTTTTTTACTTGCCTTAAATTGGGTATTAGAGGTCTTATAATTAATAACAACAAACGGAATCATCAATATGCTGGCCAATACAAACCGTAAACCTGTGCTTGCGATCGAATTAGCATAGGGAATTAAATCGGCTGAAACCACAAAAGATGAGGCCATTAAGCTGACCCAAAGTAATAAAATCAGGTTTTCTGACATTAACCGTTTCATGCTAATAGCGCCTAAGCAACATGCTTCGAGATAAACTTTGAGAATAAAAACTCTGATATTGCAGAATCTAAATCTAATTCAAAGTCAGTAATAAGAATTTCATGTAATTGCTTGGCACTTGTAATAACGGTGGTAACGGTTTCATTATTACGGATACGAAAAAGCTCACTATTTCTGAGTGAAAGAATGTCATTATAAAATTTACGGCAAACCACCATATTATTCACAAATGCAGCATCGGGGCTTTTATGTGAATAGAAGTGGGCGGGTAAACATTCGGCTTCGCTATAGTGATGCAAGTTAAATGTATAAAGAGTAAAGAATGCATCCTCTTTAAATACTTGATAACAATAATTGTTTTGTGGGTTTTTAATGATGCGGTAAACCGCATCCCCTTGATCTTGCTCTAACCCCAGCTCCAGTTTAACGGGCAGGCGAGCACCAAAATGGCCAAAGCCTACATCAACAATATAATCATCACCTTCTAAATTTAGTAACGTGATTCTATGGGTTCTAGCAACATCAACATCACGGTTATACACAACCTTAGCCATTAACAGCCTAGCGTCAAAACCAAGTTCGGTTAATACAGTAAGCGCCAGTTTATTGTGCTCAAAGCAATAACCACCGCGCTTACTTTTGACAATTTTGTTAAATATAGCATCAACTTCTAGTGAAATATCCTGACCTAAAACAACAGCTAAACTGTTAAAACTATAACGAGCAATGTGTTTACTTTGTAATTCACGTAAAAATTCAACATCTTTTGATACTGTTAATTCTAAATCGGCTACATACGCATTACTCATGGCTTGAAGCGATAGGCGGTTCGTCATTTTTATCTTCCATCAAAATTCTATTCAGCTCACTATAACCGAACAGTTTCATATTGTAATAAACCTGGGTTTAGTCCGATGAATAAATTATTTTCACGGAATAAACTTGGGTTAATTCACTAAATTTATTCATAACATAGACTTTAGCCCTAACACATTAATAACTAATTAATCTAAATAGAGGATAAAGAATATGCGAATTACGGTATTGGGTGCTGCTGGCAGCGCGGGTAGTCGAATAGTAACCGAAGCCCTATCAAGAGGGCATCAGGTGACTGCGGTAGTAAGAAGCGACACAAAGTTTCAGCAACTACCAAAAGAAGCCATTAAGCGCCTAGGAGATGCCAGCCGGATAGAAGATGTCATTGCCCTAAGTAAAGGTCAGGATGTAGTCATAAGCGCAACTCGCCCGCCGCAAGGGCAAGAACAAAAGCTTGTGAATATCAGCCAATCATTATTGACGGGCCTAGCGCAAACGAAGGTTCGCTTAATTGCCGTAGGCGGCGCTGGCAGCCTGAGCGTTGCAGACAAAAATGACACGTTAGTTGTGGATGATCCTCGCTATGTGTCACCCGCATGGCGTGATATAGCTGTGGCCTGCGTAGATCAATATAAGGTTTATAAAGAAAATACCCAAACCAACTGGACGTACCTAAGCCCACCGGCCATGTTATTACCCGGTGAAAGAACGGCCAAATTTCGCCTAGGAAAAGACGAACTATTAGTGGATCAAGAAGGGCAATCACGCATATCTGTTGAAGACTTGGCCGTGGCGATCATTGATGAAGCTGAACAAAATAATTATCCACAGCAACGTTTTACTCTTGCTTACTAAAAACGCATTAAATAGCGGAGACGTTTAATGAAAAAATCATAAGCCTAGTGTCAATTATCGTGACGTTACTGGTATCGGCGGTATGTCATATTATGTAATGTTAATCCCGCACTGATCACAGTCACCTTTAACGTTGCCTATTTAATTACGGAGCAAAGCCCAGCATTAGAAAATATAGCCGAGCAAAGAATTATTAATTAATTGGAAACTCAGTAATAAACGGATATTTAACCGTTTATGGTTCGTTTATGGTTCGTTTATGGTTCGTTGTTAAGGAGTCTTAACGGGTTAGGGTGGCTTATCTAATAATGGAGCGGGGTACGGGAGTCGAACCCGCGACCTTCAGATTGGGAAACTGATACTCTACCAACTGAGCTAACCCCGCCTATATATTTTAATGCTAAACCTGCTCAGATCTCAAGAAGCAGGCTGTGTTTGGTGTGTAAAGGATGATGGCAAGAGCTAACCACATAGCTACTCAGTTAAATAATTCTCTTAAATTTAAGCGACTTAATTAATTGATTCATGGTGCCTTTAAGTGCCTACACTTCTATAAAGAATTCTAGAGCTTTGGAAGATTTAGTAGGCACAACTTCAGTTATTTCGTAACTAGCCAAGTTTTCCCTCTGAAAGGGATCTTGTGCAAGTATGCGATTTAGTTTTTCGCGATTATCTACAGTAGCAATAACGAAAGCTGAAAATGTCCGTTATTATATTGCCGATCTAAAAAATCAACATGTTCTGGAATAAACCGATCAATTTCTTCAAGCGGAGACGTATAGGTAATTGAAATTATAAACAAAACGAATCCTTTCTTTAAATACTACATAGATGTGGTTGCACATAACACCTTTAATAACGGCAAGCGTAGCGAGTCCAGCGCATACATTTTATTTTAAAAAATAAATAGCGCTAAGTAAACTAGCGATTAATACCGCAAGAAACCATTGTACATATGGTACGGTTTCGGGTGGTGCTATTTGCGGCTGACCCGGTTCCCAGTCATGCTCTGATAATGACGTATTTAATTCACTAACATCTATCTTGCTCCACATATGTCCACAATCAGCACAAGCATGGAAATATTGGTTACCTAATACTTTAGCTTGTGGATAATCTCTTATAATCAGTGCGGTTTTAATATGGATAGGATGAAAACTACCATCCAGCTTCGTATCACTATCACCTAAATCAAGGCGACCAATTACACACTTGGAGCTTGCGCATTTAGGGCAGATTTGATCATTTAATATTTTTGTAATATTACTAACGCCGCAAACATGGGCCGAGGGGCGAAGCCCCGAAGGTCCAAGCACACGAAGTGTGCTGAACATGATTTGCCTTGTTATGTTTGTGATATTGTAACTGTTCCATTTCTAATCCCTGGAGGAACACCTTTATTGTTACCATAATTGTAACACTCTAGACATAGAACATGATCTTCAACGAAGACAACAAAGCCAACCTCTATATCTTGATACATACCCTCTATATTTGCCGTATCTAGAACAATACGTTCTGATGGCAATTCATGGTGATGAATATCTAAATAATACCCTGCACCAGTAAACTTACACTCAATTTTTTCTGGGTGGTTAATAGCATCACTTAATACTGAATTCGTGATTACATCACTACATAGTATGCGAATAACTTCTTTTTCGAACTCTTCTACTTTCATCATTTAAGGAACATAACGATTTGCATAAAGGGCGCGCGTCTAGCGCGTCCTAGCCCGCAGTCTTTTCGCGGGCGCACTTTGATGCACTTGTTAATTGGCACTTTCACGACCTATCAACTTGGCGAGAAATAATACCAGAATAACAACTGCACTATTGATAAAGATTAAACCCACGTAATGTATGGAGCTTAAATCTACACTCTCTCCTAACACTGATAATGGGAAAGTAAATATCTCTCGGAGATACATTATCAAATAACCATATGAACTTAGATCCGCTTTCTCATGAGCCATTACTTCATTCAACTCAATCATGCCTAAGTTAACGAATAAATAGGCCATAGAGAAATGTGCTATTAGCCAAAGAACATATTTGAATTTTTATAAAAATCATTCATAGCCAGTGCCATTTAACGCTTTGCTAAGGGGCAACCGGCGCGAAGCGCGCTGTTAGGTTGTCCCGCGGAAGCCGCGTCTTTTGCGGCTGGAGTGAACTTCAGCAACTTGTTATAGCACGCTTACTCGTCGCCTGACTCTTCACCAAATATTGAATCTAACTCTCGACGAACCCAACGACTGGGAACAACATCTTCCATCGCTTCTTCGATATCTCCACGGTCTAAATCCATTTTTAGTAAGCGCTTCAATAAGGCTTCAGCATGATGTATTTCAATGTGCCTTCCTGAGCCGCGGTGACCGCCTTTTGATACCTTCCTGTTTATATTTAATACGTTATCAAGAATGTCATTTAGAACATCTGCGTCATCGCGTTTGGGTTCAAGAGAAACAGGTTCAGCTTCTAATATTAATTTTACTTTGCTCTCTAACTCTTCCCAAAGAGCGTTAAATGACCTTTCAAGATGCTTCTCTTGTACTTGACCAATATCTAGGTGCTTGTTAATGGTTTTTACTAATGCAAAGACACTATCGTTCTCAAGAAGCGTATGATTTAAGTGGCGCAAAGGAGAGCCTGAATCTATATCTCTAACATTAAGATCAATAAGAACAGTGCATATTCTATTTTCTGTCAAACCTTTAGATAGAGCGCCAGATTCAAATAACAACCAAGGTTTGTTTTGGTTTTCTTTTGTAACAAAAACAATACCGAAGTTTGTATCTTTCAGTTGTTCCAATATCTCATTGAACCAAATAGATCCTCGATCAATATCCTTTGAGGAAACCCATGGTTCAATCGCTTGTATTACACATGGTATCCATTCTGAAAATGCCACTGCAATATCGTGACTTTTTGATCCTGACCAACTTAAAAAAGTCTTCATACTAATTCTATTATCCTCGATAACTTGATAGTGCTATAACGCTTGCCATAAGAGTCGGCATGAAATGCCGTCCGGCCCACGTCTTTTTGTGGGCCTATCTTAATGGCTTTGTTATTGGTTTTCATTTTTTTCCAGCCACCAATCAGGTGCTCTAAAATAAAGGGTGAACATTTTCCCTTCTTCTATAGTAAATCGGCCTTTCAATACTTGATAGCAACTATAAAAAAAGCTAGTGGTGAAAACACCGGCATAAAGCATAAATACCATCACAACGATGAGATAGGCAAAAAACAAAATATCACCAATAAAGCCTTCAGGTGATATTTCGCTAAGACCAATGAGACCACTAAGCATTAATATCATAGGTCCAATGATACCAATACCTAAAAATAGGCCGTATTGTGAAATCCGTGTGTTGGTTGCTTTAAATTCTGGTTTCAACCTACGAAGGTTCTTTTCACTCTTCCATAAATTTGAAATAAAATTTTTCATAATGACCAATAACGCCTGCCAGCAGGGGCGCAGAATGCGTCCCTCTGACTGGCCTTGTTAGATGTTAATAATTTCAATTTCTGCTTCCGGAAAGATCTCTATTGCACGTTGTCCAATTCGATCGCGGTTACCGTCAAGTACATGGATATTGTAGGAACTACCACTTCTGGTGTATAACCGAATCATATTATCTTGTCGGACTTTAATAATGCGATCTTTTCTAATTCTCTTAGGTGGAAAACGAAAAAATCTAGCGTCTCCTCCCCTCCTTATTCCAACTACATCACCATAATCTTCGAAAATTACATCTAGGTCATTTACCCTTTTAGAGTTGCCGATAAGCCTTATTACTGTCCACATTGTCCCCCCCCCCAGCAATACTTACTATCAGGGATATTAAAAGTTCCATCGATTCACCTATACATCTAACGCTTAGCTAAAGGGCGTGCGTCAGCACGTCCAGGAGGGCTCACCCCATAAAGTAGACACTAGTTCTACGCCGCCATCTTTTCATACTGAGTTGGAGCAGTAAACTCCAAACTCGTATGGCTTCTCTTCTCATTATAATAAC
>MAAA01014132.1_pt1 | contig 19182 bp, 16 predicted proteins | sample 1115971 | NCBI WGS metagenome assembly MAAA01 (sample SAMN04961123, study PRJNA320927) | seawater metagenome | isolation source: sample BD02T6 sea water enriched with oil for 6 days | place: USA:Gulf of Mexico | collected 2013-07-27 | reverse complement strand
GTATCTTACTCTTGTTAGTAACCCGCTCACCAGTGTGGATCTATCGGCCAATACGGCGCTTTCAACTCTGTATCTTTATAGTAACCAGCTCACCAGTGTGGATCTATCGGCCAATACAGTACTACAATTACTGTTTCTTAGTGGTAACCAGCTCACCAGTGTGGATCTATCGGCCAATACCGCGCTAACGTCTCTGTATCTTGACAATAACCAGCTCAGCAGTGTGGATGTATCGGCCAATACCGCGCTTACGACTTTGTGGCTTAGTTATAACCCGCTCACCAGTTTGGATGTATCGGCCAATACGGCGTTATTATCTCTGCATCTTCGTGGTAACTTGCTCACCAGTGTGGATGTATCGGCCAATACCGCGCTAATCTCTCTGTTTCTTGATGGTAACCAGCTCACCAGCGTAGACCTATCGGCCAATACGGCGGTATCGCAGCTGATTCTTTATAATAACCAGCTCACCAGTGTGGATGTATCGGCCAACACGGCGCTAACGCAGCTATATGTTCATCTTAACCAGCTCACCAATGCGCCCATAGGGATTTCTAATATAGTCAGCACTGCCGCGATTATAAATCTAACGTCTAATAATTTTGATGTGAACGCTGAGGCTGAGTTGACCTCGCTAAAACAAACGTATCCCAATTTATCTTGGTAAAACCGAATTGAGCACTCAGTAAAAATTGAGTGCTTTTTTGTCTTAGTCGCCCGCAGGCTGCTTGCTACATTTTTAGTTCCCACGGTCTTTCTTTTTCGCTGGTAGCAGACTACTTTCGGGGATAGTGTTGTGAAATTAAAGATATGCAAACTCGCGACCTGCCCTCCACAGCCAAGACTGCCGGTTTTAATTATTGGTGCGTGAGTAAAATTGCTTAATCGCTAAATAGAGGTGCCCTATATGATAAAAAGGAATGACAGGTATAAATGTGGATTCTTGAGCGTCTAAAGAGGGCCTTTAATTTGGCTATAATAAAAGGCAGTGTGGACGCTGTATAAATAAATATTAGGGGGTGAGTGCATTAAGGCGGCTATCTTTTGCTTGATCTATTTGTTGCTAACCAATAAGGCACTTTCTCGGGAAATAATAGTGGTGCGTGGTAATGATAATTACCCCCCCTATGAAATGAACGTAGATGGTCAATTGGTGGGCTTTCATATTGATTTAATTATGCAGGTGGCTAAGACGTTAGACATGCGTGTGCGGTTTGAAAGTTACCCGTGGAAGCGTGCACTCTATATGGTGAGGGAAGGTTTAGTAGATGCCATTAGTTTTATCAGTGAAAACGAGCATAGATCCGAGTTTGTTATTTTCACGCCAGGCAATGAGCTGTCTTCTGCCAATATTGCATTAATCGTCTTAAAATCTAAACAACACACATTCAACTTTAATGGCCACAATTTAAAAGCGTTAAGTCATTTTACTTTTGGTCATAACTTGGGTTTTAGTTATGGTGACTTTTATGATAAATCTAAACTGAATAAAAAAACGTTTAACACCTATGAGCAATTGTTTTCGAGTCTAAGGCTTGAGCGCATTGATTTGGCGTTAGTGGATTATGATGCGTTTGAACATTTTCAAATGAGCACACAAAACATTACTCATAAACTCATCGCGCTGGATAAAAAAGTGTCTGTGGCCAATTACATTGCATTCTCAAAGAGGATGAAGTTACAAATGTTATCGGCTAAATTTGCAAAGGCCATGATGGAGTATAAAAAAACGGAGGGTTTCCTTGCGCTCATAAAAAAATATAACATTGAGGCGTCAAAGGTATCTAATTTCCCTCTTTAAATTTTGGATATTGATCACGAATATTATGCCACGATGCCTTTGAATCGGTATAAATGTGGTATTTGTTTTCGCAACTAAATGGGGTTTCAATGGTACCCATACGTAAACGCGTGATATCAGGTAGGTCACTTCTGGCGCTGTATAACGGGCTGCCACAATGTGAACAAAAAGCGCGGACTTTTACCGGGTTACTTTTAAATTCGGTTATAAATTCAGTGCCATTAAAGGTTAATTGCTTAGTATTAACTGGAGAGTTGGTGGCAAAGGCGCCGCCCTGTGCTTTACGGCACTGTGAACAGTGGCATTGTGCAATTTCAGTTATTACACCGGCGTAGGTGTAGCTAACGTTTCCACACAAACAACTTCCCTTAATCATGGCTTATCCCTGCTTATGAAATTGAGCACGCTAAGCATAAGGGCAGCTCTATAAATTGTCCATCGCCCAATAAAAAATCACTCGCTAATGTCATAACTTAAATCACAAGTAGGGCCTGATTAAAGTAGTTGCTATATAATGAGGGCTCAATCTACTTTGGCCAATGATATGTCGCATTATCAAAACGAAATAAAAAATGCAGTTCGCACCGTAGAAAACTGGCCCAGTGACGGGGTGATGTTTCGGGACATTATGCCTTTATTGCAAGATCCTAAAATATTTAGAAAAATAATAGACAGTTTTGTGCATCGTTATCAGGGTGAAAACATAGACGCCATTGCCGCGGTAGACGCTAGGGGTTTTATTCTAGGTGCGCCTTTGGCATATGAATTGGGCATAAGTTTGGTGCCAGTGCGCAAAAAAGGAAAACTGCCCTTTGATACAGTGTGTCAAAGCTACCAGCTTGAATACGGCCAAGCCGAAATAGAATTACATACCGACGCCTTTAGTGAAGGCGATCGAGTATTATTAATTGATGACCTAATTGCCACCGGGGGCACTATGTTGGCTGCTTGTGAACTAGTAAATCGTTTAAAGGCGCACGTAGTCGAAGTGGCGGCCATTATTGATCTACCTGATTTAAAAGGCAGTGAAAAACTTAAAAGTAAAGGTTTTGATGTGTATGCCATTTGTGAGTTTGACGGGCTTTAATTAGCCCAACCAAAAAGTGAGCGTTGAAAGTAGGGTAAGTCTAATCTTGTTTGTTCATCATGCTTTTAAGCAATTGCGTAAACGCCTGCACTTTGGGGCTATGATGAATGTCCCTGTGGGTCACTAACCACAAATCGTTATCCCACTCTTTGGGCGGCGCCAGCAGGCGCACTAAATCGGGTTTCACATCGGCAAAGCGACAGCCCGCACACACTATGCCTATGCCGTGGCTGGCAGCTTCCATTAAGGATGCAAAGTCAGAGCCGCGAAAAGCAATTTGCGATTTATCCACAGCTTGATTCAACCAGCGCATCATGGGGATATTGTTCAGCGCAGCAATGCTGGCGACAAACTTGTGCCCTTGGGTATGCTTGAGGGATTTAAAGGCACCGTATTCATTGAGGTAATCTTGGCTGGCATACAAGGTAGATTGATTAGTCTGTAACAATTGCACCACATAATCTGGGTCTTTGGGTTTGGCCCCGGGGCGCACACTCACATGGGCCTCGCCGTATTCCAATTTAAAGATGCGGCTATCGCTGGCCAGTTCTACCTGAATGCTCGGGTGCAGCTGAGTGAAGCGCGCGATCACGGGCATTAAAATGGCCGCCATAGTCGATACGGTGGTGATCACTAAAGTCCCCGATAGCTGGGCATCCTGTCCGGCCAGTTTTCCCAACATCCTATCCAGGCGTTCTTGTGTCTGCTGAGCCTCTTGAAACAAGATCTTGCCCGCCTCAGTCACGCTATAGCCGCGCGCATGGCGGTGAAACAGCTTACAGTTTAAACGGCTCTCTAAGGCGTCCACATGTCGTAAAACAGTGGAGTGGTGCACGTTTAACTGGCCCGCCGCCGCCGACAAAGTCCCCAACTTAGCCACCTGATAGGCAATATGTATGTCTTGCCAGTTGTTGTTTATTTTCATGGTGGGCCTATTAAATGAGAGCCTCTTGCCTGCGGTAGGCTGAGGGCTAAAGACTAATGTGCGACTTCTGTGCGCATATGCACACAAGCTTTGCATTTATTCTGTTTTTGTTCAAATTAATAGCATGCACAATGGCTTCATTAGTTACTCATACCCAATTAAAGGAAGTCATCATGGATCAAGTCACTCAAGCCCAGCCACACATCATCGCCTTTGCCGGTAGCCTGCGTAAGGATTCTTGGAACAAGCAATTGGTTAAGGCGGCAGCCCAAGCAGCGGAAGAACAGGGCGCCCGCGTCACCGTATTGGATCTGGCCGATTACCCGTTACCCATATTTGATGAAGACCTAGAAAAGCAGGCACCCGTGGCGGCTTTAAATGATTTAAGGGCGTTGTTTGCCAGTGCTCAGGGTGTATTAATTTCCAGCCCAGAATACAACGGCTCATTGTCGTCAGTGCTTAAAAACACCCTAGACTGGTTGTCTCGTTCATCACAAGACGACAGCTTTCAGCCCGTTTATGGTCAATTAACCGTAGGTATTATGGCGGCTTCCCCTGGTGGTTTAGGCGGCATACGTGGCTTGAACCATTTGCGTGACGTGTTAACCAGTGTGGGCAGCTTAGTGGTGCCAGCCCAAGTGGCAGTGCCGGCTTCTTATGAGGCGTTTGATGAAGACGGCAATATTAAAAACGCCGCATTAAAGGATCGTGTGGGTGCCATGGTTGGGCAAGTGCTTAAACACGTGCACATTGAAAAGTAGACTATTTAGTAAATAACACGTTACAGGGGTAAATTATGAATACAGAGAGCACAGATAAATACTCTAAAACCATGCGAGTTTTACACTGGTTGACGGCCATGATTATCATGACGTTATTAGCGGTGGGATTTTATATGGCGGGCATCGACCCAGATGCCAGTGATAAATATGACCTATACCCTTACCATAAAGCGTTTGGCATGATCGCGTTGTTATTAGTATTAGTACGACTGCCAGTACGAGCAAAAAGTGCCGTGCCAGCTCCGTTGTCGGGCCTTAAAAAATGGGAACAACACTTATCGCACTTAGTGCATATTGGTTTGTATGCTGCCATGTTATCCATGACTGTATCGGGTTATTTCATGAACAGCACGTACCCTTACGTGACCGGGGTCGATATGTTTGGATTATTTAGTGTGCCCGATATTACCCCTAAGAGTGAATACTGGAACGAAATCTGTCATGAGATTCACAGCTTTACCGCTTGGGCCTTTTTAGTGTTATTAAGCCTGCACTTGGGCGGAGTGGCCAAACACCGATTAATGGACGATAAAGAAAACGATGTATTGCCTCGCATGATGTAATTAAGCGGTAGAAAGCGCCTAAAAAAGTATCACAGAATAATCACGGTATTGTGATAGGTTGTGATACTTTTTTAATATTAGCGTGATGCTTTATATTAAACTTAGCGTTTAATAATATTTAATGAATATATCAGTCCAGATACCTTTTAATTCGGAACTTTTTAAACCCTCCCCAGTCACAATGAGTTAATGCCTTGCCTGGATATTCCATTGACTTTTTTTCGCTCCCTCCAATTTCAGTTTGCCCTGGGCATGACCGCTATGCTGGCCTTAGTTTTATTGCTGATTAGCTTATTTTATTTGCATCAAAAAGAAGTTCAAAGTCAGCAGCAGTTTACAACAGTCTTACAAGCCTCCTCTGATAATATTGATCAGCTGTACAAAACGGCGATTAACTACACGCAAAATGCACCGCGTAATTTTGAAAATTATCAACGAGACATATCGCTTACCTATAAGGCGTTCAGTAAAGACTTGTTGGCGATTTCGGATTTACATCTGCGGCTGAAAACATTATTAAAAAATAATGCACCTCTTGGGTTATTCAAAAAACATGTGCCCGCTATGGCCAATCATTATCAGCAATTGTGTGATCAAAGTTTAAAAAATTATGACCGCTCCATAGGGGATAACAAAAATGAGCCCCGACTTGAATGGGCAGCTGCCAGTTTAGTGAAGGATTTGCCTGTGATGAGTGAAGCCCTTAATAAATTTACGGGTGAGCAATCGGTATCATCCCAACAAAACCTTAACCTATTACAGTACGCAATGATGTGGTCGGCATTTTTGTTATTACTAAGTTTGGTAATGGGCTCGGTATGGTTTTACATGCGCATTATTCGTCGCACACGCACCATTAAACAGGCTTGTGAAAAAGTAGCCAAGGGAGACTTTGGCGCTCAAATTGATCACAAGGAAAAAGATGAACTGGGTGCCTTATCCGATGCGTTCAACCTAATGTCCAGTCAAACTCATATGGTCTCCAAACTGATTAATGACTTACACAGTGCACAAAGCATTGAACAGGCGTTGCATGTTTTTTGGCAAGCCAGTAAACCGTATTTAGGCATTAACTGGGCGGGTTTTTTAGAGGTGAATGAATTCAGCCAAAAAGCCAAACTGCTGGCTGATAACTCAGGTATCACCCATGTACACAGTGAACTGGACTTAACGAGCAATGCGTTTGGCGTGCAGATGTTGGCACATGTAAAAAAATCAAAGGTGTTAGTTATTAAAGATGTAAATCAATACCGTATTAGTAACGGCAATAGCCGCTTCTTAAGGGACTTGCATCGCACCACGCTTGCTAAAAACTTGTATGTATTTCCGTTAAATCATCATCAACAATGGCACGGAGCCATAATGGTGGCCCACCCCAGTGGGCAGCTAACTCAGACACAACTGGCATTGTTAGAGAAAACATCGGCCTGGATGGCCCAGCATTTTTCACGCCTTATGAGTGAGAGAATAACAAACGCCAGCTAGGCTAAAACTGGGTCTAAGATAGGCAAGATAAACCACACATTTAATATGGAAAAAGTGCGCCAAGACTTCTATCCTATAGAGTGCTCTGGCGCGAAAATGAGCACTTTAATATAGGGTAAAATGCTATAAATATCGTGTATAAGTAGTAAATGGTATGAGATGTCTCTTCTGTGACGCTAAAGTTATAAATTCTTCCGAACATCTAGGGCATCCCATTACGCTGCCCAGCCGTGGCGTAGCTCATTCATATTGTGCCGAAAAAGACTTAATAGAGCGTCGTGTCTTTTGCAACATTCATTTAAGTGAATTACCACTGAACGATTTGTACGAACTTAGAGAGCTGGCATTGACCGAAATTAATGTGCGAGAAGGTAATGACAGTAATGACGTAGACCTTTTCTAAAAAGCCCACAGCTTTACACTTGCCACTGGACAGCTACGGGTAAACGTAATGCCATTCATGAAAATTAAGCCAACAATATAAAAACGGGGAACTTAACTCTTAAGTGGTGAACAATAATAAATTACCTATGCTATAGAAAGTGAAATAGGAGCAGGATTATTTATTTTTTGTTACGTGAGCATTTAAAAAAAAGCATAGTGCGTTTGTTATGGCTGTGCAGCGTAGCCTTATTGTGTTCGCCACATGTGCAGGCTCAGCAGGTATTCCAAGTGGGCATTCACAGCTCCCTTGAAAAATACCGGCCAGAAAAAGTGCAACAAATAAAACAGGCGTTGGCCAGTAGCGGTTTACAGTTTGAGTATTTAGTATTACCTAACGAACGTACCCTGCGCATGGCTTCATATGGCAACCTAGCCATAGACATGTATCGGCAGCCCTTGGCCATGAAATCCCATAAAGATATGGTACGGGTGCCACAGGCAGTGGATAAAGTAGAGTTTTGGTTATATACCCACCCGACTACGCCTAACCTATGCAATAGGGAAACCCATGCTCAGCAAACCGTAGTAGGGGTGTTGGGTATTCACTGGTTTGAAAATTACATTTACCCCAAGTTTAAACAATACCAAGAGGTTAGTCAGTTCTCGCAGGCATTTAAGCAAGTGGCCAGTGGGCGGGTGGGAGTGAGTTTACTGACGTCAGCGGCAATCGAACAAGAGACCAAGAGCACTGGCTGGCCGGTAAAAATTTGTGGCAGTAAAGCGTACTTAACTCTCAAGATGTACAGTTATGTGCATAGAGACTTCTCCTTTCTCATTCCACAGCTTGAGCAAGCCTACCAGTTACACTTTGGTCCATGAGATGAATGGGTTTAAGTAAAGTTATTGTGATTCACACAGTCTGCACTTTAATTTAGCCCAAGCCCATTAGGGGAGCTGCCTAGCTTGCTATTCAGCGGCAGCCTCCTAGGCTTAGAGAAGCTGTGTTTTAAGCATCCACACTCTATATCACCCCTGTTAATTAGGTAAGGAATGCCATGAAGCTTCATCTACTCTTTATTAGCGCGCTGCTGTGTTTGTGTACCCTTGCAGCACAGGGAAAACCCTTGCTTGTAGGTATCTCTACTTGGAATCATTATCCAACGTCAGTGGCGGGTTTTAAGCAGTCTTTAACCTTGAAAGGGCTGATTGAAGGAAAAGATGTCATTTACCTAGAAAGGTCAGCAGGGGCCGACAAACAAAAACAACGAAAAATCGCCGAGCTATTTAAGAAAGAAAAGGTGGACCTAGTGTATTCATTAACCACCTCAGGCACCGTCATCATAAAACAGGTGTTGCCGGAAACCACACCCATTGTTTTTTCTATTGTGACCTATCCCGCCGACGCAGGTTTAATTGAGTCTATGGAGTATTCGGCTAATAACTTAGTTGGTACCAGTAACTATGTTCCTGAAAAATTCTTTTATGAAATTATCGAAGGGGTTTTCCCCCATGCTAAGTCAGTACTTGTTTTCCACCGCTATGGCGAACCTAACTCTAAAATACAGGCTGTTAATCTAAAGCGCCTAATTAAAAAAACCGGTGCGGATGTAAAAATAGTGTCGGCTAAGTCCCTCGAGGATTTAGAGAAAAAGGCGAAAAAATATATCGATAAACTTAAACCTGAAGTGTTGGTTACCACCACAGACACTTTAATGCAAAATGGTGGCGAAGAAATACTGGCTAAAATAGCAAAAAAATCAAAACTGGCCATATTAAGTTCCAATAAATTAGGCATAGAGGCTGGCGCCACACTGGGACCGGTGGCTGATTTTAAAATTTTGGGCAGTGTATCTGGCTTAATGGCGGTTAAAATACTTAAAGAGTCTACCTTGCCTACCCACATAGCCTCCAAATATATGCAGCCACCTCTTATACTGGTTAATAAGGAGGCGCACAAAAAACTAGGGCTAACCATTCCCGAACATTTTAAAAATGTGAGATATGTGGATTAAGGGCGCCTCAAGTAATAGGCGGGCCCCTCTGACGCAGCTTAGTCTAACCGCTAAATTATTATTAAGTACCGGTATTGCCCTGTTGGTCATTGTGACTATGGCGGCGCTATTGGCTGACTATTCCTTGCAAAAAGTGTTGCTTACGCAAATTGATAAAACCTTTAATAGTCAGCTTCACAGTACCGTACAAAAAATCCAACGTGAAATTGAACACAGCCAAAATATTGCCAAAGTACTGGCCAACAATCCATTAATTCGTGAAGCCCTAGACAAAGACGAAAGCCGGGGCATGAACAGCCACTTAAATACTATTATCTCTTCTTACCCGGCACTCAATTATTTATTGATAGTGGATGAATACGCCGACATATTTGCCATTAATACCATTCATCATAATAAACAAAAGATGCCTTCTGAAAATTTACTGGCCGAGACTATAACAGAGCACATTTTATATATTCCGCTACCCAAAAAAGAGGTTAAGCACAGTAAACCTGGGCCAGATGAGTTTTTAGAATTACTAGAATTACCAAACTCTCTTAGTATGTGGGTGGTCGCACCGGCAATCGTACGCGGACAGGCTAAGGGCTGGTTAGTATTGTCTTTGCAATGGCAGGAAATAATTTCTAAGTTACTGAGCCAGCAAGAAACATTACTTAAAAACCAAGGTTATGCTTTGCATGGCATTGCCATATTGAATCGGTTGGGTGAACGAGTACTGGGACGCCATCAACCATCTGAAGATTATTTTGAACGCAGTAGCGAATTTGTCATGGGCGGGGTTCAATATACGTTAACTATCCAATATAAAAATACTCAAATATTTAATGTTCTTAGTTCTCAGCGTAATAATTTAATTATGTTGGTAGTGCCACTGTTTATTATTATTATGGTGGCTTTTTACTATTTACTGCGCAGTCAAATACTAAATAGAATTGGCGCTTTATCGAAGGCCACCGATAAATTTTACAACAATGATTTAAGGTACCGAGTTGAGGTGGAGGGCAGGGATGAAATTTCGGGATTAATGAAGGCCTTTAACGAGATGGGAAAAAAGATCCATAAATCACAAACGAATTTGGAACAAAAAGTAGCGCAACGCACCGAACAAATAAGCCATGTAAATGTAGAGCTGACGAAGGCGGTAAGTGATGCCAAGCAAGCCAGTCAAGCCAAAAGTGAATTTTTAGCCAGTATGAGTCATGAAATACGCACCCCCATGAACGGAGTATTGGGTATGTTGGGGCTATTGATGAAGGGGCAATTAACCAAAGAACAAAGGCGCAAAGCTTCGGTGGCTAACTCCAGCGCCCAATCGTTACTGTCTTTAATAAATGACATTTTAGATTTTTCTAAAATAGAGGCGGGCAAGCTGGAGTTAGAAAATATAGACTTTAATTTAAGACAATTATTGAACGAATTTACAGAGGCAATGGCCTTACGTGCCCACGAAAAACAACTCGAAGTGATATTGGATATTAGCGGCGTGGATGTGTCACTGGTGCGAGGTGATCCTGGGCGATTACGGCAAATATTAACAAACTTAGTGGGTAACGCCATTAAATTCACCAGTGAGGGTGAAGTTGTAATTCGTGCCGGCATCAAAAAGGCAGGGGAGTTGGGTTTGATATTCACCTGTGTGGTGAAAGACAGTGGTATAGGTATTCCGGAAGACAAAATAGGCACTCTGTTTGATCAATTCACCCAAGTAGATGCGTCTACCACTCGGCATTTTGGAGGCACTGGCTTAGGTTTGTCTATTGCAAAAAAAATGTGTGAATTAATGGGCGGCAGTATCAGTGTGCTTAGCACCCCTGGAGAGGGCAGCAGTTTTGAGTTTAGTGTTTTATTACAAATGAATGTGCATAGCATGCAAGTATTACCGCACAAAGACCTAAGCGGTTTGAGGTTGTTGGTGGTAGATGATAACGAAACTAATCTAGAGGTGATTACCGCACAACTGGAGTCGTGGGGCGCGCAAGTGACCGAAGCGGCCAGTGGCGAGGCTGCATTGTCGTTATTGGATATGTTTCATAAACAAAAAATTCCGCTGTTTGATGTGGCGTTTTTAGATATGCAAATGCCGGGAATGGACGGGGCTCAGTTAGGGCAAAAAATTAAACAAGACAAGCGCTTTGAAGCGTTAAAGTTGGTGATGATGACATCATCCTTTGACAATGGCGGGGATGCGGAATATTTTTCAAACTTAGGTTTTAGCGCCTATTTTTCAAAACCGGTAACCTCATCCGACATACTAGATGCATTAACGGTGGTGGCCGCAGGAGGCGACGTATTAGAGCAAGCTCAGCCATTGGTGACCCACAATTACCTTAAAACGCTCAGTAAACCCATAGAAGCGCCGTCACAAACATCGTTAAGCAAAATACTGTTGGTTGAGGACAACCTGATCAACCAGGAGGTGGCCATATCCATATTAGAGGATTTAGGTTATGACCAAATAGAGGTGGCCGAGAATGGAAAAGTGGCTATCGCTATGCTTAAAGAGACAGCCAGTTTTAATCTTGTGCTGATGGATTGCCAAATGCCGGTAATGGATGGTTACGATGCGAGTAAAAAAATTCGTGCTGGAGCAAGCGGTGATGCCATGGTGAATATACCCATCATAGCCATGACCGCGAATGCCATGAAAGAAGATAAAGAAAAATGCCTAATGGCGGGTATGTCGGACTACCTCAGCAAACCCATCGACCCAGATAAGCTTAAAGCCGCTATTGTTCATTGGTTGAAGATTTCAGAGCCAAGATAGCAGTAAACAGGGCAGTGAACTCTTTAAGCAATCCAGAGAAGTTTAAAACAATATAGCTGCCCACAGTACAGCCCCATGACATCATCTTCATAACGCTCACGTTGTTAAACTCTAACCCACTTCTATCAGCCAGCTATCACCAAAGTCATAACAAATGACGACCAAGGTAGATTACTGCTGTCTGAGTGAAAAACATACACTACAGGTTACTTATTCTACTTAGGTTTAGCCCATGGCTCAGGCCCCTTTCAAAGCAAGCTTTCCATTCATAGCCCTGCTATTGGCCAGCCACAGCTACGGCAATAGCCAGTGCCTTAGTGATAATTTTTCCCAAGCTGGTGATTGGCAGGTACTGAACTCACAAGGCTTTCAGCCCATTGTTAATACCATTAATGATGAGCGTCGTCTGCGTCTCACTTCAACCGACATTAATCTGTCCACCGGTGTGGTGTTTAAATCCCCCATTAACAGTGATCAGGATGTGAACATTAACTTCACGGCTTACTCTTATGGCGGTGCTTGGGGGCAAGATCCACGTCAGGGTGATGGTATGAGCTTAGTATTGTCTGATGCCAGTATGGCGCCAGCCCTAGGCGCATATGGCGGCTCATTAGGGTATGCCCCTATGCAATCGGGTGCCGTTTATAAACCGGGTTTTAGCGGTGGTTGGTTGGCCATAGGGTTAGATGATTATGGTAACTTCTCAACTCCCATTGAGGGACGCACGGGCGGCCCAGGTGAACGTCGGAATTCGGTGGCGGTACGTGGTAATGGTGGTGGTTTTAGCGGTTATGAATACCTAGAAGGCACCCAATCCCTTACCCCCACCTTAGAAAACAACAGCCAAGGTCATGAGTACCAAGTGTTATTAACAGCATCAGGTTTGCTCACCATTAAACGTGATGCTGGCACAGGTTTTGAAACCTTAATCAGTGAATTAGATGTAAGTGCTCACAACGCAATAAAACCCGACGCATTTCGTATTAGCTTTGTGGGTGCCAATGGTGGCGCCACCAATATTCATGAAATATCGCAAGTAAGCATAGTGAGCGACAGTTGCGCATTAGCGCCAGCCGTTATTACCCACGATACCAGTGCCGCCATTGATGCAAACAACATGCGTTTCAGTGTGGAATTAGCGCGTGTTTTAGAGGCAGGTGAACAAGTCAGTTTTAGCTATCAAACCTTGAACAAAACCGCCCAAAGTGATCATGAATATTTAGCGCAAAGTGGAACGTTAAATTTTGCCGCAGGCGATAAAGTGAAATATGTGGATGTGACGTTATTAGATATGGACGAAACCGACATGGGTAAACAGTTTTACCTGCGTTTAAGTGACTATGTTTTTAATGGGCAAAGCCAATCCTTGCTGCAACCTACTTTACTGGCTTTGTTATTAAGCAATGACAGCGACAATGATGGGGTGACGGATAAAGTAGATCAAGACCCTACCAACCCTAATAGCGATACTGATAATGACCAAGTAAGCGATATAAATGAAACAGACAACGGCAGCGATCCGTTAGATGCTTGTAGCCCCAATAAAGCTGCCGCCCATTGTGATTTAGATGGCGATGGTATTCGCAACGACATAGATAGCGATGACGACGGTGATGGCCGCACTGATGAAGACGAACTAACTCAAGGTACCAACCCGTTAGTGGTTGATCAGGCTAATAGTGATGATTCCAACAACGACAATTCAAGCAGCAACGATGCACCACAAGTGGATCTTAGTGATCGCGACACAGATGGCCTGTTAGACAGCTTAGAGAATCTTATTGGCAGCAACCCTAATGCCGCCGACAGTGATTTTGATGGCATCCCAGATGGCATTGAATGGGGCGCACACCCCACACAAGCCCAAGACAGCGATAACGATGGCCAGCCCGATTTACTGGATCAAGATGATGATGGTGATGGCCGCCTCACCTTAAACGAAGACAGTAATCAAGACGGTGATAACAACCCGTTTACCCAAGCCGATGATTTAGACAATGACGGCATCGCCAGTTACCTAGACGCCGACGAATCCACCAATAACGACAGCGACGGCGATGGCATTGCCGACAACATCGAAAACCTATTATCAAACGATCAAGACAAAGACGGCATTCCCAACCATTTGGATCTAGACAGTGACGGCGATGGCATCAGTGATGACTTTGAATTTGACGGCATCGTGAATGGCGCAGAGGGCACCAGTGAGCAAGCACCGCTTAATACCGACAACGACCACCTGCCCGACTACCTAGACAATGACAGCGACAACGACGGCATTAGCGATCAAATGGAAAATGGCAGTGTGTTTCCACCGCTTGATAAAGACGGTGACGGTATACCCGCTTACGTAGACGTAAATGATGGTGAAATCAGCAATCTTGCCAACGATAGCGATCAAGATGGATTAAGCGATACTCAAGAATGCCCCTCTTGGCCAATGTGTACCGACAGCGATGAAAACGGTGTACCGGACTATTTACAAAAAGAAAACAATGCCCCTTTAACGGATGACCGTGCTGACGAAAACGTAAATCGACAGCAGCCGTTACAAAGTACCGGTATTGTTAAAACCAGTGTGTCGGGTGTGGGAAGTTTAGGCGCGTTGTTATTGTTGTGGCCATTATTATTTAGAAAAAAACCCAAAAACACAGTTAAAAAATCCTTAACCATAGCGACATTGTTGGCAGCGACTGTGTCAGCCCAAGCGCAAACTACACACGATGCGACGATTAACACCGCACAAGATTCCTCCTTTTTAGATGAGATGGATATATATGTAGGCGCGGGTTTGGGCATAAGCCGTCTCAACCCAAAAACCAATCAATCTGGTTTTAGTATTCAAGATGATCAAGATAACGGCTGGCGGATCAGTGCTGGTTGGGACTGGAACTCAAATATTACCATAGAGGGCTATTATTCTAAATTGGGGGAGGTGACATTAAAGAATGACAGTCCTACCAGTAAAAATGCCACGTTAGATTATCAGGCCATGGGTGTGCATGGGGTATATCATCACTTTATACGTGGTGACCGCTACCTTAAAAACAGTTGGGCGGTATTTGCTAAAGTGGGCGCGTCTAAAATTTTAAATGAAGCCGCAGGTGTTGAATATCAACAAAACTCAAAAATGCAAATGTCCACAGGCCTAGGAATTGAATACATACTACAAAATGATTGGAGTGTGCGTGCCGATTTTGAAGCGTTTGATCAAGACGCTAATATGGTTAGCCTAAGCGTAGTGAAACGTTTTGGGTTTTCTAAAAAACGTTTCAATCGTTTTTTAGCGTCTATTAGTTTATTGCCCAGTACCGCAGCGGGTGGCGATAAGGATGCAGATGGCGTGCAAGATGGTTTAGATGATTGCCCCGAAACTAAGAGGAATTTTAAGGTAAATGAGGTGGGTTGTGCTTTTTTTGAAGGAAAGATGGCGCAGGTCATGTTTGAAAGCGATTCAATAAACATGCAGGACGGCAGTGAGTTTAATTTAGATGACATTGCCAATCAGTTAATTAACCAGCCTTTTTTACGCATGCGTGTAGTAGCGCATACCGATTCTAAAGGCAGTAAAAAATACAATAAAGACTTAAGTGAGCGTCGGTCCAAAGAAGTTCGCCGTTATTTACTCAGTAAAGGGGTTAAACGTAAGCAACTGCTAATAAGTGGTGCTGGTGAAAGCCTGCCCATTGCTGATAATAAATCGGCAAAGGGGCGTGCTATCAATCGCCGAGTTGAATTTAAGATTCTTTAATCTAAAAGCTTGGCTGGCTCAGACAGAGTGAGTTTTTTCCACACGCTTGGATATGCAATACAGGCCATAAGAAACCCGGGTACAAACACTAAAGGTAAATCAATTAACCAGTGGCTGTGAGGCAATTGGCCAAAGAGTATTTCCAGTACATGGCTTATCCCGTGGGCTACCATAAAAAATGTGGCGCTTAAATATATGGGGTAGGATTTATCAACATTTTTAGCGCACCAAATTAACCCCAAGCCAAAGGTCAAATAGGCCGCTGCCACATCATGGATGAAATGTAGGTTAGCCTGACCAGTATCGGTTAACTGGGCAGGAATAGTCATAAACCAATGATGTGCCGATAACGCCATCCAGCTTGCATTGCTTATCATGGCAATGCCGGCCACGTATAAAAAAATAATGAAACTTCTTTGTAGGCTCATAATGATACTCTGCGTATTAAATTATTGTTCGGCAGTTTCAAAGCCGTGCATAAACTCAGATGGAGTTTGAGAAAATTCAGATTTAAAAAACTTCCTAAATCCTGAACTGGTTTGAAATCCCAGTTTCTCAGCCGTAATCTCTAGGTTGTTATTGTCATTATACAAATAAACCTTTGCCAACTCACGCCGAGCTAAATTGGCCAAGTGAGAATATGAGCCACCTTGTTTATTTAATCGCTTTTGTAAACCACGAATAGAAATGTTAAGCCTGTCAGCGATATTTTGGCTGTTAAACGATTCAGGGTGATGACGCATTATGTTGCATATTACACGGTATTCAAAGTCGCTATCCCTCTCCATTGTTTGGCTGGCATGCAAACATTTATTCTTATAGATGTCATGCAAGGTTGCATTGCGCGTATCAAGTGGTTTATAGATTATATCTTCACTAAACTTAATCACATTTATGGGTTGGTTAAATTGTACCTGGCATCCAAACAACGTTTGGTATTCGTGAGCGTAACTGGGCTCGGGATAATCTAAACACACCACTAAGGGCTCAAGCCTCCCATTACTTATTTCCCTAAAACCATTGATGGCATATGAAAATACCGACTCGGCACAAAAACGGCGCAGATATTGCGGAGAATTTTTCTCAAATGGAAAGGTAATGCTCACCGATACTACCCCGTTATTACGGGTAATGACCGGAAAATATCGCGGATTTAAAATATGGTTAAGGCGTGGAATGATATCTAGGTAGCTTGCAATGTTTTCTGCGGTCAGCAACAAGCGAGAAAAATCGCATAAAATAGAAGGAGATAAATACTTTCCATACACCAAACCAACATTGGACTGGGGGTCGGTTTGGTATACAAGGTCAATTAAGTGGCCACAGTTAACACTGCTAGGTCTGTGGTTTTTAGCGTGTAGTAATTGTTTTGTATCAAGCTTACGCAACTTTGGATCTTGCGCTATGACTTTAAGAAATAAACTGTAATAGATGTCATCAAACATATTGGTATTATTATTTTTTATTGTGTGATGCAAAGTTTTAATAATAAAAATTATTACTATCGAATAATACTGTTTATATTTTCAATTATATTGGAAATAAGTCAATGACTAAAAAGGATAAACATTCTTCAAAAATGACAGGCAGTATTAGTGTGCTTTTTACCGATAATAAGTAATTACTAATGTGAGGATAACGTAACAAACGAATAATAAATATGTATTTAAAACCGCAGAAAAAGTAGGTGTTAGTAAATTAAATCGTTAATAGTGATAAAAAATATCTTTGGCTAATTGCGTCCATAAAAGTGTCTGCTATTGTCCAATAAATTGAAAATATATTTTCAAAAGCGAACAATTACTTAAAAACTGTACGTGTTTCTATAGCCAGAATAACTAAGTGTTACGCTAATATTTGTTTTCCAAATATAACAAAAAAAGGAAATACAATGAGTGTTCTAAAATTAATTTTACTAAGTAGTAAGCAAATAATTAAGCTGGCCGCGTCCATTGCCGTACTGGCATCTATGGTGGCGTGTGGCGGTAATCCCTATGTTGAGTCAGCTGATCGAAATGAAATTGTCACTGTGGGTGATTCAATTTATGATTTGTCGGGCGAAATTCAGCTTTTTCTAGAGCAAAAAGCGGGTCAAACTTTCCGTAATTACACTCAGTCTGGCGCTAAATTGACGGGGGGCGCGTTGGCAACGGCTGTAAATGTGCAATACTCAGATGCTAAAGCCACCGATGCAAACATCACAACTATGGTAATGAACGGCGGCGGCAACGATATTTTGTTACCGGCTATTTTATCTTTTGACCCATACGGTTGTAAGACGACCTGGTATCGCAAGACCATAAGTGCCAAGTGTAAAGGTTTGATTGAAGATGTTTACGTAACGGGTGTTAATCTATTAAACGAAATGGATAATGATGGTATTAGCAATATTATTTATTTGGGTTACTACAAAACCACCGGTAAACGTGAGAATCTAGTAAGCGCTGTAGAGTATGGCGTAGACCGTTTGGCAGATGCATGTGCAAATAGTACTGCAAACTGCACATTCGTAGAAAGTCGTGCCACTATGCTAAGCTCGGATGTATTGGATGATGGTATTCACCCAACCACAACAGGCTCGCAAAAATTAGCCGATTTAATCTGGCCTCATCTACAGCCACTGTTATAAGTATTTAACGATACTTTAAAAACGATGAAAGTGAACCGAGCCTAGAGCTCGGTTTTTCCTTTAACTCTGGCAGATAATGGCTATGACTAAAAAATCAATATCTAAAATTGCTGTGCCTTCAGTTTTACTCGTTTTTTGCGTGGCGATTGTCATTGGCATTAATAGTCCGTCAAAAAGTAACGGCTCTGAAAATGATGTGGCTATTATTAGTAATAATGACAACCGTGATGCACAAGGGGTTTCAGTTAAAACTAAACCATTAATAGAGACGAAGTCTGATGGTATGCAGGATTTCATGGTTGAAATGATCAATAAACTGCGTGAAATGCACGGACATAATATTCAAGATGTAAAGGTTCAGTTAAGTTTTAAAGATTTAAAAGAGTTTATAGTACAGACGTATCCTGACAATGGAGTTGCGTTATTTGAAAGTATTATTCTTCAGGCCTTTCCCTTGTATGCAGAGAAAATATTAGGGTTAATTGCCAGCATGAGTGAATACAATCAATGGCTGGATGAACATCAGTTAGCGTTAAGTGAAATGTATAAACTGGAACGTGAAGGGGCAATTTGGAATAAACGTGATGAATTGTTTGGCGAATTGTCTGCCGTTATATTTAGTGACGAGGAGGATAAAGAACAACAACGTCAGGTGGCCATAATGAAAACCGTGCATATGCTAGATCAAGCCACTGATATCAGTATGGATGAGCGGCTGTTTTTATTAAATAGTACCATCAAAGAACATTTTAACAGTGCTGAAGAATCCATATTGGTCGATAAAGGATTAATATCAGGCATTTACTTTAATCTATCCTCAGTGCAAAAAGACCTTAAAAAATTAAGTGAAAGTGACCGCCAAAGTCAAATTAATCGCAGTCGTGAGCAACTGGGTTTTTCAAAAAAAGATATCGACTACCTGGCCACTCAAGATGCAAAAAAAGAGGCTCGTTGGAAAATTGGCTATAGCTATATGGAAAAACGCAGTGATCTAAA
>MAAA01014131.1_pt1 | contig 19399 bp, 16 predicted proteins | sample 1115971 | NCBI WGS metagenome assembly MAAA01 (sample SAMN04961123, study PRJNA320927) | seawater metagenome | isolation source: sample BD02T6 sea water enriched with oil for 6 days | place: USA:Gulf of Mexico | collected 2013-07-27 | reverse complement strand
GTATCGGAAGGGCATGCTATGCAGTTTGTGAATGTGAACGCCCTTTGGTATGTGTCGATTACCAATTACGATTTAAGTTCTGGCCGCTACATGGTGGAACTAAATAGTGAAGAACGAGAGGCCTTTAAGTTTGGTTTACAGGTGCGACGAAAAGATTTTTCTACCTCGGCCATACGGCGCAGCGGGAAACGCTAAACCCACATGAATGTAAAGGGCAAGCAGCATAGCTGACTTGCCCTTTTTTTTGCCTAACGTTTAGAGTCACAATTTAAGGTTGTAATGACTTGTATTTTCCATCTATCCACTGCTGTAATCCCGATGTATACCACCTTGAAAAACGGTTATCACTGGGGCCACCGGCAAGACTTGTGTAAAGATGCCCTTGATCCATTTGAGCAATTAAGCGAATAGAAGGCGCAAAGCTTGTTTGGCGCCCAGCACTTTGATAAATCTGCCCTTGATGAGGTGTCGCTCGGCCTCCTCGTAATGGAATAGGCTTGGAATCGAATCCTAAAAAAGAGGGTAACTTTCCTTGAAACAACATATTGGTGAAAACAACGCTGTTTTTCTCCCCCCAGCTAGTATTCCCTGACGGCACTAGTTTTTTAAAGGCACTTATAAAGGCTTGCTCACGGCTTTGTTCTTGGTACCAACTTGATTTTTCATTCAACATGGCTTGGTCAAAGTTACGATAAAAATCTATAAATATTCCGGTTTGTTCGGTTAAGTGTTTAACCACGTCTTCACCTAAACCCGCGTTACCAAATACTTGTAACCTTAAGGCTTCATAAAATTGTTCAAACAATACTGCGCCTTTTGAATCTACCTCATATTTTAAATCCCACTGCGTTAAGGTCGTCAACATTGTAGATTCAATATTATTTTTCTTAAGCAGTGGCAACAATACCTCTAAGAATAATTTTGCCTGACCCGAGTACACATCTAAGTGTTGAATTTTGGTGCTTTCAATACTGTGCTGATCGTGTTCACTTAATACCTGCTCAATTCGTTTAGCTCGATAATCACCCATGGGCATATTAATAGGTGACACTTGGGCTAAATGATTTAAATCGTTGTTGGCAGTGACTATGTAACCTTCTTTTGGATTTAAACTTTTGGGCAGCTCATGAAAATCAACCATGCCTTGCCAGTCGTAGGTTTCATCCCAACCTGGCGCTGGGGTAAACCCATTCCAGTGGGCAACTCTTTTGGGCATTAATCCAGACATCTGAAACGCAATATTATCTTTAGTGTCGGCCATGACCCAACTCCAAGCTGACTCCACCGCCCCTAAATGTTCCATCGCTTGGCTGCATTCTTTTACATGGCCCATTTTCATACTGGCCATAAGAGACTGGGCACCCGACTGTTCTAACGACCATTTAGTTGCTAAATATTTTCCGGCTGTATTTGGGTTACCATCTAATACACCATGCATGTTTTCATAAAATGTTACGTTTGAATCCGGGTTGTTTTTACGTTTAATGATTTCTTGGCGAGGTGTAAATTTTTGCCAAGACTGGCCTCGTCTAAAGGAGCCTTCTTTACAGTCTTCGATCCAACTGTCTACCGTATCCATGAAGGTATAGGTAGCTCCCCAAGCCACATCCTTGTTACGCCCTACAATTACTCCGGGTAATCCTGGCATGCCCATGCCTAACATGTAGCCGCCTGCCTCCAAGCCCGTGTTCCCCCATGTAATCGCTTGCTCATACCACACGTTGGGCAAACGATTCACTTCTAGGTGCGGATCGTTGGCCATTATTGCAGCACCTGATTTGGTTTTTTTACCCGCCACCACCCAGTTATTAGAGGCCATCATGCGCGGCATGGTTTTATTCCACAGTACATCACTGGCCACAATGCGCTCACCCAAGATAATACTTTTTATGTTGCTAACGTCTAACGTCTCTTTATTAAATGGAAATAATTCAGCCAATTTATCTAGATCCACATCAGCTTGAACCAATTCTACGAAAAATCGCTCCACCTCGGCCTGAGACTGCGAAAGCGTTAAATAGCCCGCCATTCGGCTGAGTAAAATAATATCCCCTATGGTCCAGGGCTCGGCTTTATAACCCAGTAATTTTAACGCATATATTTTTTTTGCCGTTAACCCTGCATTTACGCCATCACAATACGTTTGGCAAAGAGCACGGGTGGCCTCATCTAACAGCGCCACTTGTTGATCTAAATTGTTATGCCAATTAGCACGCCTAAAGAAGGTATCTATTTCTAGTGACTCTGGGCTGTCATCCAGTAATTCACATAATCGACCTTTACCTAATATACGCATCATTAACAGTTGCGTAGTACGATCTATGCCATGGCAGTAACCCACTCCCCACATGCACCCTGCAAATTCATCACTATGAATATGAGGCGTGCCCTGTTCGTCACGATGAATCGTTAAGCCGGCGGGTTTTTCGCCTTTAATGCGAAATGTGTGTGACGTGCCCATGGGTTTGCCTTTTTATTAGTGGTAGGAAATGTACTAATTATAAATTCCCACAACAGGGAAACTAATAATACCTTACACGAGATAATCAAAACATCAACAATAGATTCCCAACTACGGGAAAGTATTTGCCATCTGCCCTTAGCTATAGGAAAATAGCGGGCTATTAAGCATGTGTGTTAAATCGAGGGATAGTCGTGGGTCGAGCCAGTCTTAAAAATGAGCGCATCACACAAATTTTAGATGCATATGAATACTGCTTAGAAACCCGTGGTTTTCAAGGCACTACGTTGGATAACGTGGCCGAGCACGCAGGACTGGCGCGACGTATGATTGGTCATTACATCGGCAATCGCGAAGCGTTAATGACAATGGCCGTTGCTAGAATCGTAGAAAGCTTTAATCAGAAGGCGTTTTCCTTTGTGGATGAATTAGAATCCACCGAGCGTATACAAGCTGGATTAAAATACCTTTTTAGTGAAGCCTTTAATCAATTGCCCAGCACCAAAATGGTGGCCTCTTTATTAGGTGTGAGCTTGCATGATGAATTGGTGCGTGGCGCGATTAAATCTATTTACGATTCCTTTTTGTTAGGTGTGGACAGTGAATTAGCAAATTACATACCTAATGCGCCCACTGAATCACGCCGAAAGGTCGCCTTTACTATCATGTCTTTATCATTTGGTGGCGGTTGGATGGGCAATATTGGTTTTGATTTTTCATTGAACAATCAAAATTTAAAATTAGCACAAGGCTTAGTTGACGAATTGGAAAAAAAGTATTTGTAAAGAATACATGCCCCTAGTGAATTTTTAGGGGCATGTAGCTTTAAACTACAGGTTACGCTTACGGCGTGTACCAGATAGCAGAAGTATAGGCGCGCTCCTGAATTACTTCAGGCCCTTCATCGGGCGCTTCGGTTTGCATTGCAATGGCATCATATAACGAGTGACGCGCAGTGGGTATTTGCAACACTCGCACATAATAAAAGGCGCGCTGATCTTTATTAAATGTTGGGTCCACCCAGATAGTCGATAACTCCGTTGTGCCTATTGTATTTTTAACCGAGCCGTCCACTCGACTCACGGTATCGCCCACCGGCGCTAACCTGCCATCGTTATCTAGCTTGCGATTATCTGACCATACTAGGTTAAAGACTTTTTCGTGGCTCACTCCATCTTGGTCTAACCAGCCCTTCACCATTTGAACTCGATCTAGGTTCGCACCAGAAGGCTCTTTAGTGGCGCGAATTAAAAATTGAATTTTACTATTTTTATCCGTTGTTCCCGCTAAATCGCCGCCCATGGGCACACCCTGTTTGTAACCATAATTAGCTAAATTCTCATCCTTAAGGGCTTTTTTATCAAAGCCCCAACCGCCAAACATGCGTACTTGTATGCGTGGCCCAGTAGTGGCATACACTTCACGGCGTTTAAAGGCTGAATAAATACCCTGACGAGTATTCTCTTCGCTCCATACTGCGGCCAATCCTCCGGCCGACATGCTCCAACCCGACGCCTTAGTGCCACCTATAATATCGCGGCGCTTGGTATCTGGCGTGGAGTCATGGGCAAACTTACCCCAAAAGTTATCTTCCTCGGCGGTGGCTAGACCAGTATGGGAATCGGTACTGCCGATGACACCAAACTTATAAGGATTTACGCCAATTTTTTTCTCAATTTCCAAACCGCGCTTTAGCCCTGAGCGTATAAAATCACCCTTACTGTAATGGGGTTCTTCCGGTGTTTTTTGCAAATAGAAACCATAATTTTCAAAGTCGGCAAACTCATCTTCGGGGGAAAGTTTTGAATGGGTTTCACTGTCACCTTTTATTTGTGTCATCTCCACCACCGGCTCCCACATCATTCGGGTTTGCGCATAGTTCACGGTAATGGGTTGACCCTTCAAGGTAACTTCCGGAAACATGTAACCCTTACTGACGTTAGAGTTATGGGGAATGGCAATGAACTCACTGCCGGTTTCTTTGCTGGTTTTATCTAACCAAGCCCATAAGTCTTCAGGGTACTGGCTTTGATCGGAACCAAAGGGCACATATTGTTTGGCCTTATCGCTGCCATTGGGCGAAATCACCACCCTATGCAAATTGGCACCCGTGGGGATCGAGCTCCACTCCCAGCCCATTAGGGCGGTGAATTTACCCGGTTGGTTGTGACGTTCGGCGGCATCCACAATCTCACCCCAAGCGGTGATTTCGGTGGGCAGCATATTGCCTAAGTTGTCATACATAATATTTGATGGATCTTTTACTGGGTCAGTACCAGGGAACTGGGCTTTTTCAGGTAAAACTTCATTAAACAAAGACAGGCCATCGCCTTCGCCACCATCATATACAAAACGAAGAAATTTAACGGTACACCAACGTACAATACTTTTAATAAAACTGTCGTCACCATACTCTTCGCTTTCAGTTGTAATCGCTCGTATGACCCCCATGCCTTCGGCGTGATCGGATACGACTAAAAAATCCAGCGGCTGTTTAATTTGTACTTTGGCCCGAGTATAAGAGTGAATAACCGGTATGCCTTTGGCCCATCGGTAGGCAGTATCAGGGTCAGCCGACTGATTTTTATTTAAGAAGGCATCAAACGAATAAGAGGTATGTAAGTGGGTATCACCCCAATACAAGTTTGTATTGGCCTCATTTGCACTGGCACCCTGGCCTACCATGAGCAGTACCAACGGCAGTATTATTTTTATTTTTTTCATATCACTCTTCCTAAAAGTTAAATTGCAACAGCGGATAATGGGTCATCTAAAAAATCAACACACACTTGTGTATTCTGTTCATCACAAAAATAATTAAATTCGCTCAGGTAACTTTTTAATTCTTGCTCACAAGGCGGCGGTAATGCTTGCCATGTTTTTACTAAGTCTTGCCACACTTGCACCGTGAAGGTTTTACTCACCGCCTTATACGGGTGAGCCAGCAATTCACTGGTGTACAGGGCCCTATTTTCACGCAAGCCGGCTTCGTTAAATAAAGTCTCGCCACGGGCTTTGTGTAATTCATAGGCCGCTTTATTTTGCTTCATAAACGGCACAAACGTTTTTAATATGATATTCAACAGCGGCTTAAGCGCAGGGGACAATGTTAACTCTGCTGTGGATATATCGCTTAGATGCTGGTTATTTTTAATTTTATTTAACCAGCCATGTAATACCGGTGTGCGCTTTAACATGTCCTGCTCGGCGGCTGGGTCATCCAGCAATATTCCAAACATGCCAAATACGCTGGCATCGGCAAGGGTAAACTGTTCACCCAATAAGTAGCTTTGTTTACTCAGTACAGCCTCTAAGGCCAAAATATATTCGCTCCAACAATGATCCAATAGCTCATGGGTGGGCGGCCAATTTTCTTTAATGGGTGCCTTTAGGTAAGCAGGAACATCCTGTTTATAGTCACTGGCTGGCATGCTCAGTAAATAGGGCAAACGCCGCACTTGGCGTTTACTGAAACCGCGAGGAAAGTCCTTTAATAATGAGAAAAAAGCAAAGCCCGAGAACTCTTTAAACAGTCGCTCTCCCGCGTCATTGCTTTGTGCACTGTGTAACCAGCGCATGTGGTGGGCAATATTTAAAGCAAAGTCATCCATAGCTTCATCAATTAACTGCACAACAAAAGCCAAGGTGGGCTCTGTTGGCAACAGCTTACGGTCTTCATGGGGGTTTTTCTGAGTATCTAGCCAGTTGGCGATGGCCGACGAATCGTACTGCACTCGACCGCTAGGTTCGATCAAGTAGGGCACTCCCGGATACTCATCCAGGGCCGTCATTTGTGGATATTTATAGATAGTGCCACGACGCTTAGCAATTTCTACTTTAATGGCTTTAACCGTATTTTTAGTCTTGCCGCCCTGCCCCGGCAAACATTGATAACGGTGCCCAGTAAACGCTAAACAAGATTGTATCTTTAACGAAAATGGCGATAACTGCGATGTCATCAATACAAAACCTTCCACCTCTACACTCCTAACATTTCTTTACGATTAGAAAAACAATCCCACGCTTCTGTCTACGAACCAGTAGCAGCTGAGCGAACCCATAAAATATAAAACAAAGATTGGGAATTGAACGGGCTTAACCACCGAAGACTCAAGCGCCACTTTTTTAAAGACAAATGAATATAAAAAAGACATTAAGCGCATAACCAGCAATGCCGTTGCGATGAAGGCCAGTTGTCCCGCTTCCACCCCTATATTAAAAAAGGCTAAGGCTGGAAGTTTCATGGCGCTTGGTAAACCGAGTTCGGACAGGGCACTGGCAAAACCAAAACCATGCAATAAACCGAAACCCAATGACACTAACACCGGATAACGCCATATAAGACTGGAAGAGCGTTTACCAAAAGCAGACTTAGTAATTTCAACAATTAACATCACTATGCTTAAGGCAATAAGTACCTCCACCACATTGATACGCACACTGACTAACCCTAGGCTAGACAAAGCCAGAGTCGCCGAATGGCCTAGGGTGAAGCCTGTAATGGTTAAAATTAAGGTGCGTCTGCCAAAGGCTATTTGCATTAAACATAAAACAAATAACAAGTGATCAAACCCCGACAGGATGTGTAAAAAACCACCCTGCACATACTGCTTGGCCACCGCTGCCAGACTCATTTTTTCAGGCAATTTTATAATGAGTGTCTCTGGGCCATTAAACAGGCTATAAGACTCACCATTTTGTTTTTGAAGATTAATTAAACTAGATAAGGCCGGATTGTTATTGGGATACATTAATACAATACGCATGGGCTTAGCATTGCTACTAAGACATAGATATTGGCGGTGTCCGCTTAAACGAGCGCTTGGGCGAGTCATAGATGAATCGCTTAACGTGCGGATCTTAAGAGGCTGGCAGTTATTGCCTTGCAGACTAATACTAGGCTCTTGCCCACTGGCCATTACCGGCGGAATTTTCCAGCGCAGCGCCACTTTGCCCATGGCCGCAACATTGACCTCTATATAAACCGGGCGCCCTTCGTGGGCATTGGCTTGGCCGTAACTTAGAAGTAACAGCAGAAATATAAATACTAACTTAATGAATACTGGCATGGTGCTCGCCCGCATTGTCGTCTTTTGATGTTAGTTTTAAATCCAGTTCGCTGTTTATCTGGTATTTACTGATCATGCGTTTTAACGATGTTATTTTTTGCTCGTCTTGTTTGACCCGCTGCAGGTCTTGCAATACTTGAGGCGCGACTTCTTCAAGGACCGGCACCCTCTGAGGGTGATTATTTTTCACTATCACTAAGTGTGAACCATACTTTGATTCAATGGGCCCATGCCAGCTATCACTTTTTGTAAGGGCAAACACTTGCTCACTGAAACCAGTACCAAAGTGACTGGCCACAAAATCGTGAGTGCGATCCACGTAGTTTCGGTGAAATAAAAATCTTTGGCCAAACTGAGCGGCGTGCTCAAACGGTACCTTTTGTTTATTTAACTGGGCCAACGCCTGCTGGGCCAAGTCTTGGGCCTGACCCGAGCTTTTATCAAAGAATACATGGCTAAAGGTCATGGAGCCGTCAATCACGTATTGGCCAATATTTCCGTTAAAATAATCTTGCAGGGTCAGTTCATTAATGGTTGGTAATTGTGAGTTAAAGCCTGCATTGATGAATTCTATTTTTTGAATGAGGCGCCGGCGAATAATTTGATCATCACTGTGCAATCCCATATTAAGGGCTTCGCGATACATGACTTCTTCACGAATATAATCATCCATTAGGTTTTGTTTGTGAGAATCACTCATTCCCTGCCATGTTTGCAGGGCTAATTGTGTATTAAAGGCTTTATTTTGAAACTGTAAAAATCGCACCATAATCGATTCATCAATTTCAATGGCAAAATGCTTACCAGCAGGCGCGCCAGAAAACGCTGCCACTAAGACATACATCAGCACCCCCAAGGCTAAAAAATGCATTAAGGGTTCTTGATAAATTTTTTTTAAGCTAAGCAACATACTGCCCTCTTTTTATTATTTTAAAAGCCCAGTGATTATTGATTGGGCAGATCAAACATGGCAAAAAATCGACTTAATTCAGGTAACTTCTTGATGCCGTCATTAAGAGATACAGTACCGGTGGCTAAGGCCAGTGGAAAACTTTTTTGTCCAAGAATTATTTCTATCCAATCATCTTTATTGACCTGTAAAATAACATCTGCCTGCTCGTCCAGCCCCTCTCTAAATTCAGCCACCCCCGAGCGCACTTCCAATGTGTAGGATTTATCCACATCGGGAAAAACCCAGCTCATGGTTTTAAACATGCCATGGCTGCGCTCGGGTACTAATAAAGTGGGCATGGCGGAAATAAAGTTTTTCACCGGAAAAGTTTTGGCTAGGGTGACGGACGCTTGGGTAACGGTTTCTTTTTCTATTTCAGCATGGCCTTCTAATTCCAATGCTTGGGTAAGATAAAAGTTACGACCATTGGGGCTAATGCTGTTATAACCTAGATTACGCAAGGCAGCCGCTTTAGTATTTTTTAATGCCTCATCATCCGGAGTAATTACCAGTAAGTGCGTAACTAACTCTGCGGCCCATTTATAGTCTTTTTCATTCATGGCAGCCGCTACTTGCAGCTTAAACGCGGGCACACCACCGGCCAGTTTTACTAATTTTTGCGCACGCTCCTTAATAGTAACGGTGGACAAACTAGCAGTGTCACCATTGAACCAACCTAGGTAACCACTAAAGATTCCGCGCACACCCCATTCCACAGTGCCGTATAACTCTTGCAAGTAAGGGTGATTTTTTAAATGCGCGGGTAGCTTAACGGTTTCTACCAATTGGTCTGGGGTTAAACCCTGGTTCATGCCATACAAGGTTTGGTCATGCACATATTGAATGGCATCACGATAATGGGTTAATACCTCTTGAATTTTTTGTTGGCCCACTATGGGTTTAGTATGACCCGGCGCAATAAATTCAGCATTTAAGGCACGCATTTTATCCAGGCTGCGTACCCAATCCATGACATCGCGATACAAAGTGCCACGAATGGTATACAGGTTTGGAAAGGCCTTATAAATAGTATCCCCTGGCATTAAGACTTTTTGCTCGGGCAACCACACCATAGTTTGGTCGTTGGTTTCACCTGGGGCATGAATAAGTTGCAGTTTAATGCCGGCTATTTCTAAATCCAAGGTATCGCTATACGTTTTATTGGGACGCAACAACGTGGGAGTGCCTCCCCCTTGACCCGCATCAAGCTGTGGGCCTACGCCTAGGTTTACTAAGCCTTCTTCCCCTTTGGGTAATAAATTACCAAACATGCGCATACTGCGACTGCTGATAATGGGTCTAATTTGGTTAATGATACGGTCAATGTAATAGTTTGTGGATTCGTGAGCATAAATATCCACTTCACCTTCTGGCACAAATCCACGTCCGCCTAAAATATGGTCAGCATGGTTGTGAGTATAAATAAGTGCTTTCACCGGCTTGGAGGTAATTTTACGGAACTCTTTCATGACAGCCTGCGCGTTTTCTAAGCTCTCCATTACATCAACAATGACAATACCGTCATCCCCTTCAATCATAATGGAGTTGGCAAGCCCATAACCCACGGCGATATATACCCCCTTGGCTAATGGATAAACACGTTTTTCAAACTCTTGACTGTGGCCGTGTAAAGTAGGATGAACTGTGTGCTCGGTGGTACTGGTAAAATCGGCCTCCGGCTTAATATTGGGCGCATTGTCATCGTTAGCAGGGCTACACGCTAATAGGAGTAGACTGGTGGTGAGCATTGCAAAACATTGATAAATTTTCATGAGCGACCCTTGTAATTATTATTATCCACAGCAAGACACTAAGCGCTTGTGGAGGAAGGGCCAAAGACCCTGAATAATAACTATAATAAGAGTACACCCTTGTATATTCAGCACTCAAAGAGACAAGGTATCAGCCAAATAGGACAAGCTGAGCCGCATCTGCTATTGTCTAGTCAGCCTAGGATGTCTAACTGGGTACAGCCACTAAGCGCTAATAATAATACGAGCTTGTTGAATGTCTGCGAATGTCCACACCACTATAGCTACATGGGTAATGCCCATATTAAGCGCACTTAAACCTTTTCGCGAAGGTGAAGATATTTTGCGTGAAGTAGGTATAGATATAAACGTCATTGAAGACGCCAATCAACGTATTCCTATTGAAAAAATGACCCACCTTTGGACGTTTGCTGAAGAAATATCCGGAGATGATTGCATTGGCCTTGAAGTCATTAAATATGTCAGCCCCACCAGTTTTCATGCCCTCACCTATGCCAATCAGGCCAGCAGCACCATTCGTGAAAGTTTGGAGCGGATTGTAAAGTTTTCCAATGTGGTGAGCACGGCTGTGACCTTAGAAGTAGAAGACAAAGATGATAGTGTTGTAGTCAGTCTTATCAATGTGCCCAATACCATTGAGCTTAGTCATCATGCTCTGGATGCTTTTATTGGTTTAATGGTTAAAGAAGCGCGGCAAGCCATGAATTACCACCCCGACTTTATTTTGTGGAGCAAATTAAAGCGCCCTACGCCCAAGAACACTTCGCGTCATGAAAAAATATATAATAGTCCCATCACCTTCAACAGCGATGAAAATACTGTATGTTTTAATCGCCAATTGGTCGACCAAGTGATTCCTTCGGGCAATGCTGAATTAGTGCGCATTAATGAGCAAGTGCTGGCCCAATACATGACGCGCTTTAACAAAAATGACGTGGTGGCTGGCGTGTATAACGCCTTAATAGAATTAATGCCCAAGGGTGAACCATCCAGAGAGAAAGTGGCTGACATGCTAGGCACCACCAGCCGTAGTTTGCACCGAAAGTTAAATGAACTGGATACCAGTTATAAAACTATTTTAGATGACACTCGCAAGAGTTTGGCTTTACAGTATATTCGCCAGACCGATATTTCCATCACTACTATTACATATCAATTAGGCTTTTTAGATTCCAGTAGCTTTTCGCGCAGTTTTAAACGCTGGACTGGCATCAGCCCCAGCGACTATAGAAAAGAGCTTAAAGAGCACTAAACACAGCTTAATATTTTGTCTTAATATCCCGTCATGTATTTCATTGCCAGCTTACGCAGCGGCGCAATGCTTAAAGCATTGAAAAAATATTGAAGTTTGTACATGAACGATACCCGCAGATGAATATTGCTGGATGTGAGGCTTTTTTTCACTTTGAGTGCGATGTCTTGTGCGGATAAATTGACACCCATTTTATCCATCACTCGTACATCATTACCCGCCACCATATTGGTATTCACAAAAGGCGGCTCAACATCCATGACATGAATGCCAAACCTTGCCCACTCAATGTTCAACGATTCGGTTAACGACTTTACCCATGCCTTACTTGCCGCATAACTGGCTAAACCGGGCACACCATATAATGATGATGCTGAAGACATATTAATAATGCGCGAACATGCTTGGTTTTTTAAATAAGGAAATGCTAAATGGCAGCCGTTCATCACACCTAAATTATTCACGGCCAGAATTTGATGATGACGCTCAAGTGAAACTTCCTCAAAGTGGCCAAATTCTAAAATTCCTGCGCAATTAAATAATACGTCTATTTTTCCGGCGTGATCAAAAAAATCTTTAAACGCGACTGTCAGGGCCGCTATATCACTGACACTCACAACCTGAACATGACACTGTTGTTTGCCCCATTTTTCTTGCAATGCCATTAACGGCTGTGCATTTACATCAAACAATCCTACCTGCCAGCCATCCTTAAGCATCAAGTTAGCCACGGCCTCACCTATGCCGGAGGCCGCTCCGGTAATTATGATCGACTTCATGCTAAATCTTCCTGCTTAGGTAATTGGCTATTGGTGACATTGTCTGTAAATATTGAGATTTCGTCTAAGGCATCATTGGCCATGGCCAGCATGCCAGCCTGCAATTGAAATACATGCCAACCGCCTTGAAAAATATTAAAGCTTACATCCACTTCACATTTTTTAGCTTGCTCGTATAAATTGCGTGCATCTCCTAATAAGATTTCCTCACTGCCCACTTGAATTAACATGGCAGGCAAACCCGAAAGATCAGCAAAGATAGCTGAAGCCAACGGATTATTAGGCTCTACACCCTTTAGGTACACCTCACTTGCGGCCTTAAGATTATTCCACCTAAGTAACGGGTCAATTCGATCATGCACACGCGTCATATTTGCTAAGGTTAAATCAACCCAGGGCGACAACAAAATTAAACCCGCGGGCTTTGCTAGTTTGTTTTCTTTAATTTTAAGCGCTGCCGCCATGACAAGGCCAGCCCCTGCACTGTCACCCGCAATGAGGATATCGCATGCATCAAAACCCTGAGCCAATAACCATTGGTAACATTGAACACTGTCATCAATGGCACAGGGGAAAGCATGTTCGGGTGCCAAACGGTATGTGGGCACATACACATCAGCACTGCATCTTTTGGCCAAGTTTGCCGTTAAACCGCCATGGGTTTTAGTTGATCCAATGCAATAGGCTCCTCCATGTAAATATAAAATTATCGTTTTTCGAGCATCCCGATTTTTTGTATTACATACCATTTTCGCGGGTACGCCGTTCATATTCACTGACGTGATCTGGGTGTTTTTTGGTTTTATATTAATCACCGCCATAAAGTCCAGCCAAGCTCGCTGGATAAAATAGGGCCATGGGGGACCAAATACGGGTTTAACCAATGTACGAATTAAGCCTTTTAATACTTTAATTTTTATTTTTTCACTCATGCTTATATCCTCAGCTAGCTTTTTTCACTAGATGGTAATCTTTAAGGTTAATAGAGCGAGTTTTATGGCGGTACTTAAAGGTAAAGTCTGGCCAATTCACTGTATTTTTACCTTCATTGTTGATGTACCAACTTTTACACCCTTTTTGCCAAACCGTGTTGTTTAATTTTTTTTGCAAGTGATCGTTAAATACTGATTGTTTGGCCTCACGAATATTCAAGTATTTCACCTTAGGCGCTTCGTGGAGGGCCTTAATGGCTTTTAAGGTATATCGAATTTGGCTTTCCAACATATAAACAATGGAGTTATGTCCCAAATTAGTATTTGGGCCATACAGCATGAAAAAATTAGGAAAATCCTTAACAGTAATGCCTAAATAGGCTTCGGCTCCCTTTTGCCACTGTTTGTTAAGTACCTTTCCTTGTAATCCGGTAACCGTCATGGGCGCTAAAAATTCAGTGGCTTTAAACCCAGTGCCATAAATAATGGTGTCGACCTCTAGGGTGCGACCGTCTTTTAATTCAATGCCGTTTTCTTTTATTTTTTCAATAGCGCACGTCTCCAACAATACATGGTCTTGGTTAAAGGCCGCTAAGTAGTTATTTGAAATTAAAATCCGTTTACACCCCATACTGTAATTGGGTGTGAGTTTTTCTCGTAATACAGGATCACTAATGGTTTTCTTTAAAAAACTGGCACATTGTTTTTTGGCGTGATTCATAATGAATTGCAAACTGCTGAAACCCAATACTCGGGCTTCATATTGAACATACACACCTAAGCGTCTTATTTTTTGAAAACCCGGTATGGTTTTTAAAAGCATGTGTTCAAATTTTGAATAAGCACGATCGGGTTTTGGCAATATATAGGGTGCACTGCGTTGTAGCACGTGTAAGCTTTTAACCTGCTTGGCCACCTCTGGAACAAATTGAATGGCACTGGCACCGGTTCCAATCACCGCGACTTTTTTATTGGCTAAACTGAAATCATGATCCCAGTGGGCTGAGTGCATCACTTTACCGTTAAAATTTTCCATACCGGTAATTTGGGGCATAGCAGGCTGGCTTAATTGCCCACAGGCTGACACAAAAATGCGGGCACTGATTTTTTTACCATTGACAGTGGTAAGCAACCAACGTCCAAGTGACTCATTAAACTGAGCGCTAACCACTTCGCTATTAAAATGAATATGAGAGCTTAACTGATACTTTTTTTCACAATGTTTTAAATAAGCCTCTATTTCTTTTTGGGGGGCAAATGCTCTTGACCAATCGTATTTAGGCTCAAATGAAAATGAATATAACAATGACGGAACATCACAGGCGGCACCTGGGTAACTGTTCTCACGCCAGCAACCACCCGAGCCCTTACCTTTCTCTAAAATAATAAAGTCATCATTGCCACTTTTCTTAAGCTTAATGCCCATACCCAGGCCACCAAAGCCGGTGCCTATGATGACCACATCTTTGTGAATGATATCTTGGGGCAGTGCCCCCTCACTTGCGTCACGTTGACTATTCATAGCGCTCACCTCTTTTTTTATTTTATGTAGCCATTGTTATGGGTATTAAGGATTAAAGGTAGGGTATGGGGGGACAACTTCATTGTGATTTTCGGCCAAGCACTCTAAACTTAAGTCATTACACCTAAACCCATGAAAAATTAAACTAGATGACTGAAACACGACCCATTGGCAGTGCCATTCTTATGCTGAACCTAGCGCTTGAAAAAGGCTTTACGGCACAAGAATGTCTGCACAACACCGATATCAGCCAAGAGCTGATACAGGATGCCAATGCGGTTATTCAAAGCCGTCAGGAATTGCTACTCATTGAAAACCTTGAAAAGTTAGATGCTAGTGGTGAGCTCGCCCTTGAACTGGGGCAACATTATCATCTTACCAGCTACGGAATATGGGGGTTTGCATTGGCCACCAGCGCCAATTTACGCAGCGCCATTGAGGTTGGGCTCAATTATCAAGCCCTTACCTTTGCCTTTAGTACCTTCAGTCTTCATGAAGATCAAGGTTACGCTTTTTTACAGGTCAGCTGTGATCACTTATCTAATGGGTTAAGGCAGTTTGTGATGGAGCGAGATGCTTCAGCCATGATAAATATTCACCGTGAATTATTTAGTCCCGTCATGCCCATAAAGGAAATTCACTTTGACTGGGGACCATCACTTGAGAGTGACATTTATCATAATTTATTTGGCATAACACCCAAGTTTAATCAAGCCAAGAGTGGCGTGTTATTTAAACGGGAATTATTAGACCTGCCGTTACCCAGTGCCAACGAAGGCAGCCGTAAAATATTAATGGCTCAGTGTCAGGATTTACTGGACAGTCGTCATAAAGAGGACAGTACGGCGCGGCGCGTACGGAATTACATATTAGTCCACCTTGATCAAAACATTAGCATGCAGGGACTTGCTGACACTATGAGTGTATCGCTGCGTACCCTGCGCCGTAAGCTGAGCCAAGAAGATACTTCTTTTAGGCGTTTATTAGACGAAGTACGGGAAACACTGGCGGTAGAGCTAATTCAAAACACCCAACTCAGCCTTGAAGACATTTCTTACCGCTTAGGCTACTCCGATACCGCTAATTTTTTTCACGCCTTTAAACGCTGGCGAGGCCATGCTCCTAATAAATTAAGAAGCAACTAGCATTCATTAAAACCCACTGATCTTATGTGTTTTCTAAACACGTTTAGGCGGAATAGAATATGTGCCGGTGGCATGTACTACCGGTTGCTCTTGCCCTTCACTGTAAATAAAAACATCCCCCATTATTAAACTCTTTCCCACTTTAATTAAACGACACTCTCCTAATAAGTCTTTAGTTGGCAGTGGTTTGTTTAAAAAATTAATATTTAAGTTAGTCGTAACTGCTAACGGCTGCATGCCTATTTCCCCTAAAATGGCCACATACAAGGCTAGGTCTGCAATGGCAAATAAGGTTGGGCCCGAGACAGTGCCACCGGGGCGTAAATCAGCGTCAATTACTTGGTGGCGAATGAGCGAATAACGTTCTTCTACTTTTTCCACTCGTGATCTAACTTGCGGAAAGTCATTTTTTAAAAATTGATTGATTTGTGCACTGATATCCATACATGCCTCGGCTGGCGAATCTTTAACTCATAGTACCTAGGGTTTGATGGCCTGCAATGGCCTAGTGGATCAAATACTATGGTTAATCTGTTTGCCCTGAAAATATCAGGGCTGTTTGTGCTCTTCTTTGCAAGGCAATAAGCATTTATTCGATAGCCCGCCGCTTTTGTAATTAAGAAGTGAATTAGACATAAAGCCAGAGACTACCAGCAATTAATAGAGGTGCCCTACAGGCTCTGTTAAGGTAGTGAGACATTTTAAGGAAGTATAAGAATGAAAGCCCTTGAACTACGAATCCCGCCACCATTGATCATGGTGCTCAGTGGCGTATTAGCCTTCTTTTTAAGTGGCCATCCCGTCAGCTTTATTTATGAACAGATCAACAATGCCAATTTTGACAATATTTTTTGGCCTGGGCTTTTTATATGCTTAGGCATTGCCAGCATGGTGAGCGGTGTAAATGAGTTTGCGCGCCATAAGACGACCATTAACCCCTTAGACCCCAGTCAGTCTTCTTTGGTAGTGACAAGTGGCGTATTTCGTTTCACACGCAACCCTATGTATTTAGGAATGTTATTAATTTTATTGGCATGGGCGGATTATTTAGATAATTTTATGGCGTTTGGCGGTGCACTATTTTTTATTCTGTATATCACCCGTTTCCAGGTTCAACCAGAGGAACGCATTCTATTAAGTAATTTTTCTCAGGAGTATCAAAATTACTTAAATAGCGTTCGCCGCTGGTTATAAGTGCAAAACCCTAGAGGCTAGGGTTTAACTTACATCCAAAGGAAAGTTCACTGCTATTGGGGTGTCCACTTGTCTTTGAATACCTGCAATATCAATCATAGAGTCTAGGCTACTTACTTTTCCGCGGTAAATTTCCACGGTACTAATAGCACTAAAGGTAATGAGTTTAGGGCTTGCTGGTAATCCAAAAAATGGTTTTTCTATGGTGCCCGACAAAATACTGTGCACCATAGCATGCTCACCTTTTACCATAACTTCTTCAATAACCAACTCTATGTCCGGCATACATCGGCGAAACGTTTTCACAAAGGCTACGTAGCCTGCAAAGTCTAAGACCTGTTCATTGAAGGTGGTATGGTAATGAAAGTTGCCGCTACAGTACTGCTGTAAAAGATTAAAAGTGCCAGCATTCCAAGCCAAGTTAATAAATTTCCGGGATAACTCTTCTACTTGCTCACTCATATATCTTTTCCTTGATATTAATAGATGGCTTTAATCTTATGACCCATCACCGATATTTCAATCGGTAGAAGTGGCCATTAGATCATTTATTAGCCAATAAACGCCCTCTTCGACGTAATGTGCCAAGGGCCTGTCTTTATTTAACTGAGCAATCCGGCTCACTTTGAAATAAATTGATAATACGTGGTCGATAATATGAGATTACAGGTCCAACACACTGCCGCAAATACTGGGTTTAGGGTTATTGCCACAAAACACATCAAAGCGGTTTTCATTCTGGCTGTTATTTTTTTTCAAACTCACTTGGCTTTGTAAAAAAACGGGGCCCTTAAACACAACGTCTACCTGGCATGGTTTATTAACTGTATTAAAACCAGCCAGTTCAATTGCTTGTGCTAACACCCCAAAACCATGGGCAATGTCGCGCTTTAAACCAAACAATTTAGCCAGTGTGGGTGACATGTGGATAGGATTATAATCTCCGGTGATTTTTGCGTATTGTTTGCCACGGTTTTTAGGCACTTCCCACTCGGCTACTTGCTCACCATTGCTTAAGCTGTCTAATTCAAAGCTACTTTGTTCACTGGGTTGCTCTTTACCGCCAAACTTACCGGCCTTAAAGTAAATACTAACTTCTTCCCAAACCACATTACCTTCAACTTTTACTTGGGTACTGAAATCAAACTCTAGGCCCTTTTCAGTGAGGCGATACTCACCAATGGCACTGTGTAACTCCATTTCACTTTCAATATCGATTGCTTGATATTGTTTGATTGTATTTTTTAAGTGTACCGAGCCCAATAAACGAATAGGGAAATCAGGATGAGACAACATATGCATGTGCATACCGCCCGCTAACACGTGGGGATACAGTACTGGTAATACCTTTGAGGAGGTTAAACCCAGTACGGTTTCATATTTTTTTAAGCTATCAATGTTTGCCTTGGCGCCTACCCAGCTAGCTTTAATGGCAGGTAGTCCAATTGATGCTTTAAAGCCCTTACGAGGCAATAACAGTGCCTTCACCATCGCGCTAGCAATGGCGGGTTGAGTATTAAATGGAATGTGAAGATTTGACATGACAGTGACCCAAGCGTTTTATTATTAACCCACAGCTTACCTTGTTTTAGTTAAGGTTTGCTAAGTTTGCGCTGATTATAACTCTCGGGCACACCACACTACTTTACCGACTACACGATTATGCTCTTCATTATCAGCATTAATCACCCAGCTTGGGTACTGAGTATTGTCACTGATCACACAAATTTCCCCTTGCCCTTGGGTTTTAAGGCGTTTAGCCAGTAAGCCCTGTTCGGTCTGTAACAGAAAAACACCTTCACGGTTTACAAGGGTTTGCGACATATCCACCAACACATTATCTCCGGCATTTAGGGTAGGCAACATACTGTCCCCTGAAATACTCACAAACGCTAGTTGCTCACTGGATACATTTAGCTGACTAGATAACCAGCTTTTGTTAAAAGCAAAATAATCATTAATGTCTTCATGGGAGACCTCACTACCAAAACCGGCACTGGCCTGTACATCAAACATGGGAGCAAATACTAACTCTTGATCCTGCATGGCCCCTGCGGGTTGTGCATTCTCATTTTGCTCGCCGGTTAACAACCAATTTAGATCCACCCTAAACTCATCATACAAATATTGCAGGTACGACATAGACGGGCGGCTGGCACCGCGACAGATTTTATAAATATGGGACGCAGACTTGTTGGTAATTTGCGCAAACTTTTTTTTGTTGCCCTGGGCTAACTGATCAACCACCAACATAAAACGACGTGCAAAAGCATTGGCCATGTTGAAACTCACTAAAAAAACGGCGCTTAGTATATTCAGTC